>Ga0114951_10001900_pt1 | contig 24750 bp, 19 predicted proteins | sample AM7aDNAmetaG_FD_88677 | JGI IMG/M metagenome (GOLD analysis project Ga0114951, IMG submission 88677) | Freshwater microbial communities from Finland to study Microbial Dark Matter (Phase II) - AM7a DNA metaG | ecosystem: Environmental > Aquatic > Freshwater > Lake | place: Finland: Lake Alinen... | reverse complement strand
GGGGTTGCCGCCAAAGTTGACCTTGATGGTGGACACGTGCATGTCAAAATACGCGGCGTTACGCGCGGCGCCGTGAACCGGCTTGGAGGCCGTCACGCCACCATTCACCCAGGCGGTAGGCCAAGCCAGCGCGTCAGCATCAATAGAATACCAGACATCAGAAAGTGAAGCCTTCGCTGCCACCTCAGATAGTTTGTGCGATTTGGATGTGCCGGGAATTGGTGGGGAGGGGTCCCCGAATGGTTTAAAACTGACAACGTTCGTGTAATTGTTGTAATAACCAAATAGCAAATACGTATAGCAATTATTGGTGAGACTGACGGTGGCGCTTCTCTCAAAGCCCGGGCACAACATCACTTTGGCCGGCTGCCAAGTGCTGTTGGGATCGGGATACCCCAGATAAGTGGTGAGATAATTGATCAGCATCTGATAACCATAGTTACTGGTGTAACACCAAAGCTGAATAGGAGGTAAGCCGTTGGGACCGCTTCCCGGCGGCAGCATGTCGGCATTGTCGTTAAGATACATGGTCAAGGCCATATTGACTTGGCGAAAATTCGATTGGCACCCCGCCATGGTGGCTTTTTGTTTTGCTTTCGACAGCGCGGGCAAAAGCATGGCGGCGAGAATGGCAATGATGGCAATGACCACCAACAGCTCAATCAAGGTGAACGCTTTCCGGTTCTCAGTTTTGTGCGAGTTCAGTGACATGGCATTCATGTGATTTTCAAAAAATATACGCTCTTTTCGCCCGGTGCGTAACTATCCCAAGGGAGGGGGTAATAACTATCCCAAAGCAGGGGATGCCGCCTTACGAAACGTGTAAAATGCCGCGCTCGATTGCCACCCGCACGGCTTCCGTGCGATTGGTCACCTCCAGCTTTTGCAAGATGTGTTTGGAATGCCATTTCACCGTGACTTTTGCGCAGTCAAGCAGCTTGGCAATTTCAAGATTGCTCATCCCCTTGGCGATCAATTCCAGCACCTCAAGTTCTCGCGCGGTTAAAGTCGCCCCTGGAGCGCGTTGCGCCAGGCGGGCCACGAGCGCGGGCGGCAGATAATGATCGCCGGCGTGGATGGTGCGGATGGCGCGCAGCAATTCCTCGGGCAGCGCGGCCTTGGGCAGATAGCCGGCCGCACCGGCTTGCATGGCGCGATAAACGTCCTCCTCGCCTTCATCCACCGAAAGCATCAAGACCAGCACCTCGGGAAATTCGCGGCGCAAGGCGGACAGGGTTTCCGTGCCGCTCATGCCGGGCAGCCGTCCATCCATGAGCACCACATCGGCCCGGTGTTCGCGATACAACTCCAGCGCTTTCGGGCCATTGGCCGCATCCGCCACCACTCGCATGTCGGGTTCGGCGTTCAGCGAAACGGCCAGCCCCATCCGGACAAAAAAATGGTCATCCACCAGCAGCAACCGGATTTTTTTCGCCTTCATTTGGCGGGGTTCTCCTTGAGCGGGACGGTGACGGAAACCACCGTGCCGGCGCCGGGACGGCTGTCAATGCGCAGGCGGCCACGCAGCTTGTTCACCCGTTCTTCCATGCCGAGCAGTCCGAAGTGTCCCGACGCCATTGTCAAGGCTCCGGCGGTATCGAAGCCACACCCGTTGTCCCGCACTTCGAGCACGACTTCATCCACGCCGTAGCCAATGCGCGCCTCGATCTTTGCTGCGTGTCCGTGACGAATGGCGTTCGCCACAGCCTCTTGGCCGATGCGCAACAAGTAGTGTTCCAATATCCCATCCAACCGGTGGCGGGAGCCTTCCACGTTCAAGTGGAAGGCAGTCGAGCCGGCAGCAGCCAATAGTGGTTTCACCAGTTCTTCCATCGCGTCAGGCAGGTCCGCGCGGTCCAGTTCGTCCGCGCGCAAATCCGCCACCGAACGCTTGGTCTCGACCTGACTATGGCTGACCATCTTTTGGGCCGCGCTGAGCACCTGCTCCACTTCTGGCGATGATTTAGCCATTCGCTTAGACACGAAGTTAAGGTGCATTCCGATGCCCACTAATTCCTGCTCCAAGGTGTCATGCAGCTCGCGCGCAATGCGGGTCCGTTCCTGCGCCACGGCTTCGCGCTCCCGCTGGCTGGCAATCACCGTGGCTTGCTTTGCCACTTGCCGCCGCAGCAACGCGGCCCAGCCGGCTGCCAGCAAACCCAAACACAGGATGACACCGCACAAAAGGAAGACGCGTTCCACCGTCCACCACGGCGGCAGTTGAATGAGCTTTACGTCGACAGGCGAAGCCAGCCAAAGTTGAAAGCCAAATGTCGCCGGCAGGGATTCCGACTGCGGCATGTGTTTCGTCACGCAGATGCCGGACAGCCGGAGCAGCGAGCCGGGCTGCAGCCTGGGCAGTTGGCCATCGCTGTCATGAAACAGCCGCGCAAGGAAATTCACCCCGTGATTTTCCAAAACCAGCGAGTCTTCGGCAATGCTGCTTTGCTGCGCCACAAGCCGGCCTTCGACCTGAATCAAATTCCCGTGCTTGTCTTCATTAATTTCCGAAACTTTTGTGTCCCACGGCTTATGAACGGTGCCTGATTTGTCTGGCCGGAAGTAAGCGTCCATGAGCAAGGCCCGGTGATCAATCGAATCAATGCGCCCAACCACATCCACAAAACCGCCTGGAGTCAACTGTCCGCTGAGGCTCGTTTGCACCCAAACATTGTTAATGCCATCCACGAGCATGAAGAAACCCAGCCCAGACCGGACAAACTCCACCTGGCCGTAAATCCGCACCAGCGGATTCTCCCAAGATTGGTATTGGTAAAGGGAAAGATAAGTTTCGCGGGGCTGCTTAAACAATTTGTCCATTGCATCCGGATCCGCTTCGACCATGTCCAACAAAGGCACGCAAAGAACCGATCCGAGCACTTCATTCTGCTGCGACAGCTTGCGCGATACGACGCCGCGCACAGTCACCGGCAAATCGTTCAAGTATCCAGGCAGCGCCCAGTTTTGCGGCCAATGCGGAACGACCGCTGGCACCACTACTCCATCCGAAAGCAAGTTCATGATGATGCCGTCACGAATCCGGGCCAATTTCGTCACCTTGCCACTTACGCTGACCCACCGGGCGTCGTAGCGGTCCTCATTCAGAGCTGAACCGGGAACTTTGACGGGTTGAGGCCATTGAACCTGGCCAGTCAAGCGAATCCCGGCATCCCTCCCGTTGCGGCCGGTCACAATCGGATGCGTTCGCCCCGGCGCGCTCCATCCTTCCACCACGACTTGAGCGCCCGAATATAGCTTCGGATCCAAGTTATTGATGTAAATGGCCCCGGTGTCATCTTGAAAGAAACTGAGCGCCCAGGCATGAAAGGTGAGCACACCCTGCAAGCGCACCGGGTAGCCGCGTGCCGCTTCCTCCCGGCTTAACTCGAACACCTGCCGTGCCGTGGTCAGCGTGGGCAAGGCCGACGCGTCCGCGCCGCGCGCCGTGATGGACACGCCCGGCACCAACGCCGCCAGAACCAACAGCAGGCAGAGTTTCATAAAAGCAGTTTTGCCGCCGCGAAGAATAATTGCTTTGGCATAATCACTTCGCACCGGTTTTTTATTTGCTGACGATGGTTGTATTGTTGCACGGCCAAATGGTCACCGGTAGAAAAAAACAGGCTAAGCCTTCGAGGCCGTTCACACCGGGCAAATTACCGACGATAATCGTCTGCATAACGTTTGATGTCGTCCTGCTGCCAGTTGCCGAACGCGACTTCGAGCACGCGCACCGGCTGGTCGCCTTTGCACGACAGGCGATGTTTCTCGTTGGCGGGAATCCAGATTTCATCGCCAGCTTGATGGGCGTGTTCGGATTCGCCGACCTGCACCACCGCGCCGTCGTCAATCACGACCCACAGCTCCGCGCGGCCGGTGTGCGATTGCAAGCTCAGCCGCTGGCCCGGCAGCACGGTCATCAGACTGACGGTGCAGTCGCGGTTTTTGGCATATTGCTTGAACGAACCCCACGGGCGCTCGACGAAGCCGACGGACGGCTTCTCCGCCGGGATGAGTTTGGTGGCGTAATTCATAAAATTATTTTCTTTCGATCATCGCTGGTTTACCGCCGCGCTCGAGGACGAGGCAACGGAAATTATTCTTCGCAATCGCCCCGTAATCGTGTCCGGCCTTCGCGGGATAAACGCCGATATAGGTTAACGGCGTTTTGCCCGTGTTCATCGTGCGATGCGCCGTATGGCCGGGGACATAGACGACCCCGTTCGGTTGCAGGGGCACCATGTGGCTTTCGCCGGTCGCTTCGTCTTCGAGCAGCATCACGCCTTCGCCGGTCAGGCCGAAATAAAATTCCGCCGCCGCCCGCCACGAATGCAAATGGCCCTTGGTCATAAAATATTCGTCACCAATTTTTCCGGGCATCAGCCGCCCGACGCCGTAATGCAAATCGCCGTCGCCGTTCGCCGGCTCGACCACGGCGACCTGGTAGAGCAACGGGTTACCCGCCGCCGCCGCTTTTTCAAAAGCGGCCGCGTCGGCAAAACAGCCGCGCAAATCGTGGAGATGGCGTTTCACCGTCGGCGCGCCGGAAACTTCCGCGGTGAGCGGATTGAACTTTGAGAGTAGTTTTTCGGTGTTGAGCATAAAAATTTTCTAGGTGCGCACGCAGGCTTTCATCGTGGCGCATTTTTTGCCGACGGACGGGCCGTGCGGGCGAATGGTGTATTTGCCAACCGCCGCCGGCATGATGAACGTCTCCGCGTAATGCACGACAAACGGCGCAAATTTTCCTTCGGGACTTTCCACCATCGCTTCTTCGCCTTCGACGAGGTTCAACACGTTGACGCCGCCGCTGGTATCGTGCGGCACGGTCTTGGTGAACCAATGCCGGCGTGTCTCGATGAATTCGCGCTCGTGCAACCCGGTGCGTTCCTCGTGCCAGCCGTCGCCGCCGGCCACCGGCTCGAAACGGTTCACGAGATTCTTCTGCGTCCAGTCCTTCGTGCGTTCCCAATGGATATTCGCCGCTCCGTGGTTGAGATGAATCGGGCGCGGTTTGCCGTCGAGGCCGAGGCGACCCCAGTCCCACATTTTGAACGTGAAAATGTAAGGGGTGGCGCTGATTTCCAGCACCATGCTTTCCGCGCCGCTGCAATGCACCGTGCCGGCAGGAATGAGAAAATGATCGTGCTTCTTCGCCGGAAATTGGTTCGCGTATTTCTCCGCCGGAAAATGCGCGCCGCCCGCCTGCGCGATTTCCAGATCGCGGATCATCGCCGGCGCGTCCACACCTGCCTTCAAGCCGAGATAAACACTCGCGCCCGGCCCGGCCTCGAGCAGGTAATAACTTTCGTCCTGCGTGTAGTGCATGCCGAAATTCTGCTGGATGTATTCCGTGAGCGGATGCACCTGGAAACTCAAGTTGCCGCCACCCATCGTGTCGAGAAAATCGAAGCGGATGGGAAATTCGTCGCCGAAACGCGCATGCACTTTTTCGCCCAGCAACGCGCGGGGCTGATAAAAAACCAGATCAATGGCGGGAATTTCCAACCGCGTGTCGCCGAAACCGAGCAGCAAAGAATTTTCCTCAGGCACGCAGTCGAAACACCAGCCGTAATTCTTCGCGCTGCGGTCGAGATCGCAAACTTCCTTCATCCATTGGCCGCCCCACGGCGCGGGATCGAAGAATGGCACGACGCGAAACGGCTGCGCCACTGCCTGACGCAAACCGCGCCGGACAGCTTCACCCTCGGCGAGCTTCGGCTCGCGCGGATTGTGTGTGTCGAGGACGAAATCCCATTTGGCGATGAGCGGTCGTTTCCAGCGATCGCACACACGCCAGTCCACAAAGAACGCGCGTTTGTATTGCAGATTCGCGGCGAGCGTTTTGTTGTCTGCACCGAGGTTGTGCGCTTCGTTGCGGCGGTAGCGCAACTGGCCTTCCCAGCGCGCCATGTCGGCATAAACCAAAATATCTCCATCCGCCACCTGCCGTGCGCCGCACCCGACGACGAGAATCAAACCGGTCTTTTCGGCTGCGATTATTTCGCGCAGCACGGCAACCTTGTTTGCGTCAAAAAATTCCGGCAACGTCAGGCCGGAAAGGAAACCGAACACCGGATCGTTGCCGCCGAGGAACGGTGCGACCAGCGTGTCAATTTGTTTCGGCGGCAGCAGCGCCTCACGGACATCCAGTGTTAGCACCGGTTTGAGCCACGATTTCAATTCCGTCAAAACCTGCGTTTCGTCCACGCCGGTGTAGCACTCGACGACGAGGACGGTTTTGCCTTGGTTTCGTCGGGCGACGGTTTGTTGCAGCCGGGCCGCAATCGCGTCCCAGCCTTGCACGCAGGCCGTTTCGCCACCGGGCACGGTGACGCAGGGGAACTTATCGTAGTTCGGTTTTCTCATTTCAGATCGGGAAATTGTTCCTGCAACAACCATTCGCCGGGCACGAGCGCAGCGTTATCCCCGAGCTGGCCGGCCACGATGCGGACCAACCCCCACGGCGTGTGCGCGTGGCGGCGGACGTATTCCGTTGTGGCCGGCAGGATGATGTCCGCGCTGGCCATGATGCCGCCGCCGATGACGACAACTTCCGGGTCGTAAGCGTGAATGAGGTTCACGACGAGCGTGCCCCAAACCCGCAGGCTGTGGTCGCGAAGCTTGATGGCGCATGCGTCGCCCGCGGCGGCGTGGCGGAACACAGCCGCGAAATCCAGGGTCGGTTCGGCCGCGAGCCGGCTGGCGGCGAAACCGGAATCGCTCCGGGCGAGTTCAGCGAGAAATGCGGTCGAGGCTTCCGCCTCCACGCAGCCGACATTGCCGCAACTGCACTTCCGTCCGCCATAGCGCACGGTCGAGTGCCCGCCAAGCACGCCTGCCTGGCCGTGCTGCCCGCGCAACACGCGGCCCTGAATCACGGCGGACGTGCCGATGCCCGTGCCGAGCGTGATCATCACGACATCGTCCGAGCCGCGGCCCGCGCCGAATTTCCATTCGCCGATGAGCGCGAGGCGCGCGTCGTTTTCGATGGCGAGCGGGAGATTGAATTCCTGCCGCGCCCAGTCGCGCAGGCTGAAATCCATGGCGTCGGCATATTTGCCGTATTCGGCCAGCACGCGGCCGGACGCGGCGTCCACGATGCTGGGAAACGAGACGGAAATGCCGGCGCAATCGCGAGGCGCGAGCTGAAGTTCGACGAGCAACTGACGCCACGCGGCGGCGAGCGCGGGCAATCCGGGCACGAGCCCCGCCTTGGAATTGGCGGGGATGCCGGTTCGCGCGAGCACCTGGCCGTCGCGGACGACGCCGACTTTCATGCGCGTGCCGCCGAGGTCGCAGGCGAGGACAATCATGACGCGCCTTTCTGTTCGTGCGCGGCGGCGCTCCACATTTTCTCGATTTGTTCGAGCGTGAGACCTTTGGTTTCCGGAATCAGCGCTAGCACGAACACGAACGCAAACAGACTGACGCCGCCGTAAATCCAAAAGGTTATCGCCGGGCCGATGGCGGCGCTGTCGTTCAGTATTGGAAAGGTTTGCGCGACAATGTAACAGGAAACCCAGACCGTCAGCGCGGCGAGCGACATGGCGCGGCCGCGGATTTTGTTCGGGAAGATTTCCGAGCAGAACAGCCAGCCCACCGGCCCGAGCGCCATCGCAAACGCGGCAATGAAACCGATGACGCACAGCAGCAGCGGCAGTCCGTTCTGGCCGGCGTGAAACATCCAGCCGACCAGCCCGAGCGAAACGGTTTGCACTGCCGTGCCGATGAGCAGCAGCAAACGCCGCCCCGCCTTGTCCACAAAACCAATGGCGACGAAAGTGAAGATGAGATTGATGAGGCCAACCCAGACGGAGCAGTTGAAAGCGTTGGCCTTGCCGCCGCCGGCTGAGGCAAAGATCTTGGTGGAATAATAAATGATGGCGTTGATGCCGCAGAATTGCGAACACGCCATCAAAATGACCGCGAGCAGGAGCGGCTTGCGGAACGGACCGGAAAACAATTCTCGGAAACGGCCTTCTTCCTGCGCGGCGGCTTCGCGGATGGCGGTCATTTCCTTGTCGGCGTGTTCCGCGCCGTCCACGCGGACGAGAATTTCGCGCGCTTCGTTTTCGCAGCCATTCTGCGCCAGCCAGCGCGGACTTTCCGGCACGGCGAACAGCAGCGCGATGAACGCCACCGCCGGCACGACTTCCATGCCCAACATCCAACGCCAGCCGTAAGCGGTGTTCCAAACTTCGTCGCCCATGCCTTGGATAAGTTTGTTGATGAAGAGCGTGAGAAAAATTCCCGTGACGATGCCCAGTTGAAATAGCGTGCCGAGCCGCCCGCGCCATTTTTCCGGCGCGATTTCGGCGATGTAAACCGGGCAAATCATGGACGACGCGCCGATGCCCAGCCCGCTGATAATGCGCGCCCAGAGGAATTGATCGAACGTGCGCGGAATGGCCGAGAGCAGCCCGGACACGGCGTAAAGCAGCGCGCAGAGGAACAGCATTTTACGTCGGCCAAACTTGTCGCTCAAGAAGCCGGCGAACATCGCGCCGGGAATGCAGCCGAGAATCGCGCTCGCGCCGGCCAGTCCTTCCTGAGTCGGCGTGAGTTGCAGGTGCGCCTTGAGATAGGAGTTCGCGCCGTTGATGACGGCGGTGTCGTAGCCGAACAGAAATCCGCCGATGGCCGTGACGCCGGTGGCAAAGAGCACGAAACGGATGTTGGAGGTGTGATTATTGTTCATAGGTTCTGGCGGGCTACCCTTGCCGGAGATTGAGGGTGAGTCTGAAACGGTCACAACGGTAGTGGACGAGGGCAAATTCAATCGGGCGACGCCCGGTGTCGAGCACCGTGCGTTCACGGCGCAGCAGGGGCGTTCCCTGGCGGACCGCCAGCCGGCGCGCCATCGGTTTGTCCGCCGCCATGGCGGTGAATTCTTCGAACGACTGGTCCGCCACAATGCTGGCTTCCGCGCGGATGAGTTCGTAGAGCGGCTGGCGAAAATCATGTTGGCTCGTCAGTCCGAGCCGGGGATGCAAGTAGGAGCGAAAAAAAACTTCCGGTTTTCCATCCCAGCCCCGCACCCGGTCAACGCACAGAACCTTGGTGTCGGCGGCAATTTGTAGTGCGCGCGCAACTTCAGCCGGGGCTGGCAGCACGCTGGCCTTGAGGAAAAAAGTCTCCACCTTGATGCCCTTGGATTCCATTTCGCGGGTGAAACTGTGCCAGGCGCCCACGCCGGATTTCACACGTGGCTCAACCACCCGCGTGCCTATCCCGGCCTTGCGTTCCAGACAGCCTTCGGCCACCAACCGCGAGAGGGCGGCGCGCAAGGTATTGCGGCTGATGCCCAAGGTGCGGGAAAGCGAAACCTCGTCCGGCAGCAACGCGCCTTCGGAATATTCGGGCCGCCGGATCAATTGGCGCAACAGTTGCTCGGCCTGTGCGTGCAGCGGCGCCCGGCTTTCAGGGTCAAGCCGCAAAACGGGCAGTTTTGATTTTTTTTCAGCGGTCATTGCCATAATGTTGGAATGTTTGAACAAAGAATGACTACGGCAGTGGAAGGGATCAAGAGAATTTCACCGGCTCAATTCCTGCCAGGCGTCGCGGAACCATTGGATGACTTTCCACGGCGTGCGGATGGAGGTGTTGCAGCTCGCTGCCAGCATGAACCGGTGCGAGTAGGGCCGCAACCGCCCGAACAAATCCTCCAGATACCGCCGCACCTCGCCGGCACTCTGAAATTTCTCCGTCTCCATCGCGCTGATGCCGCCGGTGATCAGGAAGCGGTCGCTGGTCAGCGCCATGGCCTCATCGAGCTGCACATCGCCCAGCGGCGGATACGCCACGCCTTCGAGGCCGTCCACGCCGAGCGAATCCATCAGTTTGAGGTTGACCCGTTGGCGGCCACAAGCATGGATAAAAAATGTGCTGCCGTGCGCGTGGGCAATGTGGCTCGCCTGCTCGTAGAACGACGCGGAGAATTTTTCCAAGTAGGCCGGCGTGTGAAACGCCGCGTCAAGGTTGTCCATGGCCATCATCGCCGGCACCCCGGCGACCGCCATCTGCCGCACCAGGTCGAGCTGCGCGGCTTCGTGCAGCCTGAGCAGCTCCTTCACGCGGTTCTCGTCATCAGCAATGAGATAGGTGCTGTTGACGGCGCCGGCGAGGAGATGCAACGCCTTGAGCGGACTCCACAACTCGCCGGCCACCACGAAACCGTCGTGGCCAACCCGCTCCTGCTCCCGGGCGTATCGCTCCGGTAGAAAGCGCCAGCGGCGCGCCCGCAACAATTCCTCCAAGGCGCCGAGTGGATCCTCGGTGTCGTCGAGCAGGAATTTCTCCTGCACCAGCGTGGAATCGGCGAAGACATAGCGCTGCCGCTCGGTCAGCGTGCCGCGCCGCGTGGCGTAGGTCCGCGTAATGACGCGATCGCGGTTTTCGATGCGGACTTCTTCGCGCGCCTCGACGCCGTCCCAGATTTCCTCGGTCAAACCGCCGAACCAGCAGTGCTGCTGATCGCAGTAGATGTTCCGGCTGAACACGTCCAGGCCCAGATGCCGGATGAGGTCCAGCTGCGTGCGGCAGTGCGCGATTTCCGGCGGCAACAGGCCGTGGTTCTGGTGGTGCGCGAACCATTGCCAGTAATTTGGCGCATAGACAACGCGATCGGGCCTTTCACGGCGCAAGACCCGGCGCACCTGCACCTGCGGGACGATGGTTGGAGCGGAGGGTTGCATATTCATGTTAAGTTTTGCGGTTGGAGGACGGGGTTTGATGTGTTGTTAAACAGCAGCCCCAGCCGCGCGGCCAGCGCCGTCGCGTTGCGTTTCCGACAGCGGAGGGGGCTCTGGTGGCGGTGGTGTATGGCTGAGTGATTATCAATAACGGCCTTCATCTCTTGCGGCTTCAATCATGGCCACGACGTTCTCCCGCGGTGTGCCGATTTCGAGATAGTCGGAGGTGGAGAAAATGTAGCGCCCCCCCGGCTTTCCGAGGCGAAGCGTCTCTCGCGTCCTGGCATCCACCTCGGCTGGCGTGGCGGTTTTGAGGAAATCCACCTGGTCCAGATTCCCGAGCAGGCAGATGCGGTCGCCCAAAATTGTCTTCGCCTCCGCCAAACGATTGTCGCCGCGTGGCGGTTCCGAAACCGTTTCCCAAACGCTCATGCCAAGTTCCCGATAATTTTCATACAGCGCGCGGGCAAAACCACAGTTATGATAAACGCTGAACCCGCCGGCGGCATGGATGGCTTCAAGCAATCTCTTTTCATAGGGCTGCACAAACTTGCGGAAAAAATCCGCGCCGGTGGTTCGTCCGCCCGCCATGTGCCCCTGGATGCCAATGCAGTCCGCGCCGGCCTCGACGAGCGCCTGGTTATATTCGCACGCCGCGTCAGCGATGCGCCCCATCATGAAAGTGTAGAGGCTCTCATCATCGTAAGGGGCCATGTAAAGATTTTCCATGCCGATCAACTCCGCCGCGAAATTGAAGACTCCGGCAAATCCCCACGGCGCCAGAACCCCGCGCTCGCCGAGGATCGTTTTCCAAGTCGAAACGGTTTCGTTCATGTCGCGGCGATCTTCGTCCGCGAGTGGTGGCGCCATTTCGAAAAAACTCTCAATCTCTGTCCGGTCGCTCAACAAATACTTGGTAGGCATGAAAGCCCCGCCGGCCGAACCCGCGCCGACGTAGGGACGTGCCTCTTCTTTGACGAAGACACGCCCGGGTGTGACGATCTCAAGACGCCGGTGTTCCATGCCGTGGCTCACGCAAGACGAGTGGCGCAATTCCCAACCCGGCCGACTCCGCCGAAACCAATGCGGCGGTTCCAATCCGCGGTGTTTGGCCATCAGGTCGAAATCGAGTTCGTTCGCCAGTTCCGTGGCATCAATGACCCGGTCCACGGATTTTTTGCCCGGGTAGTAAAACGACAGGTATTCCTCTTGAACAAACGGCGCAACCGGCACTCGGTCAGGAATACCGCCGCGCAGGGTGGTCAGCAGTCTTTCTCTTGAAGTCATAAGCAACTTTTTGTCTTCATGAATTGCCAATCTATTTAGCCACAAGCAGCGGCAACGGTCTTTACTTCGCGGAAGAGCCGCCGCCGCCAGGGATGACGACTTTGCTGAAATCCCATCCCTGCTGCCGGCAGACTACGCGGATGTGTTCGTCCCAAGTGGGTTCAGCTTTGGGCTGCGTGGTGCCGAAACAGTCCACGGAAAGGTATTTTAAGTCCGTGTCGCCTTCGGCCCGGATCGAGTGCCAGGTGTCGATTGGCACGCGCACCACGTCCCCAGCCTTCACGGAAATCTGCTGCTTCGCCTCGCCAATGGTGAGGATGCCGTAGCCGGCAAACACGTGGAAGATCTGCTCCATGTCATCGTGTTTGTGCAGCGGGGGTGCCTGGTTTGGATGAAGCACCACCACAAACACTTCTGAGCAGGAGGCCTGGGTGCGATCGATCACCAGGTCGGCGGTATGGGTCGGAAACTGATACCGTGTCAGTTTCTTGGTGGTGAACACATATTGCATTGGTTTCGCTCCGTCGGCGTTTGCGCCGGAGGCATGAGGCATGTTCGGTGTCGTTTTCATTGGATAATATTTTTAGTGGCTGTGTTGTTTTTAGTTTTGTTCAAAATCGTTTCTGGCGCTTTCAACTCCGCTGGCGTCAGGCGCGGGATCAGCGCATGAATCACAGCCAGCGCCAGCAAATAGGCGCTGCTGGCGATGGCGAACAGCGGCCAGTAGCGGCCGGTCGTCTGCAGGATGAAGCCGGTCAATTGCGCAAATAATAACGCGGAAACTGCCCCGAACATGACTCCCAGTCCCACCACCGACGCCACCACCTGTTTCGGGAACATGTCCGCCACCATCGCAAACAGGTTGGCCGCCCAGCCCATGTGGGCCGCCGCGGCGAAGCTGATGAGAATGGTGGCCACCCAGATATTGGACGTTTGCGTGGCAACAAACACCGGCACGACGCTGAGGGCACACACCAGCAGGACCGACTTGCGGCTCGCGTTGACCGACCAGCCCCGACGCAACAGAAATCCCGACAGCCAGCCGGAGCCGATGCTGCCCACGGAGGCCACTATGTAAATCACCACCAACGGCGGGCCGAGGCTCGCCAAATCCAAGCCGTATTGCTGGTGCATGAATTTCGGCAGCCAATAGAGGAAGAACCACCAGATCGGCACCGTGAACGCCACCCCCACCACAATGGCCCAGGTCTGGCGGTAGCAAAGCAGATGGTGCCAGGAGAGTTTCACGGCTGCCGGCTCGGGCGGATCGCTGGTGATGAAGGCCAGCTCCGCCGGGGAAACCCGCTTCGACAACGCCGGGGCCGTGTAAAGCCAATACCAAAAAATCAGCCAGACAAGGCCGGTTGCGCCTAGGACGAGGAACGCCATCTGCCACCCGTAATGCAGCGTGATCCACGGCACGACCACCGGCGCGAAGACTGCGCCGACATTGCAGCCCGAATTAAACAGCCCGATTGCCAGCGCGCGTTCGCGGCGCGGGAACCATTCCGCCACGGTCTTGACGGCGGCGGGAAAATTCCCCGCCTCGCCCAGGCCCAGCGCAAACCGCGCCGCACCGAAACCAAACACGCCGCAGGCCAGCGCGTGCGCCATGGCCGCCAGGCTCCAGGAAAATATCGATATGGCGTAACCGTGGCGCGTGCCAATGGCATCCACCAATCGCCCAAAAAAGAGGAGACCCAGCGCGTAGGCCGCCTGAAAGGCCATGACGATATGGCTATAGTCAATTTCATTCCAGCCGAGCGCCTTTTCCAAGGTTGGGGCGAGGATGCCCAACACCTGGCGGTCCATGTAATTGATCGTGGTCGCCACGAAGAGCAGCGCGCAAACGGTCCAGCGAAAACCCCGAAAGCCCTGATGACAGGTCTGGGCGGCTTGCTGGGACGGGGTTTGCATAATTCAACTTCAGTTTTCGAATTCCAAAACCGCTCCCGAAATCATGGCACTGCCGTGGGTATTCATTTGTTTCTTCACTCGGTCATTTACTCTCGTCTCCTGCATCCACCGGCATGGCGGATTTGGCCAGATCCGTTTGGACAAACACCACGTAATTGTTGGCATCCCATGGCGGCTGGTCGGCCCAGTTGTTCGAGCCCAGATAGGTCAACTCTCCGGCGTTCATGGCGGCACTGCAATAAAGAGTGTGGACGTGACCATGAATGGTGATTTTGTCCCGGGTCTTCTTGAATGGCGTTGAACTGGAGACTATTGGATAATGCGGGTTGGCATCGTCGTAGGCCACATAGACCCGGCCCGGTTTGCCAATTTTAAATACAACGCCCTCGCCTGCTGAAGTCATTGCGTCGTCATTGGCCACCATCAAATAATCCGCGCCTTGCAAATAATTCGGGAGGTTGGAAAAGATCCAATCCCTGTCCTTGTAAATCCGCTGTCCGTTGGCAACTGCGTGACGGATTTCCACTCCGCGCGGAAACGCCACGCTCAAGTCGATGATCGTTTCGTCGGGGGACGAGGATTTGTTGTCCGGCTGGTCAAACGCGCCCGGCGGAGGTTTCGGCGCAGGCGGAAGATCAGGCCCATATTGCGGAGTCGCCGTCAAAACGACGGGCTGGACCGCCGGCATTTCCCGCGTCACCCCGTCATGTATCTCCACGCGTTTGGCCTCAATCGAAACTGCGGCCGGCGGCAAACCGTCGGCGGAAACTTTCAGTTGAATTTCTCCGGGTTCGGTCGTCGAACGCACAAACACGCGGTGCACGCCGTTTAATGCCGGCAACTCTTGTTTGTTGGCGTATTTCGGCACGTCTTCTTCCCAGATGCCGCCGCGCCAGACCGCCGGGCCGGCCACCTGGTAATGAATCAGGTTGTTCGCCAGCGGACAGCGGCGGCCGTCCGCATCCACTACCTCAGTTTCAATCAGCGCCACGTCCGAGCCATTGGCGCGCAGACCGGTCGGGCCGCAAATGGTTTTAACCTTCAACGCCGCGGGCTGACCGGCGGTTTCGTGCGCCATTTCGGCGACGGGTTTGCCCGTCGCATCGTAGCCAATCGCCTTGATGACTCCGGGCTGCCAGGCCACGGAATCAAAAGTGAACAGAAAGAGATTGGTATGCTGCCCCGGCTTTTGTTTTTGTCCGTTGACGAACAGATCCACCGCCGCGATGCCCGGGCTGGCGAAGACATACACCGGCTTGATCGTGCCAGCGGGATAATTCCAGTGGCCCGGCAGATACACCGCAGGCTTGCCGGCGGTCCAAAGTTCGGGCGTGTTTTGCCACAGGGTTTGATTGCAGCCATAGGCATCCTTCGGAATTCTCATGCCGTCCACGGGGCCGCTGCGCCGGAAAGTATCCTCGCCGCGGGTGAACGAATCACCGTCCGCGAAAAAAATCTGGACGCCGCCGTTGCAAACGTCCTCACCCGTGCCGGGACGGGCTTTGTAGTATTGCTCGTAAACGAGGGATTGCATCACGCACATGTTGTCCTGATTGCGATTCCAGCCGCCGGCGTTGTCCACCAGCTTCCAGTCGCCCGCCTTGTGAAAATACGGCGGCGAATACGCATCCCACCAGCGGCGGGGCGATTCATCGCGCATGAATTCAGTGTCCACCGAGAGCTGGTATTTCTGCTTGTGCACGCCATACATCCAGGAAATCCATTCGGGGCTTACGCTGCGCCCGCCCATCGGCCGCCGGTATCCGCGAACGTCCCACCGGTCACGCAAGGCGATCATTTCCTGATTGTGCTTCCGGGTGAGCACATTGTTGGCGGCTTCCCACAGGATGATGCTGGGACTGTTGCGGCAATAGATGATCGTGTCGCGCATGATTTCCTTGCGCAGTTCCCATTCCCGGCCGACCGAATCATTTTCCCGGTCCGCACCTGGAATGATTTGCGGCAGGCCCACGCGGTCGCAAGAAGTGACATCCTGCGGCGAAGGCATGACGTGTTCCCAGCGGACGAGCCGAGCATTGCCATCCGCCATCATTTTGTTTGAATAGTCGTGCAGCCAGTCGGGATAGGCATTGCCGATGGCCGGCCACTCGTTTTGACTGCGCGGGGTGTAACCCATGGTCATCAGCACCCGGTTGTTGAGATACAGGGTTGAACCGCGCACCTCGATTTTCCGAAAACCCGTCACCACTTTTTGCACATCCACGACGCGGCCGCCGACGGTGATCACGGTATAAACTTCATATAGGTAGGGATAATCCGGCTGCCAGAAATGCAATTGCTTCATCCGGTCGCGCATCACGAAGGTATGAATTTGGCCCGGGCCAAGCGTCGCTGATTTCGCCTTGAGTCTCGCCACGGCCGAACCCTCGCGATCCACAATCACCGCCTCACATCGGGCTTCCGCCGGCGCGGGCTGTTCATTTTTCAATTCCACCTCGACGCCGATGTCGGCGGAAGCGTGTTCGGTGGAAATGTTTTCCGCATAGACATAAGTCCCGCTCGTGCCCAAAGAGGAATACAGCGGCAAGGTGGCGTGAACTTTTCCCATGACATAAAGCTTCACATTGCGGCAGATGCCGCCATAGAGCGGGTTCATCCCCGGCCAAAACCAGCACATCGGCGTGCCGGTTTCCCAATCCTTCTCGCTGCAATCAATTTCCACCTGCAGGATATTTTCCGCCGCGCCAAACTTCAGATACGGGGTGATGTCGAAGCCGAAGGGCGCGACGCCATTTTGCTGGCGTCCCAGAAAATGCCCGTTGAGTGTGAACTGCCCCCGTTGCCGGATGCCCTCGAATTCCAGCAAAACCTGACGATCCACAAATGCCGCCGGCAGCTTGAAATGTTTTCGATAGGTATGCGGACCAAGATCCTTCAACCCCTTGTTGTAGCCAAAATAGGCAAACTCCTCATGGTAAGTGTGCGGCGTGGAAACCATCTGCCAGCCGGCATCAACGGTCGTCTCAAAGGGATAGCTTCCCGCCGCCTGCCGCCAATCGGGATTGAAATTATAGGTGATGGAATCGCTGGCCGGCGGTTGGTAAGCATTCATTGACCCCTTTGACCCAGCGACTTCAAGTTTGGCTGACGAATCCGGTTTAGTTAAATGCGCCCCATCGCCGGCGTAGAGCGCTGTCGGCAGAACCGGCAGCAGGATACTAAAAACGATGGCTTGAAAGTTCATGGAGTCAGATAACCAGAAAATGTTTAACTCATTCTGGGCAGCCTTTCGGTCTGGCCAGGCAATTCGATCGTCTTATCCGCACCACAACCGCATCGCGGACACCTCGGAGGCGAAGTGGGCACTTTGTCAGGATGATGGTTGTGATTGAACAATCTGAATTCATTAAAAATGGAGCTTGAGAATTCACCGGTCCGCCTGGATCGCCTGCAATGCCGCTTTCATCCAGCCGCAGGCGTAAGCCATGCCGGCGTGCCAAGGCGCGGCGCAGGTCATTTGCGGCGCGTGGTCGGGAATCAGCACACCGCCAAAATCGTTTTTCTGGAGAAGGAGCAGCACGCGCAGCATGTCAATGTCGCCCTCGTCCACAAAGGTTTCCTGATAATGCGGCGCTTTGCCGCGCACGTTGCGGAAATGCACATAGGCGACTCTTTTCTGCCGGCTGTAGCTTTCAACGGCTTCGTAAAAACCGCCGACGGTCATCTCGGCCAGGGTGCCCAGGCAAAATTCCAGCGCATTGCTCGGACTCGGCTTGCGGTCAATCAATCGCTGATAAAGCTGCGGCTGGTTTACCAGTCTAGGCTGGCCGCGCACGGTCGGCGTCGGCGGGTCGTCGGGATGGGCGGCGAGGGTCACGCCGGCCTCCTCAGCCACCGGAATCAGCACGTCGAGAAATTCGCCATGCCGCCGCCACAATTCCTCAGTCGAAATCGGCGCGAGATTGCCCGGTGCGGCGTGCCGGTCATAGACCATGTTCCAAATCATGCCATTGGGAATCGGCTTGTCATAAGGCCCGTCCATTGCGACGCCCTCCGCGCCGCCGCGTCCCCACGGACCTTTGACGCGACCCGCCACTCCCGCGAGCGAGAAGTTGTAGCCGATGATCGGAATGCCGACTTTGCCGACCGTGCGGACAATGGCTTTTAGATTTTCGAGTTGCTGCGCTTTCTTCGGGCCGTCGAGCAAGACATCGTGCCAGTGCGCGGGGTCGAAGTTTTCAATCGCTTCGATCTGCAAGCCATGCTTGACGGCCTCGGCTTTTACGGCAGAAAGTTCCTCGAAGCTCCACAACTTGTCGGGGTCGCCAGCCAACCCCCAACCGGTGTCGTCGCCAATCGGTTGGTCACCGAGTTGGTTGCTGCGCGAGGAGCGGAAGTAATCCACCCAGTGGATTACCAGATGTGTTGCGCCGCACTGCCGCGCGAAGCGGTAATACTCCTCGTTGAGTTGATGCCGGTAGAGTCCAAAGCCGAGTTTCATAAAAATTAAAAACCGATGCTCACGCCGCCGTCCACCGGCAACACGACGCCGGTGACAAATTTCGCCGCCGGCGAACACAGATAAACCGCCGCCCAACCGATGTCGTCGGCGTCGCCGAAGCGGTTCAGCGGCGTGCGACCGAGAATCTTGTCGCGCCGCGCGGGATCGCCATCCAACGCCTTGCGCATCATGTCTGAATCAATCCAGCCCGGCGCGATGGCGTTAACCCGGACATTGTGCATCGAAACTTCTGTGGCCAGGGTCCGCACCATGCCAACGTAAGCGCTCTTCGCGGCGGAATACGCGATCACTTTGGGAATGCCAAACAGCGCCGCCATTGAAGCGGTGAACAAAATGTTGCCGCGCCGCCGCTGAATCATGTCCGGCAGCACGGCGCGCGTGAGCGCATGAGCGCCGATGACATGCGTGTTGAGCACAGTTAGAAATTCCTCCGGTGTTGTTTCCACCGCGGGCTTCTTCAGGTGAACGCCGGCATTGTTGACAAGAATGTCCATCGGCGCGCCGGCGGTTCGCGTCGCCGTTTCAACCAATTTATCCGCCTCGCCAACCTTGGTGACGTCGTGGCAAACATATTTCGCCTGCGCGCCCAATCTGGCCACGGCTTTTTTCAATTCATCTTCGCGCCGGCCCACCAGCACCGCCCGTGCACCGGCGGCCACAAAACATCGCGCCATGCCGAAGCCCAGGCCGGTCGCGCCGCCGGTGACCAGCGCGGTCTGGCCGTCGAGATTGAAAGGATTTCTTGAAGGTTCAGAGGATGCCATATTTTTCAAAGGCCGCGGTGCTGCTCATGCCATTTTCAATTTCCTTCCGGACCACTTTTTCGGCGCGCGCCTTTTCCAACGCCTTGGTCATGACTTCGCGCTCCAATTTGGCCGGCACAATCACGACGCCGTCAATGTCGCCGAATACCAGATCGCCTGGCGCGACAGACGTGCCCTCGATTTCGATGCGGCAACGAAAATCAACCACCTTCATGCGCGGCGCGGAATCCTGCGCCCAATAACCACGCGTGAACACCGGCCATTTCTGCTCCAGCACGCGCGGCGTGTCGCGATGAAAACCGTTGACCACCGCACCAACCGCACCGCGGGTGCGGGCGGTGGCGGTCATGATTTCACCCCAGTTCGCCGACTGCATCGTGCCGCCGGTGGCTACGTAAATCTCGCCCGGCTTCAAATCGTCCAGCGCCTGCGTCATCAAGCCGAACGGTTTTTTCTGCGTGCCGAAAACGTCCGCCTGCAATACCGGCATGGCGCGCCCGGCGATTTTCATGTCGTCGTGGAGCGGCCGGACCGCCGCCGGCAGAAACTGGTGAAAACAGCCGCATTGATCCAGGATGTCGCCCACCACCGGCGTATAAAGCCAGGCCTGCATCAATTCGAAAAGTTCGGTGTCCGATTGCCAAGAGTTCATATTTATAATTGGTTTATTCCGTTGGTCTGCTTGATCAAGAACGAGCCGCGATAGTTCACGCCGTTGCCAAGATTTGGCGCAGCCGCCGGACCGTTCAAGGGAACGACCATGATTCGTTTTAGATTACGGCGCAGAAGCTGTGATCGATTTATTCAAGGCCGAAATGGCGGCGTGTCCCGATGCATTGGCGGGTGGTTCAATAGCCACCTTGCTCAACGGATACCAGCCATCTTGATCGCGGCCGGTGATACCGAGCCGCACGACCGGCTGTTCGGAGTTCGCGTCCACCACGCCGATGGAAAGAGTGTAGTCACCCGGCGGCAGGTTAGCGGGCAGGTTGATGCTGTCGGTGACCTCATTCACCGGTCCAGGCGGCAGGTCTTTTGGCATTTTGAGAAATTCCGGGGTGAATAGTTCAATCGAGCCGGGCAGCCAGTGGTTTACCGTCGTCGGGCTGACAAAGACCTTTTGATATCCGCTCGCGTTACCCAGCCGATAAGCCACGCGATAGGGCTGATAGCAAGGCGCGCAACCGACATTCTGCCACTTGGTTGAAATGTTAAACTCACTTCCAGCCTTCGCCTGTGCCGGATGCGCAATTTCATTCAAAACGATATGGTAGCCGAACCGCTGCAGAAACCGCGCGAGTTCGTCCTGAAAACTTTTATCGGCGGGAAGTTTGGCCGACTTGCCGTTGAAGTAGCTACCATGCAGCGCCAGCCCGTAGTTGAAGATCCAGCGCAAGGGCCACTTTTTCTCAACAAAATCATCCATTGTCTCGCCCGGGATCTCGTAGGCAATGGGCGCGGTCTTCCAAGCATCCTGGACATAAGGCTTGGCAATCTGGTGCGGAAGCTCTTTCATTGCATTCCATGTCGGCGAAAAAGTGCCCAGGTCGCCGAAAGAGTCACCCCGCAGCCCCGCGCCGCGCTGGGTGCCGTAGGATGTGTAAGCTTCCGCCCCGAGAATCATCAATACCGGTGTTTTCCTGAAAGCCTGCAAATAAGCGTCAATCACCTTTCGGCAGTTTTCCGGAGCGGGCATCTTGCCAAGCTTGGAATGGGAAATGTGCCACTCGCCCCACCAGCCCAGCGATCCCAAGTCCACATGGTCGAGGTCGGGATGACCGTCGTAACGCTCGCCGAGGCGCTTGATCAAGTCGAGTTGCAGATTCAAGGTGACGGGATCGTCAAAATCGGGAACCGGGAACACCGGACCGCTGTTGGCGTAATCTATCAAAATTTCGCGGCCGGCGGTCTTGAGCCAAGCTGGGGTGTAGGAATGATGCTGGTCAGGGGTGCAGCACATGACCCGGAATGCCAGTTTTTGGCCGGACTCGCGCGCTTCTTTCAGGGCGGCTTCCAACAAGTTCGTGTTGAGCATTCCGCGCTGCGGTTCAACGGCGCCCCAGCTCCACCGGCAATAATAGACCGCCGAAGGAATCCAGTCCGGCAGGTTCTTGTCCGCTTTGCTGGCGCAATGAAAGGTCTCCCAACCCATGCCCGGATTCTTCAGCAATTCGCTGGTGACCTCCGGCTTCACGACGATCTGCGACTGATCCGCCAAAGCATTTCCCGCGAGACAAGCAAGGCACACAAAACCCGCGCACCACCACTTCGGCGACGGAACCGGCCGGCCGTGGATTCGTTTCAGCCAGTTAGACAAAAAGATCGTTTGCATTCAGAAAATCTACCAGCTGCGCTGGCTCATGGTAACTATCCCAAAGTAGGGGGCGCCTCCTTGGCCCAATCGGGCCAATCGCGTGCAATCGCCCCACGCAAAGCGATTGCACGCGGCAGAGCGCGTGGGTTGATTTTTCAACACCCCTCCTTTAGGATAGTTCTCATTCCGCAGCCCGGTGATATAGTTTCCCCGATGCACTTTCCACTACGCTTTTCCGGTTTTGTTAAATCGAAACCTTCCTTTGTCGTCGCAATTTTGCTGACTGCCGGAACTGCAGGCCTGACCCGCGCTGCGAATCTTTCCAAGTGGATGCCGCTGCAAGAGCCTTCAAACGGCGGACACACCACGTGCGTCTCCATTTCCCCTTACGATTCCAAACGTGTGCTAGCCGGCGGCGACATTCTGGGCATCGCACTCTCGACCGACGGCGGTTTCACCTGGCAGGGGACCTATGGATTGAGCTGCTGGGAAATCGCGAGCTTCACCTGGCATCCGACCGACTCCAACACCGTCTGGGCCGCTGTCATGGGCGGACCTTATGTCAGCCGCGATGGCGGAACCAACTGGACGCTCTCGCGCAACGGTTTTCCGGCCGTATCCTATGGCAATTATTCCGCCCCCATCCAAAAGATTTTATTTGATCCGGGTAATCCCAGCCGCCTGCTGGCCTTTGGTGGCAACCGTCGCGGATATGGTTCATGGGGCCAATCCGGCGGCGTCTGGCAAAGTGTTGACAGCGGCACCAACTGGGCCTTGTTGAGCACGATTCTGTCCGGCGGCAACATCATGAACGTGACCTATGCTGGCGGAAGTTCCAATCGAATCTATGCGGCAGTGGACAATTACGGGGTGGTGGTGAGCGAGGATGGCGGCACGAACTGGACACCCCGCAACAACGGCCTGCCGACGACGAACGACATTACGGACATCGCCGCTTATCCGGGTCAGCCGAATACTGCAGTGGTCGCCGTCTATCGGTATCCCATTCAAGGTGGAGTGAATTATGCCTCCGGCGGCATCTGGTGGACGACTAACGGCGGCACCAACTGGTCCGCCTGCAATAATGGGATTCCCCAAAACACGAACACCAGCGCCAACGCCGCCGCTAATGTCACAGCGATGGGCACCGTGGCCATTGCGCCCACGAATCCCCAAAAATGGGCCACCAGCGACAAGGCTTACAACGATTCTGGCGTTTACCTCACCAGCAACTCTGGCGCGAACTGGACAAAGAATAGTCCTACGGCTCTAAAGTTGGCCGATGGTTTCAATTTCGATGTGATTACGTTCGACCCAAATAATGCCAACATCCTCTTTGTGTGCGGTGGCGACGCCATTCTGCGCTCCACCAACGGCGGCACCACTTGGACCAATGTCACCTTGTTTCAGACCAACAGCACCTATAGGCGCGGGACCGGCTTCAGCGGCTGGGTTGCCTTGCGGTTGGTTTTCCATCCCACCAAGCGCGGCTGCGCCCTGTTCGCCGGCATGGACGACGGTTACGGCTGGCACTCCGAAGACGGACTGGTTACTTGGGCCCGGGACGGCGTCGGTCTGCCAACATGGGGAGGCGCTGCGGACATTGATATGACCACCAACAACTGGGTGTTCATGAATTGTGGGCAGGCGGGCACGTTCGGCGGCATCGCCCGCAGCCAGAACGGTGGCACCAATTTCACGATGCTTTACGGAGCGACCTATGGCTTGCCCAACCAAAATGCCGCCGCGCAGCCCGGAGGCATCTTCTGCTTCCCTGACAATCCGACCAACGTCTGGGCCGTGGTCGGCAGCCAGCTCTATGGCTCCACGAACGCCGGGAATAGTTGGTCCGCCCTAACGGCGGGGTCAACCCCCCAATTCATCGCCGGATTCGTTACCAATGGAACGCGGACGGTTTATGCCACATGCAGCGATGGAGTTTATCAGGTTGCTAATGGCGCTGGCGCCTTCACTAAAATGAGCGGCTCTCCAACCTCGGCCGCTCGCGTAACGGTGGATTCCTGGGGCCGGTTGTATGTCTTGCCGTGGCGTCAAAGCAACGGCGGCGTGTGGCGCTATGCGAACAACACCTGGACGCGCATTACCACGAACAAATATCTCCAAGACATTGCGGTGGATCCGGTCAATCCCCAGCGGATGATGGCCGTCAGCAGCGACGATCCTTACTATGACTCCAGTTACGCCTCGGGTATCTGGACCAGCGAGGATGACGGCGTGACCTGGCAACAACAGAACACTGGGCTGGCGGATCTCCGCGTCAAAACCGTCGCGGTGTGCCCTTATGACCCTGATTTGTGGATTGTCGGCACCGACGGCCGGGGTTATTTTGTTGCGCGGTGGGCACCCACCCAGGTTGTTGCGCAACGCACTAACTCGGTTGTGACATGGAACATCCTCGGCCCGCCCAACCAGACCGCGGTGCTGCAATCCTCCGCCAACCTGACGACCTGGCAACCCATCGCCACGAACCAAATGCCCCCGCTCGGTTGGCAATTCAGTGTGACCCCTACCAACGGCGCAAACTTCTATCGGGTTAGCACCGGGCCCTGAAGGTGTTGGGGGAGTTAGCGCGAGAAAAGATATGCAGGAGCTTTTCAGCAACCTTGCTGCAGCAGTAAATCTCTGGGATGGAAAGTCAAAAACAGCCATCACAGTTCGCTGTTCAATTCCCAACAGCTGACCCGCCAGCAGTCTGGTTAAAAGTCACAAGGGACTATGGCGAATTCCGGGGTCTGCTGGTGGCTTTTTCAAAATCCTCGACATCGAATTCTAAAATTTGCGCCAGCGACTTCAACTGCTGACTGTCAGGTTGCCAAACGTTGCTTTCCAATGCGTAAACCAAAGATGTTGCAATACCCATTTTCGCTGCCACGTGGCTAGGTGCGAGATTCTTCGCAATCCGTTTGACTTTGCCAATGCTCACGTCGCCAGTTGCGGCTGGTTAGCACTCCACGAAGCCCACCTGCAAGCCCTTGTTTTTTGGGGTGGATAGCCGCACCGCACCCCAGCCATGAATGGTTCGTTTACTTCTTCACGGGCGAGTTGTTCGCCAGCAATTCTAATTCAAGGTTTCAGCGTTCTGGCAGCAAGGCGAGCAGTTTTGCTTTCACATGTTCCCCAGCTTGTTGTGGGTCATAAATAATTCCTGCCCGAAGCAGTTGATTCATGTCCGAACAAAATCCACGGTCGGCCAGGTGCCCGTCCAGCAGTTCAACAAATTCGGATCGTCCGGCCACGCTGCCTTCCAATTTGAGATAATGCTGAAACGAT
>Ga0114951_10001898_pt1 | contig 24755 bp, 20 predicted proteins | sample AM7aDNAmetaG_FD_88677 | JGI IMG/M metagenome (GOLD analysis project Ga0114951, IMG submission 88677) | Freshwater microbial communities from Finland to study Microbial Dark Matter (Phase II) - AM7a DNA metaG | ecosystem: Environmental > Aquatic > Freshwater > Lake | place: Finland: Lake Alinen... | reverse complement strand
GTGAAGATACTGGGCACTTCTCCCGATATTATCGACCTGGCCGAAGACCGTGACCGGTTCAGGCAGATGATGCAGAAGCTGAAAATTCCCCAGCCCGAGTCGGGCATGGCAAGCACGCTTGAGCAGGCTCTTGCCGTAGCTAACAAAATCGGCTACCCGGTGATGGTGCGTCCATCCTATGTGCTCGGTGGTCGGGCAATGGAGGTGGTCTATGATGAAGAGATGCTGCGGCGGTATGTGGGTGCGGCTGTCGATGTAGCTCCTGAGAGGCCTATTCTTATAGACCGGTTTCTGCAGAATGCAATCGAGTGCGAAGCCGATGCCCTGTCGGACGGCTCGGATGCCTTTGTGCCCGCGGTGATGGAGCATATCGAGCTTGCGGGCATTCACTCGGGTGATTCGGCATGCGTCATTCCGCCGGTGAGTATTGCCGGCAGCCATATAAAGACCATTAATGAGTACACGCGCAAAATTGCCATCGAGCTCGGGGTTGTGGGGCTTATAAATATTCAGTACGCCATAGCAGATGATACGGTCTATATCCTTGAGGCAAACCCGCGCGCTTCACGCACCGTGCCCCTGGTGTCAAAGGTCTGCAATATTTCCATGGCGAGCATTGCCATGCAGCTTATGCTCGGCAAAAAGCTGTCATCCCTTAATCTTAAGCACGGCACGTTTTCGCACTTCGGCGTGAAGGAGGCAGTGTTTCCTTTCAACATGTTCCCCGAGGTCGACCCGCTCCTCGGGCCTGAGATGCGCTCGACAGGCGAGGTTCTCGGCATGGCTGATTCCTATGGCCTGGCTTTTTATAAGGCGCAGGAAGCAGCCCAGCAGACTCTGCCCGAGAAGGGCACAGTGCTGATCACTGTTGCCGACAATGATAAAGAGAATGCTGTTGAGGTTGCCCGCGAGTTTAGAGAACTCGGGTTTACGATTAAAACAACCGGCGGGACCCAGACCTTTTTTCAAAGCTGCGGGATAAAGACGGAAAAGATTCTCAAGGTGCATGAAGGCAGGCCCAATATTGCCGACAGCATCGCCAATGGAGAGATTCAGCTTATTGTCAATACGCCGGCAGGACGCATGAGCAAGCAGGATGACTCCTATATTCGCAAAGCTGCGATCAAACACAAAATACCCTATGTAACCACAACGGCTGCGGCGCTGGCTGCTGCAAAGGGCATTGCTGCTTTCCGGAAGGGCTACGGTGAAGTAAAATCGCTGCAGCAGTATCATGCGGAAATTGTGTGAATTCATATTGCGGATTTTGGAATTAAAATTTGATACGCATGAGAGCATAAGGAGAGCAAAATGAGCGGCATGTTCGGTGTTGTTACCCAGGGTGAATGTATTTCAGATCTTTATTACGGCGTCGATTACCACACGCACCTGGGCACTGAGTTCGGGGGGATGGCAGTGCTTGGAGAAACATTTACGCGCTGTATCCATAATATCGGTCAGAGCCAGTTCAAATCGAAGTTTGCGGAAGACTACTCATTGTTTAAGGGCAACAAGGGTATAGGCGTTATCAGCGCCATCGACGAGCAGCCCATTTACCAGAATTCCAAGTTTGGCCAGTTCTGCATTGCCACCGACGGCTTTATAGAAAACAGCACTGCTCTTGCACGCGGGCTCATGGAGAAGGATATTTCTTTCAGCGAGGTGAGCCGCAAGGGGTTCAACCTCACTGAGCTTATCGCAAAGCTCATCACGCAGGGCGATGATTTTATTGATGGTATCCAGAAGATGTTTAACGCCATAGAGGGCGCCACATCGCTTTTGATACTCAATAAAGACGGCGTGTATGCCGCGCGCGACCGCCACGGCTACACCCTGCTTGCGGTTGGCAGACGCGGCAATGACTGGGCTGTGACAACAGAAACAAGCGCTTTCGTGAATAGCGATTTTGAGGTCGTGCGCTATCTTGATGCCGGAGAGATCGTGCTTCTGAGCGAGAAGGGCATATCCCAGATAAAGCCCCCTGCCAGGCCGAAGCAGAGCTGCGCGTTTATGTGGATTTATACGGGATTCCCCACCACAAATTTTGACGGCATGAATGTCGAGATCGTGCGCGAGCGCTGCGGCAGGTATCTGGCAAAACATGATAAGGATATCGAGGTTGATGTCGTGTCAGGCGTGCCTGATTCAGGCACAGCACATGCCGTTGGGTATGCCATGGAGTCGGGCAAGCCTTTTCGGCGGCCGCTTATAAAATATACTCCCGGCTACGGCAGGAGCTATACCCCGCCCTCGCAGGAAACGCGCGACCTGATTGCTAAAATGAAACTCATCCCGGTGCGGGAAATCATCGAAGGCCAGCGCATTATCGTCTGCGACGATTCGCTGGTGCGCGGCACGCAGCTGAAAAATTTCACCATCAAAAAGCTTCTCCAGAACGGGGCAAAGGAAACGCATGTGCGGCTTGCCTGCCCGCCGCTCATGTTTCCCTGCAAGTTTATTTTTTCAACCCGATCTATTTACGAGCTTGCCGCCCGCCGGGCTGTCATCGAGATTGAGGGAACTGAGCATCCGGATCTTACGCCGTATCTGGACAATACTACAGAGCAGTATCAGCGTATGGTCGATTTCATAGCAAAGGATCTGGGTGTTACGACGCTGCGGTTCCAGACCGTTGATGACATGGTTGCAGCCATCGGCTTGCCGCGGGAAGAGCTTTGCCTGTACTGCTGGACAGGGCAGTGCCCTCAAAAAGACTGACGGATTTTTTTTATGGAAACAAAGCCCTGCGTAGCCTATTCGGCAGGGCTCTTTTGTGAGAGTGTTTTTCAAAATAGTATAAACCATAGGCGCACAGGTTGGCTTGTGTTGAGGTCCGCCCGTGCCCTTCACGCCATTGGCATTCCCTCATTGCTGGCCTCTTGTGCGAGAATAGAGCACAGGCACACGAAACAAAAGCTCGCGCGCGTGGTTACTATAAATAAATGCCGCAAAAAATAATTTCATGCCCTACTGGAATATTAATTGAAGCTCCGGCGCGCTAACAGCGGCTGCCGGGAAAAGAGCAACACATCAGGTATCAGTCACAATGTTTAAATCGCGGATTATCGGCACGGGTTCAAGCCTTCCAGAGAAGGTTGTTCTAAATAAGGATTTTGAGGCAATTGTTGACACAAGCGACGCTTGGATTTTTGAACGTACTGGTATCCGGGAGCGGCGCATGGCCTCGGATGGTGAAACCAGTTCAACATTTGCTTATCGGGCAGCTCTTAATGCTTTGGAAATGGCTGGCATTGCCGCCGGCCAACTTGATATGATTATTGTCGGGACTGTCACGCCCGACATGCCTATGCCATCGGTGGCATGTCAGATACAGAAGCGCCTTAAGGCATCGCGGGCGCCGGCATTCGACGTGTCGGCAGGCTGCACGGGATTTCTCTATGCGCTGAGCGTCGCAGATGCATTTATAAAGGCGGGAACACATAAAAAAATTCTGGTCATCGGCGCTGAAACGTTTTCAAGATTCACCGATTATCAGGATCGGACAACCTGCGTGCTGTTTGGAGATGGCGCCGGCGCAGTCGTGCTTGCAGCAGAGCAGGGTGAGCGCGGCATATTATCAACGCATCTACATGCCGACGGGGCATATACCGGCAGCCTTTTGATTCCCGGCGGCGGGTCCCTGCATCCTGCTTCATATGATTCGATAGAGAAACGCCTGCACTTTTTAAAGATGGACGGGCATAAGGTTTTTAAAGTGGCGGTTAAGTATCTTGAAGAGGCGGCCCTGTCAGCCCTTAAGGAAAATAATTTCACAGGGGATGATATAGATCTTCTTATTTCCCATCAGGCCAATGTCCGCATCATTAATGCCATCGCCAAGCGGCTGAAGCTGCCGCAGGAGAAGGTGTTCCTCAATATTGAAAAGTACGGCAATACCTCCTCGGCATCCGTGCCTATAGCCCTTGACGAGGCCAATCGTCAGCACCGTCTCAAGAAGAACGACTTGCTGCTTCTTGAGGCATTTGGAGCCGGATTCACCTGGGGTTCGGCGCTTATTCGTTGGTAATCGTTAGATAAGTATTAAGGTACTGGGGGTTCAGGGTTCAGGAGAGAGATTTGGAAGCGTATCGACGGTTGGAGGATTTGGTAGTCTATCAGAAGCTTTGTCATCTGCACATTGAGATAGGCGAACTTACCCATCGCTGGCCACCCGAGGAGAAGTACGAGTTGGGATCACAGGCTAGACGCTCATCAAACAGCGCTCCTGCCCAACTTGCCGAGAAGTACGATGATCGACATGTTCGCAACAAAATCGAAGGCGTTAATCGAAGCCGTGGAGAGGCCGCGGAGACTGTGCATCATCTTTACATGGCACATCTGAAAGGTTATGATGCTCAGACGACTTACGAGGAGTATCGAGTTCGATACCAGGAGTGCATCCGGATGCTCAATGGCATGGAACGTACCCTTGAGAAGCAGTTACCGGAGGCTGATCGCCGCTGGCCCAATTTGTCGGTGCGGGAGGATGTCGAGGGCTATGGAGCCTGCCCTTGTGGATTCCCTGAACCCTGAACCCTAAATCCTGAACCCTGAGCATTTACAAAGAGACAAGAAAGGTGGAAGAATATGCTTGATTATGGATTAACTGAAACACAAAAGCAAATGGTAGAACTGGCGCGCAAAATCGCCAGGGAAAAGATCATCCCCGTGCGGGCCGAGCTTGATGAGAAGGAAGAGTTTCCCTGGGGCGTGATGAAGGTGCTGGCTGATGCCGGTCTGTTCGGTATTTATATCCCCGAAGAGTATGGCGGGATGGGCTTTAGCAGTTTCGACAATATCCTTGTTGTTGAAGAACTCAGCAAATATTGCATCGGCATTTCTCTCAGTTTTGCTGCAAGCGGTCTTGGCGCCTATCCGATTTTGCTTTTTGGCAGCCATGAGCAGAAGCTGAAGTACCTGCCCGATATCGCCGCAGGCAAAAAGCTTGCTGCATTCGGCATCACCGAGTCCGGAGCCGGCAGCGATGCTGCTAATATTCGCTCGACAGCTAAAAAGGATGGAGACTTCTATATCCTTAATGGCGTAAAGCAGTGGATCACCAATGGCGGTGAGGCAGAGACTTATTCAGTTGTTGCCAAAACCGATCCCTCAAAAGGCCCCCGCGGCGCAAGCGCTTTCATTCTTGAAAAGGATCAGCCCGGGTTTACTTTCGGCAAGAAGGAAAAAAAGCTTGGCATTCGAGCATCGGCAACCCGCGAGCTGGTGTTTGAAGATTGCAAGGTAGCCAAAGACAGAATGCTCGGCAGGGAAGGCATGGGCTTCATGGTCGCCATGAGGACTTTTGATATGACGCGCTCAGGCATTGCAATTCAGGCAGTCGGCCTTGCAACCGGCGCTCTCAATGAGTCGATCAAGTATGCCTATGAGCGCGTTACATTCGGCAAGGCCATTATCTCTCATCAGGCCGTGCAGCATATGCTGGCAAATATGGCAACCGAAATTGAAGCCGCCCGCGCGTTGACCTATCAGGCAGCCCGCTATGCGGATTCAGGGGCAAAAGATATGTCGAAGTACTCCTCCATGGCAAAGCTGTTTGCAACCGATATGTGCATGCGCGTCACAACCGATGCCGTGCAGATATTCGGCGGCTATGGCTACATGCGCGAATATCCCGTTGAGAAGATGATGCGCGATGCCAAGATTCTGCAGATCTATGAAGGCGCCAACCAGATTCAGCGCACCGTGATCGGCCAGCACCTTATTAAGGAAGCGGCCGGGCATAAGATAGATTGATGTACCTCGTTCGAGAACCGTTTTATTGCTGAGTGTGTTAAACAAGAATAACTGCGAACACAAGGAGATTAGTATCATGGCAGATAAATCTATTGAAGAACTGGTGAAGGAAATTATCGTGGAGCAGCTGTCCGTCAGCGCAGAAGAAGTTGTTTCCGAAGCTTCATTTGTTGATGATCTTGGGGCTGATTCCCTTGATCTGGTTGAGCTTATCATGGTGTTTGAAGAGAAGTTCGGGCAGGAGATTCCTGATGAGGCGGCCGAGAAGATTCAGACTGTAAAGGACGCCATTGACTATATCAAAGCGCACAAGAAATAATATTCTTGAGGGAGATACAAGCATTGGAAAACAGAAGAGTTGTTGTTACGGGGCTTGGCATGGTCAGTCCGCTGGGAATCGGGGTTGAAGCCAATTGGGATGCCGCCACAAACGGTCGTTCGGGAATTGGCTATATCACCAGGTTTGATACAAGCGATTTCCCCGTGAAAATTGCCGGCGAGGTGAAAAACTTTAACCCCGAGGATTATATTGAGGACAAAAAAGAAATAAAAAAGATGGATACCTTTCTTCACTATGCACTTGCCGCAGGCAAAATGGCGGTGAAGAGCTCGGGCCTTGAAATCACCGAACACAACGCTGAGCGTGTGGGCGTGCTGGTGGGGGCTGCAATCGGCGGTCTTTCGACAATAGAGAAATACCACGAGATTTATCTTAATAATGGCCCGAAAAAGATATCGCCCTTTTTTATACCAATGCTTATCATCAACCTCGCTCCAGGCCATATATCCATGTATTTCGGTTGCAAGGGGCCTAACAGCAGCGCGGTGACGGCATGCGCAACCGCAAACCATTCCATCGGCACTGCTTTTAGAATCATTCAGCGCGGCGATGCCGACGCCATGATCACCGGCGGTGTCGAATCCACCATTTCACCTCTTGGTGTCGGGGGGTTCAGCGCCATGAAGGCGCTCTCGGCCACGCACAACCATGAGCCTGCCAGGGCGAGCCGCCCTTTTGAACGCGACCGTGACGGCTTTGTGATTGCAGAAGGCGCAGGCTTATTGATGCTTGAGGAGCTTGAGCATGCAAAGAAGCGCGGCGCTCCCATTTACGCAGAAATGGCTGGTTTCGGCTGCAATGGTGATGCCCACCATATTACCTCACCGTCTCCGGGCGGCGAGGGAGCTGCACGCTGCATGAACCTAGCGTTAAAAGATGCCGGGCTGACCTATGACCAGATTGATTATATTAACGCTCATGGAACCTCAACACCTGCAAATGATCTGGCCGAGACTCAGGCCATGAAAACGGTTTTAAAAGATTGCGCAAAAAAGGTGGCTGTCAGCTCTACCAAGTCCATGACCGGGCATATGCTGGGCGCTGCGGGAGGCGTTGAGGCGATTTTCAGTGCGCTTGCCCTGAAGCACGGCGTGCTGCCGCCGACTATCAACTATGACAATCAGGATCCTGAGTGCGACCTTGACTATGTGCCCAATGTGGCACGTGAAAAGTCCATTAAAGTCGCCATGAGCAATTCCTTCGGTTTTGGCGGTACAAATGCGACCTTGCTATTCAGAAAATATGAGTTATAATGATAACAATAGCATAAAATTATATATATGCTGTTGGACCTTCAGCTGGCATACTTGATGTTTAGCTGTTGCTGGAGGATTTTTTTATTTTAAATGGAGTAAATCATGAATTTCAAGGAACTTAAAATAGGGGCCTCTACGGCGCTCATACCGATTGTGCAGGGCGGTATGTCCGTTCGCAACTCAATGGCGGCCCTTGCAGCAGCTGTTTCCAATGCCGGCGGCATAGGCGTGATCGGCGCTTCAGGCATTGATGCCGAATCGGTGATGGCTGAAATCAGGAGGTGCCGGGAGCTGACAACGGGCATCGTGTCCGTCAACATTATGTATGTTTTGACACGTTTTGCTGAAATTGTCGAAGCATCCATTCAAGCCGGTGCTGATTTGATTTTTACGGGAGCCGGGTTTTCGCGCGAAGTGTATAAAATGGTTGAGGGTACGAAAACGCAGGTCGTCTCTATCGTATCATCAGCAAGGGCCGGTCTTCTTGCCGAAAAACTTGGCGCCAAGGCTGTCGTGGTTGAAGGCACCGAGGCTGGCGGCCACCTGGGAACGGATCGTTCAATCGATGAAATATTCCCGGAAGTCCGCGCTGCAGTAAAGACAATTCCCGTTCTTGCCGCAGGCGGCATAATGAACGGATTTGACATTGCCAAATATCTTAAAATGGGCGCAGATGGCGTGCAGATGGCCACGCGCTTTGTGTGCTCTAATGAATGCTCGGCGGCTCATGCATTTAAACAAATGTATATGAATTCGCACAAGGAAGACATTGTCGAGATGAAGAGCCCGGTTGGTATGCCCGGCCGTGCTATCCGCAATAAACTTATCCGGGAAATCGAAGACGGCACGGTGAAAAGAGAGCGATGCGAGATAAAGTGCCTGAAGTCCTGTTCGCGGCTGTATTGCATTTATGAACGGCTGATGCTTGCCATGCAGGGAGATGTTGAGAACGGGCTTGTTTTTTCCGGCGCAAATGCATGGAAAATAAAAGAGATCCTCCCTGTTGCGGAAATTTTCCGGCAATTGCTCGGAGAGCTTGAGTCTGTCCCGGCTTGAGGTTGCTGCGGTTTTAATTAGAATAAACAAGGCCCTGCCTGTGTATAGGCGGGGTTTTTTAATGAGTATACGAATACGATTTCAGACAAGGGGTCTGCCGTCCATATCTGGGGGCACGGGCATGCCCAGAAGCTGGAGTATCGTTGGGGCAAGATCCTGGATGTTTGGTTTAACCTTCAGGGGCGCAAGCCCCTTCATATAGAAAAACGCATCGTGATATGTGTGCATTCCGGTGAATTTGCTGGGGCCGAGCAGAGCTGTTTTTGAAATGGCGCCCTTCAGGTCATAGCCCGGTGCTCCCAACAGGACAAGATCGGGCGCTTTATCCATAAACGGGCCTTTGTAGAGCTCGTCTTTCCGGAAAACGCGTGAAACCACAGGCCTCCCGGTTTCTTCATCGCAAAGCGCAAGTATTCCTTCGCCGAGCGTTTTTATCAGTTGATCATATTCCAGCCCCTGATTGACAATGCCACAGGGCATGATGCCTTTGACGTTTATATATATCCGGCTGGGGTCAAGGGCGAATGCTTTGGTCTTCTCAGGATCGATGTCTTCAAATGATTTAGGGGGGTCGTTTTTTATCTGCAGATAGCCCTGCTGCTTGAGCCAGGAGTTAATGAAAACCTCCTTTTCGAGGTGAGCAAAACCATGGTCTGAAAGCATCAAAAGCGCCGTGTCGCCACCCATTTTGTCCGTCATTTCACCGATGATCGTATCGATTGCGCGGTAGTAATCGAGCACGGTCTGGTTCCAGGGGGAATCGGTGTTTTCATAATCGTCCCAGAAATAATGCTGGAGCCGGTCCGTGCCCGTGAAGACGCCGATAAACAGATCCCAGGGAATTTTTTCAAGGAGGTACAGAAACGTATCCCGCCTTTTTTTGAGCGTAAAGAACAGATCTTTGAAAAATTCTTCTTTCCGCTCATCAGCGTTCTGGTAATCTACATCTATCCGGTAATCCATCTTCCTCAGAGCTTCCACCAGCTTGTGCGGGTACACAGCCTTTTCAAGGTCAAGGGCGACAAATCCGGATATGATGACGCCGTTGGTTTCACGAGCCGGATAGGTCTGCGGGATATTGACCGCCACGGTCTTTTTGCCTGCATCGGTAAGTATATCCCACAGTGTGGGAGATCTTATCTGTGTTGCATTGGGGAAGTAGATGCCATAGGACTCGCGCCGCCGATCCATGAAACCGAAAATATTGTGTTTGGCCGGATTCGTGCCGGTCATAAACGAGGTCCAGGCAACAGACGATACCGGGGGCATGGATGAATCCATTTTGCAGGCATACCCATCCTCCAGCAGTTTTGCCATAACGGGCATGACACCCTGTGCCGTAAGGCTCCTGATCATCCGGTACGGCACACCGTCAAGGCCGATGACGGCTGCGCGGTCATAGGCTTCTTTTTTCTTTTTGAACAGATCAAGGATGCTCATGATATTATTTCGGATTTCGGATTTCGGATTGTGGATTTTTAAATCCAAAATTGAAAATTTATCTCAGCCCGGCTTTCTTGCGTACTTCTTCCATTACCGCCACTGCTATCTTTTCACACCGCTCGGCTCCGGTTTTCAGCACGGCCATCACTTCATCTGGTTTCTTTTCAAGATCTGCTGCGCGAGCCTGAATGGGCGCGAGCTCCTGCATCATGTTTTCATAGAGCATTTTTTTACACTCGATGCAGCCTATCTCGGCGCTTTTGCACTGCCGGGCTATATCCAGCAACAGATCGGGCGCAGAGAAAGCCTTATGGATGGTAAACAGATTGCACAGGTCCGGATCTCCCGGGTCTTTTTTTCGTACGCGCTGCGTGTCGGTTGCCGCTGTGCGCAGCTTTTCCCAGATTATCTCGGGGGGATCCAGTATGCCAATATAATTATTCAGCGATTTTGACATTTTTGCCTGTCCGTCAAGTCCCAGTATGCGCGGCGTGACTGATAGCTCCCATTTGGGCTCGGGGAAGGTTTCACCGTATCTGTTGTTGAATCTTCGTGCTGTGCGGCGCGTCAGCTCTATGTGCTGCACCTGGTCTTCTCCGACCGGCACGACTTCAGCCTTGTACAGCAGGATATCGGCGGCCTGTAGAATGGGGTAGGTGAGAAGTCCGGCATTGATGTTTTCGCGATGCTGGTCAGACTTGTCTTTAAACTGCGTCATGCGCTCAAGATCCCCAAGAGGTGTCAGGCAGTTGAATATCCAGGCAAGATCGGTATGCCCCGGCACATGCGACTGGGCGAACAGCGTGCAACGCTCAGGTGTGAGGCCGCAGGCGATGAGGGTGCGCGCCGTGTTGATGATGCCCTGAAGATATTCTGCAGGCTCATATTCAATGGTCATGGCATGCAGGTCGGCGATGAAAAACAGGCAGTCGTAGCGCTCGGTGAGGTATACCCAGTTCTTGATGGCACCCACATAATTGCCGATATGAGCTATTCCCGTTGGTTGAATGCCGCTTAAAATCCGTTTTTTGTTCATTGCAGTTCCGTTTCCTTATTGTTGTTTTCAGGGCAGTTTGCTGAACGATCAAGTTCAGGCAGCGTTTGAATCCGAGTATTAACTGGACGATTTAAATCAAAAATTTCAAATCATAACTTCTAAAATGGAAGCATGGCGAAAGTGCCCGCTGTTTTAGCCGACTGGAGACTCCTCGTCAGGCCTCCGGTTGGAATTGGAGTCAAGGATGGCTACCAGTGTTCTGTCCTGTCGCATGTTTCAATAAAGTATAAAAGCTATAACATTTTTATATGAACGGGTCAAATTCCTTATGTGCGGAGTGCCTATATGCTGCTGTGAGAGTCTATGAGCTTGACACATCCGGTCGGCTTCTATAGAGTCAGTAAAAGAAAGAGGTACTGTCTTCATGATAAAAAACAGTTTCAGCATATTTCAGGGGATCGGCGAAAAGCTCGAACGCAGGCTTTGGGAAAACGGCATACGCTGCTGGGAGGATTTTTTGGCGGCTGATGAAATAGTGTTTTTAGGGCTTGAAAGAAAAAGGTTTTATGATGAGCGCGTGCACCAGGCTGCAGATCATCTTGACCGGGTGGATGAGCAGTTTTTTGCAAAAGCTCTGCGCGGCAAGGAGCACTGGCGCCTGTTTCCTGACTTTCGCAAGCATGCCGTAGCCCTGGACATCGAGTCCAACGGGTACACGCCTGCCGCAGGAGGCTATCCCACCATCGTCGGTTTATATGACGGCGTTACCTATAAGGCGCTGGTGAAGGGGCATGACCTTACCAAAGAAACGCTTGAACATGAGCTGTCTCGCTACAAATATCTTATCACGTTTTTTGGCTCCGGCTTTGATATCCCTTTTCTGAATCAGACACTGGGCGTCAGGTTTACCATGCCGCATTTTGATCTCTCTTTTGCGGGCAAGAGGGCAGGGCTCAAAGGGGGTCTTAAAAAGCTTGAAGACCAGTTTGGCATACTCCGTGAGGACTCTGTTCGGGGACTGAACGGCTATGATGCCATCAAGCTCTGGAAAATTGCAAAAAAAGGCGATGCCGCGGCCCTTGATCTGCTGATTAAATATAACCGCTGCGATACGGTGAATCTGTTTGCTCTTGCCGATCTTATTTACGTCATGCTCAAGGAGCAGTCGGGTCTTGCGGCTGCTAGTAATTTATGCATGCCCATGCAGTTGAGCGCCTGAAGCAAGGGGCGCAGCCCGGCGAGCCTTCGGGTTTTACCGTGGTGGCGGCTTAATTGTCCATCAGCTTTAGCAGTTCTCCTGCCGCCTCCGTTGGCGATGCAATGCCCTTTTCAATGTCCCGTATGATGCGGGGAAGCAGTTTTTTGATTTTTGAGTTCGCGCGAAATTTTTCCTTCAAGCCTTCTTCAATCAGCATCCACATCCAGTCCAGTGCCTGAGAGCGCCGTTTTTCTTTCATTTCACCTGTTTCGGAAAGCTTTCTGCGGTGATCGAGAACCGTCTGCCAGAGCGTATCGATACCTCTTGTTTCAAGGGCTGAACAGGTCAGTACCGGTGGTGACCACGTGGGTGTTGAAGGCCGCAGAAAATGCATGGCCGCTGCATAATCATGCTGTGCCCGCTGCGCCTTCGGGATATTGTCGCCATCGGCTTTATTGATGACAATTGCATCCACCAGTTCAAGAATCCCCTTTTTTATTCCCTGCAGTTCATCGCCGGCGCCGGCAATCATAAGTAGTAGAAAAAAATCAACCATGGTGGCAACGGCTGTTTCCGACTGCCCGACGCCAACCGTTTCAATGATGATGATATCAAACCCGGCCGCCTCACATACCAGGGACGCCTCACGTGTTTTTTGCGCTACGCCCCCGAGCGTCCCCCCTGACGGGCATGGGCGGATAAATGCCTCCTGCCGCGCGGCAAGTTTTTCCATGCGGGTTTTATCGGCAAGCACGCTGCCGCCGCTGCGTTTGCTGCTGGGATCCACAGCCAGCACCGCCACCCGGCGCCCCTTTTCAATGAGCAGTATACCCAGGCTTTCGATGAAGGTGCTTTTGCCTGCGCCGGGTACACCCGTAATGCCGACTCTGATGGCAGAGCCGGTATGGGGCAGCAGCTCGTTGAGAATGTCACGCGCCTGTGCCTGGTGCTCGGGCAGTGCGCTTTCGACAAGGGTTATAGTTTTAGCTACCATGCGCCGGTTGCGCTCAAGCACTGCCTGTACATAGTGGTTTGTATCAGTCGGCATGGTTAAAGCTCCAGCAGGTAAAGGCAAGACACGTGTCCGGCCATAATGCATTTTTTTAAATGGTGTAGCCCTTTGTCATTTTGAATACCGCTGCAAGCGGGATGAAAAATCTTAACACCTGTATTTTACTTTAGTCCAAGATCTCTCCCTGCGGTCGAGATGTCAGAAAAGGTAAACTATCTATAGTAAAAAGAAAAATGCCAATCATGCGGAAAGTATGCTGTATTTTTCGTGGTGGTAGGCGGGGTCTGCCTTGATGTTGATTTTTTTCTTCAGCTTTTTTTCAAGGTCTTCAATAGCCGTGCGTTCCTCATCATAGAGGAATGTTGCAACATCGGGGTGCACGACCGCCGTTATTGTCTGTATGAGAGGTGTGCGCACTTCCTTCCTGATGGTTCGCAGAATTTCATATGCTATGGCCGGAATACCCTTGATGTGGCCCCTGCCTTCGCAGTACGGGCATGGGTCACACAGATGGGCACTTAAGTTTTCCCGTACCCGCTTGCGTGTCATCTGAACAAGCCCCAGCTCCGATATGTTGGCAACATTTGTTTTTGCGCGGTCTTTTTTCAGCGCTTCCTGCAGCGAGTTGAGAACCGCGTCACGGTCTGCTTTGCGCTCCATGTCGATGAAATCAATGATAATGATGCCCCCAAGGTTGCGCAGTCGAATCTGGTAGGCAATTTCCTTGACTGCTTCAAGATTGGTTTTTACTATCGTGTCGTTCTGGTTGCCTTTGCCCACATACCTGCCTGTGTTGACATCAATGGCCACCAGCGCCTCAGTGTCTTCAATAACAATATAGCCTCCCGATTTAAGCCAGATGTTTCGGCCCAGAGCCCGGCTGATTTCCACCTCAAAGCCGTATTTGTCAAAAATCGGCTTATCTCCTTCGTACAGCTCTACGGAATATTTAAGCTGCGGCATAAAGGTTTCGATGAAACGGATGATGCCGGCATAGGTTTCGGGGCAGTCGACTACAAGCTTTCGCACATTTTTGCTGTAGAGATCTCTTATAGCGCGCAGGGCGATGCTCAGGTCTTCGTGCAGCATTGTCGACGCCGGCGCTGCCTTCATGCGGCTTTGAATGTTCGCCCAGAGCTTGACAAGGAAGTCAATGTCCGATGCCAGCTCTTCCTCTGTGGCGCCCTCGCTTGCCGTGCGGATGATAAATCCGCTGTCGGCCGGTTTGATGCGCTCCACTGTTTCCTTCAGGCGGTTGCGTTCAGTTTCATCGGTTATGCGCCGGGAGATGCTTATATGGGAAATGGTCGGCAGATAGACAAGATAGCGTCCGGGCAGGGAAATATGAGTTGAAAGGCGGGCACCCTTGGTGCCCAGAGGCTCTTTTATGACCTGTACCATTATTTCCTGGCCATCCGAGAGCATATCCTCGATGGGCTTGGAGGGTATATGCTCGCGAACCGCGGGCGTATCTCCGACCTCTGCGTTTTCCTGTTCCTCCTGGAACACGGTAAACAGGGAGGTGTATTCCCTGTTGTTGGTATACACGTCATCGACATAAAGAAATGCAGAACGTGCAAGGCCTATTTCGACAAAGGCGGCCTGCATGCCGGGCAGAACCCTTTGCACCCGGCCTTTATAGATATTGCCTGCTATTCCCTTATCTGATTCGCGCTCGATATGCAGTTCGGCCAGAATGCCGTTTTCAAGAAGTGCTACGCGCGTTTCAGATGAGGTGACATTGACGATCAGTTCTGAGTTCATAAGGCTATTTTCATAATGCGCAGTGATTTTTGCTCCCGCGGGCCAAGTCCAAACAGAGCGGCCATAATGTCTGTAATTTTTGGCATGCTGTGACCATCAGCGTCAACGGCCAGAAAGAGCGTGCCGTCAGAGTTCAGGGAGATATTCGCAATTATTTTTTTTAGGTCGATCTCTATGGTTTTATCTTTTTTCTCAATTTGAATCATACAGGTCTCACAGGCCTGAAAATCAGCAATGCTGCGGGCAAGCCCGACAGTGTCGGGAAAGTGCAGGGCCGGATGGTCAGGTAGTGTGATGCTGTATTTTTTTATTGTAGCAGGGGCTGCGCCGCTTTTCAAAACATTTTCCGTAGCCTTAAGGATAGTAATGCCGCCGGGCAGCTCGCGGTTAAGCCTTTCAAGTATTTCTTCAGCGGGCACAGGCTTCGTCAATTCAATATCGCACAATGCAGAGCTGCTCTCCAGGCCAACGGGCAGCGCCTCGTGAAAGGTCACGCGGGGCAGAGGGTGAAATCCCTGCGAATACCGCAGCGGCAGTCCCGCCCGTCTCAGGGCGCGGGAAAAGCTTGAACTGAATTCAAGATGGCTTATGAAGCGAGCCGTGCCTTCTTTTGTATAGGTAAGGCGGTAGCGGAAAGGGTCGGGCTCAGGGAGCATTTCCAGGGCTGCATGCGGCGGTGTCTCAGTGGTGGCAGGATTTATTTCAGGCTTCACCGCTTCCCCGTCGCACACCCCGCAGACGCTGCACTGTCCGCTGCGGCAGTCGGGGGTTGTCTCACCGTGACGGGCCTTTTCACGCTCGCTCAGAAGAAAGGACTTCGTGACGCCATAGCTGATATGATCCCATGGCAGTATTTCATCTGTGGAGCGCTCTTTCAGGTAGAATGCCGTATCAATGCCGGCATCGCTAAATGCCTGTTCCCACAGCAGATGGTTGAAATGCTCGCTCCATGCATCATAGCCCGCCCCAAGTCTATGGGCCTGCACAAGCACGTTGGCCAGGCGCCGGTCCCCGCGGGAAAAAACCGCTTCAAGAAGGCTCAGGCGATGATCGTGATAGGTAACTTTGATGGTTCTGCTGCGCAGGCTGTCTTTGAGATAATGCTGTTTTTCAAGGATGCTGCCGGCAGGCTCAAAGGCGTCCCACTGGAAGGGAGTATGGGGCTTGGGGACAAATGTGGAGATGCTGATATTCAGGTTTTTGTGCCGGTCAAGGCGGCCTATTGCGCGGCACAGCTCCACAATGCCATCAATGTCTTCACTGGTTTCAGTGGGCAGCCCTATCATGAAGTAGAGCTTTATGAGGTTCCATCCGGCGGCAAATATCCGTGTAGCCGTTGAAAAAATATCCTTATCGGTAAATCCCTTATTGATGGCGTCGCGCAGGCGCTGCGTGCCGGCTTCGGGGGCTATGGTAAAACCGGTTTTGCGGATCTGCTTGATTTCCTCAATCAGCTCCCGCGTGAGAGACTCGACCCGCAGCGACGGCAGCGACATGGCAATTTTTTGGCTGCGGTGCTCCCGTATCAGCGCCCCCAGCAGTGGCTGTATGCCGCTGTAGTCGCCCGAGCTGAGAGACAGAAGCCCCAGCTCCTCATACCCGCTGCCCGCAAGGGTTTCACGGCTGAGCTCGCAGAGGCGGTCGATGCTTTTTTCGCGTACCGGCCGGTAGATCATGCCAGCCATGCAAAACCTGCAGCCACGCGTGCAGCCGCGGGCTATTTCAATGCCTGCCCGGTCATGGATGATCTGCATATAGGGGACAACGGGTTTTGAACTCCAGGGCCCGTGCGTAAAATCGGTGATGATACGTTTATCGACATGATCATATCCTTTTTTAAGAGGGATGACCTGCCGTATGGTTTCGTCATCATTATAGGAGATGGAAAAAAATGAGGGGACATAGATGCCGGGAATACCGGCGAGGGCTTCAAGAAGGCTTGTTTTATCCCTGCCCGACTTTTTCCAGCTCAGGTATGCCCGGCAGAGTTCCGGAAGCACCTCTTCACCCTCTCCGATCACAAAGGCATCGAAGAAGTCGGCTACCGGCTCAGGATTGCAGGTGCTTGGGCCGCCTGCAATGATAAGGGGCCACGAACGGTCGCGCTCGGCGGCTTTGAGCGGTATGCCCGACAAGCTCAGCATGCGCAGTACTGTGGCGTAGCAAAGCTCGTATTCAAGTGAAAAGCCCACCATGTCGCACTGCCGCAGGGGTATGCCCGATTCAAGGGTAGAAAGTGGCAGGCCCGCAGCCTTCATTTCAGCTTCCATATCGTCGGGCCAGGGTGCAAAGGCGCGTTCGCAGGCAATGCCCGGCATGCTGTTGAGCACATGGTAGAGTATCTGCAGCCCCAGGTGCGACATGCCGACCTCATACACATCGGGGAAGGCAAAGGCAAATGTCAGGTCGACCGTTTCGGGGTCTTTTTTGACGGCGTTTATTTCATTGCCCAGATACCGGCTTGCTTTGCTGACAAAGGGCAATAACTGTTCCAGATCGCTTTTCATAGGGTTTTTCGCAGAGGAGGGTTAATAAAACTGTTATTATAGCCTAAGAGTCGACCGGATACCTAATTTTTTATGAGAAACGGCGCATAATTATGCTGAGGGCTGCAAAGAGCTGATAGCCGCCGAACAGGGCAAGGGCCGCAGCGGAGATTGACAGCAGTGCCCGGTTGACCCATGCGCCCAGGCGTGCGGCTGTTGCAAAGAGTATGACAAGGCAGCCGCAGCCGCTGATCAGGGCTGCGTACATGCCTCCCAGAAAGGCAAGGCTGCAGCCCAGGCCCTGCTGCCATGCCTGCAGAAGTATCGGGCCTCCGATAAGGCTCCAGAAAATATAGGGATTGGGGTTGAGCAGATTTAGAATCGTTGCCTGCAGAATGCTGTTTGCAGCCGGTTCGTGCAGGACATGTTCGAAATCAGACTTTTGCCTTACGGCCATAAAAGCTGCTCGTGCGAGATAGAGCAGAAAAAGGCCGCCTCCAAACCGCAGCGTTTCAAGAAACCAGCCGGGCATGCTGGTGAGAATGAGCATGACCAGCACAATGATGGGTCCGTCGCTCAGAAGCGGGGCGCATGCTGCAGGCAGGCTGCGGCGCCAGCCGATACGGGCGCTCTGGTTGAGCAGAAAGGCCTGAAACGGCCCGGGTGTGGCCGCTGCCGACAGGCCAAGGGTTAGGCCTTGAAGCAGGTAAAGAAGCATAGAAGAGTCCTTATTGAAGAGCTTGCACTCATGCCGGCAAATCTGTTACAAGGTAGATAACCGGTTGCGGTACAAATCGCAACCATATTTTCGTACTGGCGAGACGTTCATGATTGACACAAAAACACCTCTATCCGAGCGAATGCGGCCTGAGAAACTGGAGGAGTTTGTCGGGCAGGATCATCTGCTGGGCACGGGTAAGCTCCTGCGGCGCATGATGGAGGGCGATGAGCTGTATTCTATCATTTTGTGGGGACCACCCGGCACGGGAAAAACAACTCTTGCACACATAATCGCAGCTGCGTCAAAATCGCTGTTCATGCCACTGAGCGCTGTCACGTCGAGCATTAAAGAAGTTCGGGAAATTATCGCGCAGGCTATAAAAGATAAAAAGGAAAATGGCCGCCAGACCATATTATTCGTGGATGAAATTCATCGCTTCAATAAGGCGCAGCAGGACGCTTTTTTGCCTCATGTGGAGCGCGGCGATATAGTTTTCATAGGCGCGACAACGGAAAACCCATCATTTGAAGTGATCTCACCTCTTTTGTCCCGCACCAAGGTTCTGGTGCTCAAGGCCCTGACCGATGCGAGCCTGAAAAAGATTCTCAAGCGGGCGCTCTCCGATGCTGAAAAGGGCCTGGGGCGCCTTGCCCTTCTGGCTGAAGATGACGTGCTTGAGCATATTATCGCCTATTCACAGGGCGATGCTCGAGTTGCCCTCAACACCCTTGAAATAGCCGCCGGTATAGCCCCGAAGGGCAGCGGCGGCATTCGTGAGCTTACGCAGGAGATTGTGGAAGAGGCGCAGCAGAAAAAGATGCTCATCTATGACAAGGCGGGCGAAGAGCACTATAATATTATTTCCGCGCTGCACAAAAGCATGCGCAACAGCGATGCCGATGCCTCACTGTACTGGCTTGTGCGCATGCTTGAGGCTGGCGAAGACCCGCTGTATATCGCCCGGCGGCTGGTGCGGTTTGCCAGTGAAGATATCGGCAATGCCGATCCCCGGGCCCTGCAGATAGCCCTTGAAGCAAAAGAAGCTTTTCATTTCATAGGACTTCCCGAAGGCAAGCTTGCCCTTGCGCAGGCAACCATCTACATGGCTACCGCCCCGAAAAGCAATGCCCTGTATACTGCCTACCTCCGGGCTGCGCAGGCTGTCGAGCAGACCGGCGCCCTGCCCGTGCCCCTGCATATCCGAAATGCCCCAACTTCGCTCATGAAGAACCTGGGTTACGGCAAAGACTACAAATACGCTCATAATTACACTGGCGCCGTCGTCGATATGGACTGCCTTCCCGAAGAGCTGCAGGGCAAAAAGTTCTATACACCCAGTGACCGGGGCTATGAAAAGATCATTAAGGAGCGCATGGAGTATGTTGCGAAGAAAAAGAAGGAAAGCTGCTAATAACCAGGATTTAGAAGTACGCTTGGGAAAAACCGATTTTCGGCAAGGTCATGTACCATCTGTTCGCCCCGGTTGGGAATAGGGGAGCACATGGCCACGTATTTTTTTTTCTCAAAGACATGGGCTGATTGTGTAATTAGTTTTTTGAATGTCAATGTTTGCAGTAAGGAATCTTTATGAGCTTTATGTATGAATTCAAAAATGTTTTCGGCACTGATGTGAAAACCGTATGGAAGCGGTTCTATAAAGGTTGTATGGTTTTCAAAGCAATGATGGAAGGCAAGGATACCGCTTCCGTTAAAATGCCGGTTCGATTGCAGATAGAAGTTACCGATCGCTGCAATTTCGATTGTATCATGTGCAATAGAGGCGCCAGAGATACAATCAACCGCACACTTAATAGTGATATCAACAAAGATGACTTTTTACCCATCGCAGAAACTATAAATCCTTTTTACATAACCCTCAACGGACTCGGTGAGCCCTTGCTAAATAAAGAAATTGGCGCCATCATTGCTGTCTGTCGCGAGCGGAATATTACAACCAATATGCCCTGCAATCTTTCTCTTGCAAAAGTGCTTAATACGCAAATTGTCCAATGCCCTCCTAACATTATTACATTTTCAGTCCATGGAGCATCAAAAGAAGTGTTTAACACAATCAGCAGAAACGCTCAATTTGACGCATGTATGGCAGCGCTCCGGGATTTTATGGCTCATCGCAATAAAAAACAAACAGAGGTCCGGATATTATGTGCTTTACAGGCCAAAAACCTGCTCGAATATAAAAACATGTATGCCCTGCTGAAAGATTTGAATTTACTGGATGATTTTTATTTGCTGCCGGTATACGACTACGGTTTTGATGCAGATGAAAGCCGGAGAATAATCCCGACCGACGAAGAAAAGGAAACGGCCATCGAGCAAATAGAGAAAGATATAAGCCTGTGTACTGATGAAAAAGAGAAACTTTTTTATTTCCGGTGGAAGACTACAATTGGTCAGATTAAGCAAAACAGTGCGGCTATTGAGAAAAAAAGTGGCAAGCCATGCCTGATTCCCTGGTATTCGACCTATATTGCAGCTAACGGCAATGTGATGCCGTGTTGCTACCTTACCGACGAATACTACGTTATGGGTAATGTTTTACAACAATCATTCGATCAAATCTGGAATAACAGCCAATATCGGAATTTCAGAAAAATGTTACGCGAAAACCGAAAGGATCTCCATGGCTGTAATTATTGTTATATGGATGATTCGTCCCGGATAAAAAAATACGGTTTTTTATTTCGCAACATTTCGATGTGGAAATCATGATAGCCTCTCTGCTATTCATGAGCGAACGCAGGATCGGATAGCTGTTCATTCGTCTACCAATAACGAATATCTGCTTGCCCCTGTTGGAAATAGGGGAGCGCATGGCAACAATCCATTCATGAGCAGTAAAGGGTTACCTCCCCAACCATGATTCCAGCATTTTCCTGACCTTTTCTTCATTGCGCGTCTTGATGTCAAATCCGGTTTTTTCACAAAACTTTAAGAGATGGGTGTAAGCCGGAAAATGCCCGCCGTGGCGAATCGCCCCTGCCTGCATGAGCGCGTCGTACCTGTGCGTGTTGGTGATATTTTCGACCAATGTAGAAATATTTTTTAATTCTGACAGCTCTAAAGCTGTAAGCCAGCGCGAACGTATTATTTCGTAAGGCGCTTCATGCATAAAAATCATATCATTGTGATGAGCCTTCGCATCTGAAAATGCTGCAAGAAGTTCTGTCCCCGGTAGGCCTTTGAGAAAGCCCAACTGGAAATGGCCGCTTTTTAAGCTGATGATTTCGTCAAATGATTCTGCGATTTCTTTGATACCCTCAAAAGGAAGGCCGACAATGAGATCCAGATGAATATGAATATTGTTCCCGACTGTCAATCGTTCAATATTGCTTCTGGTCTTTTGCCAGTCCGAAGGGCGGTGAATGGCATCAAGGGTACGCTGATGAATGGACTGTACGCCGATTTCAAACTGGAATAATCCATCAGGGGCTTTGGCTAAGAGTTTAAAATCTGCTTCACCAAGCAGCAGGGGATGGATTTCGAAATGAAAGCGGGTCCCCGACGTACCGTGATGCAGCATCAAATAATTCCAGATTCCTCTGGCGCGTTCAGGATTGGCATTAAATGACCGGTCGACGAATTTAATGAGCATGGGTTTGTGCTTGAGCAGCATATCAAGCTCGGCGCACGTGGTTGTAAGATTTTTTAAAGAAAGCGGATTGTCCTCCCGTGACGACAGACAATAGGAACATGAAAAAGGACACCCCCGTGATGATTCATAGTAAAGATAGCGGTTTTCCAGATTGATAAAATCCTCATCCCGGTAAGGAAAGGGTACATGGGAAAAATCATGAACCGGCATGTTGATCGTCTGTTGGAAAGCCCCCTGGATATTGAAGTCAATAGAGGACAAATATCGTACAGCCTCCTCCCCTGCTCCCGATACGATAGCATTAATAAAAGGAAAACGTTCGAACCACTTTTGGGGATAATAGGAAACCTCGGGTCCTCCGAGGACTAGTATGCAGTCTGGAAGCAGGGCATGGATGTCGGGTAAAAGGTTTTCGATGAGCCTGCTGTTCCATATATACACCGACAAAAGAAGCACATCGGGTTCTGCGAGCACCATGTCATAGAGAATATCCAGATGCTTCTGGCTGATAAAATATTCCCGTAATTCTACCGTTCTGCCGGGTTTTCCCTGCCACTCAGTTTCAATCGAATCCCTAAGATACCTCAGAGCCAGTGAGCTGTGGGTGAAACGCGCGTTTATTGTTGTGATGATGACTTTCATTGATTCTACAATTAAATGTCGGCATAGGGGTTTAAAGGGTACAAGGATCAGAGATGCGCTGATTTGCAACGGGTACAAGTAAAGATACCTGGCTGCATCCTGCTGGTCAAGGTTGTCGTTGACGGGAACTCTTTAGGATGGGCAGAATATAAATTAAGGGCGTTTGTGTGTCAAGGTAAATGTAAAAAAGAGGGTGAGGCAGCTATTGTTTGCATTGCCGTGCAGACTGCAATCATGTAGAAGGTGTCTGACTGATTCTCTGATGCGTAAGGGTTTGGGAACAGAGCGGTGTGTGAATCAGCCAGTAAAGCATGGTGTTTTTTGTATTTAATTGCGAAATGTTTTGTACTATATGGTATGCAATATTTCGTGCATCTTCACCTTGCAGTATCTCATGTTTTGCAATGAGCCATAATGGCGCAGCAGGATATGGAGCTTTGATGCGCATGGCAGACTTTCATGAGCGCGCAGCCGCTGAAGGCAGGAGTGTCAATTGATAAGAGAGGGCTCTGCTATGATAAAAAAGATCAGTGCTTATTTGTCCGTAGATATCTGGAACATGGCGCTGAAAGATCTTCATGGGGCACGGGCCCTGTGGCTCCGTGCTGTGCGGGTTGCCATGCTGTCGGTGCGCGTCTTCATGCGGACGCAGTGCCAGCAGAAAGCCTCGGCCCTTACGTATTTCACCCTCCTTTCGATTGTGCCGGTTGCAGCTCTGCTTTTCGGGATTGCAAAGGGATTCGGGGTTGAGGCGCTGCTGGAGCGTCAGCTGCTTGACAACCTTCAGGGCCAGCAGGAGGCTGTGCGGCGCATTATCGAATTTGCCCATGCCATGATTGAAAGCACCCGGGGTGGGCTTGTTGCGGGCATCGGCGTTGCGGCCCTGCTCTGGACCGTCATCAAGATGCTGGGCAATATAGAGGATTCGTTTAATGCGATCTGGGGCGTGGTCAGGGCGCGGCCCATGAACCGCAAGTTTTCAGACTACCTGTCTGCCATGCTCATTTGCCCGCTGCTTGTTATCATGTCCGGCAGTCTCACCGTGACCATAGCAGCCCAAGCCCAGCTTATTGCAAAAAAGCTGGCCCTGCTTGAAAGCGCAGGCCCGCTCATTTCGGCATGTCTGGGGCTTCTGCCGTATTTTTTTATGTGGGGGCTGTTCAGCTTTCTGTATATCTTCATGCCCAATACCAGGGTCAGGCTTGTGCCGGGAGTGATTGCGGGCATCATAGCAGGCAGCGCCTACCAGATAATGCAGTGGGTATATATAAAATTTCAGATAGGCATAGCAGGCTACAATGCCGTGTACGGCGGTTTTGCCGCGCTGCCGCTGTTCCTGGTATGGCTCCAGATGAGCTGGACCATTGTGCTGCTGGGGGCTGCAATTTCCTGGGCCTGTCAGGCTGTTCATATGTATGACTACGATACCGATCAATGGGCGGTGAGTTGTACAGTCAAAAGAGTGCTGGCACTACGGGCGGTACAGGTGATAGTTAAAAAATTTGAGCATGGCGATCAGCCTCCCACAGCTGACGGCCTGGCATCCCTGCTTGAGGTTCCGCGGCGCCTGCTGCAGGGGCTGCTTGACGATCTTGTCGCCTGCGGCATGCTTGCCCAAACGCAGGATAGTGGTGCCGGCCCGGTTTTTTACCGGCCTGCAAAAAGCACGGCCGACCTGACCCTTGCAGCTGTGACAGAGGCCTTTGACGGGTACGGTATCTCACCGGTTCATATGGCCGAAAGTCCGGAGCTTGATGATCTGCAACGGCGGCTCACCTCTTTTAAAAGACTTGTTGAAGAGTCGCCGGACAATGCATGTTTGAAGGACCTGTGATTTTTTCAATAATTTATTTTGGAGGAGGCACAGATGGCAATACTGAAGGAATTTAAAACATTCGCCCTTCGCGGAAATCTAATTGATATGGCTGTCGGGATCATCATCGGCGGTGCATTCGGTAAAATCGTCACCTCGCTGGTAAACGATGTTATCATGCCGCCAATCGGCATGCTGCTGGGGGGTATGAATTTTGCCGACCTGGTGCTTAAGCTGGGAGCAAGCGACAAAGCTGCAGCACTTAAATACGGCGTCTTCATGCAAACGGTTGTGGATTTTGTTATAGTGGCTTTTGCTATTTTCATGCTGATCAAGGCGGTCAATAAGGCAGTGGCACTCATGAAGCAGGAAGACGCACCGACAACAAAGGATTGCCCCAGGTGCTGCCTGAGTATTCCGGTCAAGGCAAACCGGTGTCCGCACTGTACGTCGGAACTGGAGCCGGCGAGCCGGTGATGCTGGGTGACGTTGAGCCTGAGCGGTATGCAGCTGTAGCGTGGTGCAGATGAAAAAATATGCGCCCATATTCTATGTCGTTTCGCTTTCCAACCTGTGCTTTTTTCTGGGCAACTCGTTTTTCATCCTGCTGCCGGTCTATCTAAAAAATCTAGGCGCATCGGAAACCTATATCGGCATCAT
>Ga0114951_10001896_pt1 | contig 24767 bp, 22 predicted proteins | sample AM7aDNAmetaG_FD_88677 | JGI IMG/M metagenome (GOLD analysis project Ga0114951, IMG submission 88677) | Freshwater microbial communities from Finland to study Microbial Dark Matter (Phase II) - AM7a DNA metaG | ecosystem: Environmental > Aquatic > Freshwater > Lake | place: Finland: Lake Alinen... | reverse complement strand
TACAACACCCTGAATTTCTACGTCAAGGGTGATGCGAAGCTCGGTTACACCAAGCGTTTCAAGATCGAGCTCAAGGACATGACGAACAAGCCTTCCGCTTATATCGTGAGCGGCGTCACGGACCAGTGGCAGAAGATCTCGATCCCGTTCGAAAAGTTCCGTCGCATTGAGAACTGGAACGCTTTGAACGAAATCGTCGTTGTTTTTGACGATATCAACTCCACCCCGAAGACCGGTGGTATTTTGATCGATCAGTTTACGCTCTCGAAGCAATAAGCGAAGCGTTCCTGAGAAGTCGTTTTTTTGAAAAAAGCCCCGCTTGAAAAAGCGGGGCTTTTTTTATCCTCTCGAATCCCTTTCAAGGCATTTTTCCTTCCTTCTAAGGTTAAAAGCCTGCCTGTTCCGGCCGATAATGTAAGAACATCGGAGGAAAGACCCTACATGAAGCACCCGGAAGGTGAATTCGTCATATCCACGAGCCGTGTGCTCCCTGCCCATCGGTGGCAGGTCCTGCGCCTTTTTACGCAGGTTGAGGACTATCCGGGCTATCTGCCTGAGATTTCTGAATGCCGGGTACTTTCACGCAGCCGCACCGAAGCGGTTACCCAGTGGAAAGTTGACATGGGGAAGATCCCCATCTCCTGGACGGAAAAAGACATCCTGGATCTTCGCCACAGCGCTATCGATATGCGCCGCTGCGTCATACGCTTTCAAGCGATCGAGGGAGACCTTGAAAAATTTGAAGGACAGTGGACCCTTCAGGAACATGTCCTGGGAGGGACGGAGGTGTTCTTTGAGGCGACCCTCAAGATTGGCGTCCCGATTCTTGAGCAGGCGATGGGGGGGCTTGTATCCGCTAAAGTCCTGAGCTATTTCGAGAGGCTTTTGTCGGCTTTCGAAGAGATCCTGACCGCCCAGAGCTATGAGGAGCGGGGAAGTCACCACGTGCGCTCGGTGGGTGGTTTCGGGGTGATCGGACATCCCTATAATTACCAACATTTGATCCATTATTTCAAGTCCTTCAAGAAAGATATTCATCTCCCGAGCCAGGAATTCCTAACCAAGCTTTTTGAGCTGACGCCATCTTATGTGTCGCATGATATTCCCGAGTTCCGTGCGACGAGCGGCAAGACTACCTATGGTGCCTTTATCGCCTGCAATATCATTCCTGAGATGTTGATCGTGGATATCGAAAGAGTCGTTGCCAAAGTGGTGGAATCCTGCAAGGTCGCGGAGAAACTTGGGCTCGGGATCGTGGCCTTGGGCGGTTTCACTTCGATTGCCGGTGAGAGATATGGTGAGGAGTTTTTAAAACGCATTCATATTCCCGTGACGACGGGAAATACCCTGACAGCCGCTCTCGCGGTAGAGGGAGTTCTGAAAGCAGCGCGTCTCTGCGACCTGGATCTTTCAAAGGCTAAGGTCGCCGTGATCGGTGGGGCGGGGGATATCGGAAGTGCTTGTGCCCGGGCCATGGCGGAGAAGGCTGGGGAGATCCTTATCACAAGCCGCAGCGTCGAGAATCTTGAACTTATGCGGAAGATGCTCAGCGTCTATCCGGCGAAATTTTCAGGATTTCAGGATAATAATGAGGCGGTCCGGGATGCGGACATCGTGATCGCGGCGGCGAGCGCCGCCCAGTCCATTGTAAAAATAGAGAATTTCAAATCCGGGGCGATCATTTGCGACATCGGGTACCCCAAGAATATTGCTTACAGCGACACGGACCGGCGGGATATCTTGATCTTCGCTGGGGGGATCTGCTCTCTGCCTCAGGAGTTTCAAGCCGGGTTCGATATCGGTCTTCCATCCTCAAAAGTCCTTTATGGCTGTTTTTCAGAGGCAATCGTGCTTGCCCTGGAGGAACGCTATGAGAATTACTCGTGGGGGAAGGGGCATATCCGGAAGGAAAAGATGGCGGAGATACTCGCGATGGCCCGTAAGCATGGATTCGATCTTGCCCCCTTCTTTTGGGGGCATCGCCTCGTGACCGATGAAGAAGTCAAAAGCCTTAGGGTTGGGTAACACGGGGCGGAGAATGCCTGAAAACTAAAGCCTTGCGTTTCCTCGGAATGAGTTTAATAGGATTCTGAAATTATGATCAAAACTGTTTTCGCCATGTTCCAAGTCAACTGGTATGCGCTGCCGGTTCTTGCGGTCGGGATCCTGATGTTTCTGATCGGGCTCTTCATCCTGCTGCAGAATAGGCACTCCCGCGTCAATTTTTCATTCTTCCTCATCGGAACCTGCGGCCTTTTCTGGTTTCTTGGGATCGCCGGAACTTATGCCGCACGGACGCCTCAGATCGCCTTGGCAATGTACCGGAGCGTGACTTTCCTGGGCGTGGCCCTGATTGCTCCATGCACGCATTATTTTTCCGCGACTTGGCTGGGACTTTTTAAGAAGCAGCGGTGGGCGATCCGGACCGGGATCTTTTTTGGGATCGCCTTTTATCTTACGGGACTTTTCTCGCCGCTGAGTTTCCCGGGCGTTTTTCATTACTTTTGGGGCTACTATCCCATCTACGGGCCGATCAATTTGTACTTCCTGGGGTTCTTCTTCCTGGTGCTTGTCTGTGCCTTTTCCAACTTTTTCAGCGCACTCTTTAAAGAACCAAAGGGCGTTCGCAAGACCCAGATCGGTCTTATTACGGCGGGTTTTCTGGTCTCGTTCCTGGGCTCGTTCGATTATGTGCCGAAGTTTCTCTATTACCCGGTCTTTCCCTTGGGGTTCTTATGCGTGTTTTTCTGGATCCTGGTCGTGGCGTACGCGATCATCCGTTACAAGGCGATGGACATTGAGACGGTCATCCATAAAACACTTATGTGGCTTCTCACGACGGTTGTCGCGATCGTCCCTTTCGCGGTTTTCATTTACTGGACACAAAGTCTGAGGGACACGTCCTCTGCTTGGAGTTCGACGTTCTATTACCTCGCTGTTGCGATCACCTTCTATTTCTATTTTCGCTCCATTCAGCCGCGCCTCGATCATCTGTTTCAGCGCCAGCGAAGGAACCTTCTTGCGGTCTTCGAGAAATTCTCCCGGGAACTCGTCCACCTTAAGAACCTCCGGGATCTTTTGCAGAGCTTTGCCCGTATGCTCCGCCACCAGCTATATGTTCGCCGGCTTTCGGTCTTTCTGCTCGATGAAAAAAATGATGTCTTTGTGCCTGCCATCGCGAAAGGTTTGCGCAGTCTGAAGCCAATCCCGATCAACCATCCGTTCCTGGCATGGCTTGAGAAAAAAGATGCCGTTGTGATGGGGAATCTTGTCATCGCGGACCCGGAGGTGGAGACCTTCAAAGTCGAGATCGAAGAATTCTTTCGCGCGACCCAGGGGATGGTCGCTATGCCGTTCGTACTGGGAGGGAGATTGATCGGGGTCGCAAGCCTCGGCCGGAAGGCGAACCTGAAACCCTACCGCGCCGCGGAGGTCCAGTTCCTTATGCAGCTCAAGATCCCCGTGACGATCGCGTTCTCGAACTCCGCGCGGTATGAGAATATCAGTGAGCTCTACACCCAAGTTCGCACGATGAGCGAGGAATTGAAGCTTTGGAACGTCGAGCTCGAGCATCGCGTCCAGGAACGGACGCGGGAGCTCGTCAGGACACAGGAGCAGCTGACGCAGGCGGAGAAACTCGCCACGCTGGGGACGCTCGCCGGAGGGGTGGCGCACGAGATCAATAATCCGCTCACGGCAGTTCTCACGAACGCGCAGATTCTTCGTATGAGCGCACGAGAAGACGATACCGAATCCATTTCTCTGATCGAGGAAGGCGCAAAGCGTTGCCAGAGCATTGTGCAGAAACTCATGAAATATGCACGGAAGACCGCCGAGGAGGCGCCTCACAAGGATGTGAATCTGGCCGAAATTGTCAAGGGAACCTGCGCGCTCATCGGCTTTCAATTGCAACAGGAGAATATTGCCGTGGAGCTGAAACTGGCGGCGACGCCACCCGTGAAAGGGATTGCGGGGGAGTTGGATCAGGTCCTGACGAATCTCCTCGTGAACGCGAAGGACGCGATCCGCGCCGCGAAGGTCCAAGGAAAGATCCTCGTCGAGATCCGACAGAGGGCGGGCGCCGTGGAGCTGGCAGTGACCGACAACGGCATCGGTATTTCCAAAGAGAATCAGAAGAAGATCTTTGATCCCTTTTTCACGACCAAGGACGTCGGCTCCGGTACCGGGTTAGGCCTCTCCGTGAGCTTTGGTATTCTGAAGCGGCATAATGCCAGCATTTCCGTGGAGTCCGAACCAGGTCACGGGGCCACTTTCATTCTCCGGTTCCCCTCAGGGATCTCTCTGAAAACCGGTGGGTGAGGGGACTGGGTTCCCCGAGGGCGTTGTTGCGGTCGAGAACCGTGGTTTCGGTCTATTTCTCTAAGGGATAGGTTCTGTCTGGCCGATACAAGAGCGACTCGTTTATTGTACAAAATCCTAAAGACGATGGGGCTCTATGAGTTTCAAGGAAGGGTTGGAGGATTTTTTTTACAAGAAGGTTGTGCGCAACCTGATATTACTGAGCAGCTTGGGGCGCCGCAGCGCTTCGGGGGAGGCTGCCACGGGCTATAATTTTGATTATATGTATGAGAACAAAGCCCACGGTGCGTGGGGTATCGGACTTTTGATCGATAAGGTGCTTCTAAACTTGCCGGCCGTGCAGGCCACTCGAGCCCGGCGTGAAAACATTGTTAAAATCTTAAGTAACGAGATCGAAAATCGGAAGTTGCGCGGTGAGACCACCCGGATCCTGGATCTGGCGTGCGGCGCCGGGCGATATCTGACCGATCTCGCGGAGGCTTTTCCGGATGAAAAGATTGAGATCGTTGGAGTCGATCTCGATAAGCAATCCTTGAAGCTGGCGAAGAATTTGAGCGATAGAAAAGGTGTCCTGAAAGAACGGATACGTTTTGTGAAAGGGAATGTTTTCAAGCTGCGGGTTCTCCGGAGCCTGGGGCGGCAAGTCGACTGGCGTCCCAATATTGTGATCGCCTCGGGCCTCACCGTTTATATCGATGACGCCAAGGTGACAACGATGCTGAAACAGATTTACGACGCGCTGGATCGGAACGGATCCGTACTGGTGGACAGTCAGGAAAATAACCCGAGTCGCAAACTGATGGAGAAAGCGCTTAGGACGAAGGAGGGCGCCTGGACCCTGTATTACCGTCCTCTTGAGCAGTGGCGAACATGGTTTCATGAGTTTGGTTTTAAGGATATCGTGATCCAGAGAGATCCCTGGCATATGTATAACCTTTGTATGGCACGAAAGCCCTGAGTATGCAGAAGGCAACGGTACTTTTGATCGATGATGATCCGCTCGTTCTGAGATCTCTTGAGAAGGTCTTGGCCCGGGAGGGTTACGAGGTTCTTCCGGTGGGGGGCTGTGCGGCGGCCCTGGGGATGATACGCGCGAGGAAGATCGATCTGATCTTGTCGGATATACGGATGCCTGAGAAAGACGGCGTTTCGACGGCCAAAGAGATCCAGCAAGCGCTTCTCTCAAGCGGCAAGAAAGATCTTCCGGTCATATTCATTACCGGTTACAGCGGCGAAGAAATTAAGCTTCAAGCCCCGTTCGTTGGGGAAACGCTCTACAAGCCCGTCGATGTGAATCAATTACTGGCGGTCATTCGGGATTATCTATGAAAAACAAAGTGGTGGTGACGGGGATCGGGATCGTGAGCTCGATTGGGATGGGGGTGGAGAATTTCTGGAGAGCCACCCTCGCGGGGGAGTCGGGAGAGGGAGGGATCACGCTGTTTGATGCGGAGCACTATGCGACCAAGATCGCCGCGGAAGTGAAGAACTTCAATCCGGCGGATTATATGCTTCCTGAATTTTACAGGAAAACGGATCGGTTCGCGCAGTTCGGAATGGCGGCCGCAAAAATGGCGGTCGAGGATGCAAATCTGGAGGGGGTGTATGATCCGCAGAAAAACGCTATCCCCGTGATGATCGGGTCGGGGCTCGGTGGGAGTTTGTTCCACGAAGAACAGATTTTCCAACTGATTGAAACTCAGGAACCCCGGAAGGTCCTGTCCAGTTCTGTCCCCAGGATCGCGCCCAACGCCGTGTCTGCCTTTATTGCCATGTTGTATAAGTTTCGTGGTGCAAATTTAACGATCTCTACGGCGTGTTCTTCCGGGGGGAATGCGATCGCTTTGGCCGCCCAGCAGATCTCGGACGGAAAAACAGAAATTGCTGTGACTGGCGGTGTCGAGTGTCCGATATCGCCCTTTACTTATGCCGCTTATCAATCTTTGCGAGTACTGGCGAAGGGGCTCTTGGGTTCCCAAAAAGCTTCAAGGCCGTTCGATAAGAAAAGGGATGGTTTTGTGCTGGGCGAAGGCGCGGGTATTCTGATACTCGAGAATTATGAAAAAGCGCTCGCGCGGAAGGCTCCTATTTACGGGGAGCTGAAAGGGTTCGGAAGTAATTGCGGGGTCTATCATATGGCTGCGCCTGATCCGAGTGGCGACGATGCGGCGGCGGCGATGCGGGAAGCCATAGCTCGGGCAGGTCTTTTACCCTCCGATATTGATTATATCAACGCTCATGGGACGGCGACTCAGGCGAATGATGTCTGCGAGTCCAAGGCGATCAATCAGATCTTCGAAAAAGGGGGAAGGGCTCCTTGGGTGAGTAGCACCAAATCACAGATCGGGCACACGATCGGCGCCGCAGGCGCGATTGGCGCGATCGCGGCCTTACTGGCCGTGAAGTACGACATGATTCCGCCTAATATCAACTGTGATGAATTGGATGAGCAGTGTGACATTCGTGTTGCCCAGGGGAAAGCCCGGCAGGTGCCCGTCCGGAACGCTCTGTCGAATTCTTTCGGATTCGGGTCGAATAATACGTCGCTGGTTTTTGGAAAAGTAAGGGCTTAATTTTTCGAAGGATCTTAACCGGAAGGAGAAATGCATGGCAGATCAAGCGCGCAGGGAAGTAGTCCTGGAAACTCTCAAGAAGAATTTCTCGAAACTTCTAAGATCGATGCAGGAAAAAGATGCCGCGAAGCGCCCGTCCGTATCGTTTGAAACGGATCTGATCAATGACCTTTCGATCGATTCGGTCGAGACGCTGGATTTTCTTAACAGCATTGAAGACGAATTTAACGTGAGCCCCGATCTCCATATAGCGAATACCAAGAAAACGGTGGGTCAGATCGTGGACTATATTATCGAACTCCAGGATGAAAAGTAGGGATCCGCACGACGGAGGCAATGTGAAATGACGATCAATATCCGCAAAGAATGTGAAGGAAGCGTTTGGGTCCTGGAGATCGATAATCCACCCATGAACAACCTGACACCTTCGGTGGTCCATGAGCTGAGCCGGGTTCTCAAGAGTTTTGATCAGGAGGCCTCCGCACGCGCGGCGATCATCACCGGGGCGGGCGAGCGCGCCTTTATTGGCGGTGTCGCGATTGAAGAGATCAAAAAAATACAATCTTGTCAGCATGGTATCGAGCTCGCGAAGATGGGCCAAAATCTCTGCAATCAGATCGAAGATCTTGGAAAACCTGTGATTGCAGCTGTGAACGGCCTTTGTATCGGAGGCGGGACCGAGCTTCTTTTGGCCTGTCATATGCGCGTGGCGTCGGAAAAAGCAAAGTTCGGACAGCCTGAGATTGCCATGGGGTTTATCCCTGGCTTTGGTGGCACCCAGAGGTTGCCGAGGTTGGTGGGGATGTCCCAGGCGCACCGGTTGATCCTTCTTGGGGAAACCATTGATTCCGAAGAGGCCTACCGGATAGGGCTCGTGGATATGCGGGTCGCCAAGGAGAAAACATTGTCTACGGCGATAAGCCTGGCACGAAAGATATCAGAAAAAGGGCCTGTCAGTATTCGCCTCGCCATGCGGGCCATGAGGGAAGGATCTGAAATGGATCTTAAAAGCGGATTGCAGTTAGAGACCCAGCTTTTTGGGGAGATATGCAAGACGGAAGATATGAAGGAAGGTCTGCAGGCCTTTTTGGAGCATCGGAAACCCGCTTTCAAGGGACGCTGAAATATGATCCGGGGATTGATCTGTTTTGGAGACAGCATCTTGGCAGGGACGGGGGCATCTTCGCGTGAAAAAGCATGCTCGAAATTGCTGAAATCGTGGCTGAAGGTCCCGGTGTTGCTCAAGGGGATCAATCGCCAGACCAGCGAGGACGGGTTGGTGCGTCTCTCCCAGGACGTTCTGGAGCAAAAAGAGTGTTCGCACGTCGTGATCTTGTTCGGGAATAACGATTGCCGCCTTGTCAGCCTGGATCAGTCCGCTGTGCCGCAAGGCCGTTTTATGGAAAATCTGAAAAATATGGCGCTTCAAATTAAGGGGAGTGGCAAAGTCCCCCTGTTTTGCAATTTGCAGCCGATCGATGCCGTAAAGTTATTCCGGGCCGTTCCGGATTTTCGGAAATTTCAGGTCCCGGGCGCTCCCGACCCCGAAAAACTCCAGGAGATCTACAGCGATCTGGTCGAAACGTTCTCGCACGATCACGGAGAATGCTTGGTGGATATCCGGACTTCCTTAAAGCTGAAAAAAAACGAGATCTTGGCGGAGGATGGTCTTCATCCTAACGACTCAGGGCATGAGATGATCGCTCGGAAGATCCTCGAAGAATTGAAAAAGCTGGATGCCTCCCTGTAGCCAGGAGCGTGCTCAATTGCACGAGAATAGGTAAATGATTTTTTATACTGTCATCACAGGACTTACCACCTTATCCTACGCCGGGTTGGGTCTTTTTGTTTTTTTGAATGATCGGAGTCGATTCCTTTTTCGGATCTTTCTGGCCTTCTGTATGTCGATCGCTTTGTGGGCGTTTGGCTATTTTGTGACCCTCCTTCCCGACGTCAATTATGCGACGGCGCTAATGGCAAGCCGCGCTTCTCATGCCGTCGGGGCGTTCATCCCGATTACATTTCTCCATTTTGCTTTGTCTTTTCTCCTTATCGATTCCAACCATCGAAGGCTTTTACGTGTCGGCTATCTGGTGTCCGCAATTGTGTTTGGCATTGCCTTAACGCACCTTGTTGTAAGCGACGTCGTCCAGAAGATGGATTTCCGGTTTTATCCTGAAAAAGGATTCTTCTACCCCGTCTATGCGGCGCTTTATCTGGTCTATGCCCTCGGGTTTGGCCAGTTTTATCTAACCAAGTCTTTCTTGAACGCCACCGGTATCAATAAAAAACGACTCCTTTTTGTTATAGTTTCAACCTTTGTAGGCTTTGTCGGCGGCGCTTCCCTTTTTTTGTTGATCTTTAACATCCCGGTTCCCCCTTACGCCAGTTCTCTTATCGTGATCTATCCCTTCGCCATGACTTACACCATTATTAAGTACCGGGAATTTAATATCGATGTGATTATCAAGAAGACCCTTGTTTTTACGGGGGTTTTTGGTTCGATCATCGGGGTAGTCGCTATTTTGACAGCCCTGGCCCAGAACTATCTGGGGCAGCATCTCGGGATGGGACATACCACGAGGCAGATCCTGAGCATTCTTATCGCCTTGTTGCTTTTTGATCCTATCCGGAAGCTGCTGGTGAATCTTACTGATAAGTTCCTCTTTCAGAAAAAATATGATTATCACAAGCTTCTGAAGGACGCTTCACGGGGGATGTCGAATATCGAGTCGCTCGAGCACTTGCTGGGGCTCGTGATGCATTTTATCACCATGAAGATGCGTGTGAAGAACGCGGCGGTGCTGATGCGTGAGGGGACGAGTGATCAGTATCAGCTGGTGTATCAGCGCGGTTTTAATAAAAAATTCCTAACGCTCACGCTCTATGACAACGACCCTCTGATCCATTATCTCGAGACTCACAAGGAGGCGGTGGATATCGAGCGTGTGAAAGAACAGGTGGAAGCGGCTTCTTCGCAACGGGACAAGAGCGAGCGGGCTTATGATTTTGAGGCGATCCGGGAGAGGATGAACCAGCTTCAGACGAGTTGCTGCGTGCCGAGTTTTCTGGGCCGTGAACTCCGGAATATCCTGATGCTCGGAGAGAAAAAGTCCGGGGAATACTACTCGAATGAAGATCTCAACTTGCTCTATACGCTGGCGCAGGAATCCTCCATCGCAATCGAAAATGCGCGGCTTTACGATGAGGCCCTGAGGAAGGGGCTTGAGTTGGAGCGGATCAACGATCAGCTCGAACACTCCAAGACGCTTCTGATGAAAGCCCTTCAGGAGGCCGAGGGGGCGAATAAGCAGCTCCAGGACACGCAGGCCCAACTCATTCATGAGCAGAAAATGGCAACGTTGGGACGTCTTGCGGCGTCCGTAGGGCATGAGGTGAATAATCCTTTGACCATCCTTTCCATGAACGTGTCGCGCGTCATTCTGAAATATCGTAAAAATCAGGATATGAAGGTGACGGAGATCCTGGATGTGTTCGACAAGATGGAGAAAAATATCGAGCGTATCAAGGCCGTGGTGAACACGCTAACCGGGCTCCTCAAAAAGTCCGAAAAAGGAAAATTTGAGCCGCTTTCATTGAAGCTGATCCTGGAAGAGACCCTGCCGCTCGTGCAGTTCCAGACCTATCTCGACAATCTGTCCGGGACGGAAGTGGATTTTAATGTGCCGGGCAATGTGCCGCTCATCCGCGGGGATTTGGAGCGCCTACAGGAAGTGTTCCTCAACCTCTTTATCAATGCTTATCACGCCATGGCTGGGAAAAGACATCGTAAGATCGGGGTGCTGGCCGAGATCGATCCGAAGGATTCGAGCATGGTCGCGGTTCACTTTCGCGATAACGGTTCGGGAATGACCGAAGATGTCATGAAGAAGGTTTTCAATTACGGGTATACGACGAAGGCGCCGGGCAAAGGCTCGGGCCTCGGACTTTACATGTGCAAATATATTATCGAGCTCCACGGCGGGACCATCACTGTGACGAGCAAGGTCGGAGAGGGAACGACCTTTACGCTGACGCTTCCGATCTATGGGGAGACGGCGGTAAAATCTGTTCCCCCAAGGAGCCTTGAAGGATAGAATAAACACAAGTGACACAGAACCCGGTGAGGCGAAATGCCGAACGCGAAGAAAAAAATACTGATCGTGGATGACGAAGCGGGCATCGTCCTGGAGATCAAGGAATTCCTGGAAGAGGAAGGCTATGAAGTCTACATGGCCGACACCGCCAAAGCAGGGATCCAGTTGGCCGAGGAGATGCTTCCGGACGTGGTCCTGATCGACGTGAAACTTCCAGACGCGTCAGGGATCGACGTGCTCCGGGCCGTCAAAGAAAAATGTCCGAAGATCAAGACGATCATGGTGACCGGGTATGTGGACCAGAATGTGATGGACGAGGCCGAGAAGCTCGGTCGTGATACCTTTCTCCAGAAGCCTTTTGATCTTGTAAGAATTACTGAGGAAATCGAAAAGCTGCTTAACTAGCGTACGGAGTGCGGCGAAAAAAATACGCCGTACGCGCGACGCCGTACTCCTTACTGGGTTTTAATATGAACTTCATCCAAACAGACATCAAGGGCGTGATCGTCATCGAGCCCAAGGTCTATCCTGACCCGCGCGGCTACTTCTACGAAAGTTACCAGAAAAAACTTTTTGTCCAGAGCGGGATCAGGGACACCTTTGTTCAGGATAATGTCAGCTCTTCCGCCCGGGGAGTCCTTCGAGGGCTTCATTATCAGATCGCGCCCCGTGCCCAGGCCAAACTTATGCGCGTCCTCCGAGGCTCGGTCTTTGATGTTGCTGTGGATATTCGGCCGCGTTCCAAGACCTTCGGCAAGTTCTTTTCCGTGGTGCTTTCCGCTGAGAACAAGAAGATGCTTTATATCCCCAAGGGATTCGCGCACGGATTCTGCGTGCTGGAAGAGGGGACGGAATTCATGTACAAGGTCTCGGATTATTACTCGCCCGAGCATGAGCGGGGAGTCCTCTGGAGCGATCCCGCTCTTGCCATTCCCTGGCCTAAGATCGACCGGGCGTTCATCTTATCCGATAAGGACAAACAGTATCCTGTCCTGAGCCGTTAGCCCTCGCAGCGGGCCGTGGATACTTGAAAGGAATCCCATGAAAAAATACATTTATGGAACTGTGCTCGTTGCCATGATTGCAACGGCCTGGATCTTTCTGGCCAATCCACCCGCGGTTACGGACCACGCCGCCTCCACGATACTTTCCATCACATTCCGTTTTCCTGCGGGTTTTCAATTCACCGAGGGTGCACCCTTCTCTCTGACATGGCAGGCTGAAAGTCCCGCGGGGGAGCTCTCGGTCCCGATGAAGGTCCGGAACTTCGATCCGCTTGTTTCCCCTTATCATCTTTCCGTAACGCCTCCGGGGGCTTCGGCGGCCGTGGTCCTCAAAGCGCGTCTCTATTACTGCGATAAAACCACGCACATGTGTTTCCAGCATGATTATGAAACACGCGTACCGCTTATCCCGGGCCGTGTCGCCGTGCCTTGGGTGTGGGACATCACCCCGAAAAAGGCCTGAGCTTTTCTCGCATTTCAAATTTGAAATTTATCTATGAAATATACCCTCAAAGTTAAAACGAATGCCAAAGAGAACGCCGTCGAAGAGGGACCGGGAGGCGAACTTCGGGTCCGGGTCAAGGCTCCGCCTCAGGAAGGCCGCGCGAACGAGGCTGTGATCGAAGTCCTGGCGAAGCATTTCGATGTGCCCAAAAGCCGCGTGGCGATCGTCGGCGGATTTAAAAGCAAGACGAAGGTCGTTCGGGTCGGGGATTGTCGATGTTGAGAGCCAAGTAAGGCGTATTGCGTACGGTGTACGGCGAAAAAGGATCCGGCGCCGTACTCCTTACCCCTTTCGCAAAGAAAAGAATTAATCTAAGGATCTCTTTAGACTAGAATAGCGCCATGTTTCGCCAATTCGCAGAATTCATCCATCATTTTCGCTGGCCGGTCCTTCTGGTCATGCTGATCAGTGTCTACTTCTTCGGGATCGCGCTGACCCACCTTTCCGTCGATCCCTCCATGGAAACCCTTTTCATCAAGAAATCTCCCGAATATCAATACTACCAGCAGTATCGCGTGAAGTACGGGAGTGATCAGATGATTGCGGTCGCGATGTCGACCGAGGACCTCTTCACGATGGAAAATCTCAAGACCTTGAAGAGTGTCACTGATGGAATCGCGAGCTACTCCCAAGTGGAGCGGGTGATCAGCCTCACCAACGCGATGGACATCAAACATAAGATGCTGGGTGTGAAAACGGTGCCCGCGCTCGAAGGGGTGTTCGAGGGGGCGCGATCGATCGGTGAAGCCAAGGCGGAAATCCTTCACAACGAACTCTATGTGAGCAATATTGTCTCCAAGGACGGCAAAGTCGCGAATATCCTCGCGTATTTGAAGACGGCTCAGAAAAACAGCGCTTCGGACAATGGGGAGTTCATCGCGGCTCTTAAGGCCTACCTGAGCGATTTTGAGAAGCCGGGCGTTAAGTTCTACATGGCGGGAGCTCCGGTCGAACAATACGAATTCATCGACCTCATCAATCGTGATCAGATGGTCTTTGTCCCGGTCATCACGTTGGCATTGATACTGATGATCTTCCTGATCTATCGGAGTATTGCCTGCGTGATCCTTGCCATGTCGATCGTCTTTACGACGCTGGTCTGGACGTTGGGGTCGATCTCCCTTTTAGGTCAGGAACTGAACTTGATGACATCGCTTCTGGCGCCGGTGATCATGATCGTTTCGGTGATCAACGCCATCTATCTGATCAATCTCTTTTTTGAGGTCCGTCCGCATCATCCAAGCCTCAAAGAGGCGGTCACCGTAACGATCCAGCAGTTGGGGATGCCATGTTTTCTTACGCATTTTACGACGGTGCTGGGTTTTGGATCGCTCGCGCTTTGTCCCATTCCGGCGATTCAGAGCTTCGGGATCTTCGCGGCGCTCGGGACCTTTTATTCTTATATTGTGGAGCAGGTCCTGACGACGCTGCTGCTGCCGATTCTGCCATACCGGCCGCTCGATTCCAAGGGCTCGAAGGACGGACATTTTTTTAACCGGGTCCTCCTCGGCTTTCTTGAAAAATTGGAGTTTCGCTGGAAATGGTGGATCCTGATCATGACCGCTCTCGTGTGCGTGCTCGCGTATCAGGGGGTGCAAAAGCTTCAGGTGGACACCAATATCGTTAAGCAAATGAAACCGGATCAGCCCCTGGCGATCGCGACAAAATTTATCGATGAGCGCCTGACTGGGGTCTATTCGCTGGGGTTTGTGTTCCGGCGCAAGGACGGGGAGAGCATGGTCGACGCGAAGACGCTTCAAATGCTCGATCAGTTCAAGACTTATATGGAGAGTGAACCCGGGATCGCGAAGGTCAACAGCATCACGACGCTTATCAAAAAGATCAACGAGGCGCGCGAAAACGACGCTGATTCCTACCGGATCCCGAAGAGTCCCACGATGCTCAAACTCTATTTTAAAGGCATGATCCAGTCCAACGATCCGGAGCTTTGGAAGATGGTTTCGCATGATCTCAAGGAAGTGCGGCTGGAGGCCCGTATGCGCGCCATTGGAACGACGCAGGGGGCGCTCTTGGAGGAGCGGGTGCGGGAATACCTCCGGTTGCATATGAGCGACCACTTTGAATATCAACTGACGGGGAACGTGGTGCTTCTCGGGAAGATCGCCAAAGGCTTGGTTCAAGAGCAGGCTCAGAGCTTTGCGTTCGCCTTTATCTCCATTCTGGTCGTGATCATTCTGATCTTTCGTTCTATCCCACTCGGTCTTTTAGCGGCGCTTCCGAACCTGATCCCGATCCTTGCTGTTTACGGGATCATGGGCTTTGTGGGAGTCGAGCTCTCCACGGCGACCGCGATGATCGCCAGCATCGTTCTGGGGTTGGTGGTGGACGCGTCGATCCAGTTTCTCTTCCGGTTTCGAAAGGAGTTCCAGCAACGCTCTCATTACATCCAGTCCCTGCACCACACCTATCGCAACATGGGCCAGTCGATGGTCGTCTCGACGCTTATTCTTTGCGTCGGCTTTGCATCAAGCGTCTGTGCGAGTTTCCGCATCACCGTGCATTTTGGGCTCCTGACGAGCCTCACGATCTTTTTGGCGCTCCTCTGTTCGCTTTTGGTGATGCCGGCCCTCCTTATTATGATGAAGCCCTTCGGTCCACAGCGGCTGTTCAAACGTAAAGTCTCCGGGCAGGAAACGCTTTACGGGGCGGAAACTCCCGTAAAGCACGTTTAAAGGGGGTCCTTCTTGAAACGGGACTCCATTTAAAGTGGGTATGTCATTAGCTTCGACATTATTTTTCGGGGTTGTTTATTTTTCCTGTTCTTTCTAGTACAATGTCGCGCCTTGCTGCCCGGGTCTCGCATTGAGCATTAAAGGTTGACTGGGCCGTATTGATTGACCTGGATTCTTTCATTGATGAGTATCAATGCTGGTGTAGCTCAGGGGTAGAGCAGCTGTTTTGTAAACAGCGGGTCGGGGGTTCAAATCCCTCCATCAGCTGATTTGCGCGTTGTGCGGTTTTTTACAGGGGGAGTTGCCCGAGCTGGCCAAAGGGGACAGACTGTAAATCTGTTGGCTTCTAGCCTTCAGTGGTTCAAATCCACTACTCCCCAATTTTATAAAAAAAGCAGGCCTGAGTGCCGCCAACGCGGCGCTTGGCCTGCTTTTTTGTTTTGTGCTGTAGTCAGTTATCGGTTCGTTCTTTTACGGAAGATATGCCTGCAGGGAAACATTGCGGATCCATCCCTCCCATTGTTTCCAGCTTTCCAGGTCCAGGGTCGCAGGGCCGCGCGAGTCACGGTTCCAATCGATGAAGGTTTCTGCTTTTTTCCCGGAGTTCCACTTCTCAGCGAGCCCCCGTTCTGGGGTGCCGTCCTCATTGAATTTTAGCAGCGCGTGATAAGTGAGGCCTGCTTTGGGTTCGTTCCCGATCTGTTGGTACTGCGTCCAGGCAAGAGAGCGTGTCTTTCCCGTATCAAGGTAATATTCATAGACCATCAGTTCCCGGGTAGTCTTCGCGCCCGCCAGTTGATAGGTAATATCAAAAAACTCCTTCTCTCTAGATTTTTGGTTCTGATAATAGTTATAGTCGAGGCGGTGGCGAATGGTCTTTTTAGAGAGGAGCGTGCCGTTTTCGTCGAATTCATCGATGACGGTCTGGCTTTTTATTTCGTCACCCTCATTCGCGTTTTGGGTGAGGATCGTGGCGTGGTGGCCGTTTGAATAGCTGCGTTCGCAGGTGGTTGTGCCGTCACCGGGTGTTCCGGTTTGAGAGCATTGCTCCGAGACGAGCATCGCGACCGCCTCAGGGCTTCCGATCTCCGGGTTTGTTGGATCCTGAGGCGTAGCCGGAAGAGGTTGGGTGACTGCGGGTGCTTCTGGCTCCGGAGAGAGGGTGGTACCAGCCGCAGCGTTCACGGATTCCTTGGAAAGTGTCGGGGAGTCCATTAGAAAATCGAGTGATTCTTGAGGGAATTGCGCATCTAGGGCCTGAGTCATGGCCCCCGCAGCTTCCGGGCTTGTTTCTGCTTTAACGACCGGCTCAGCATGATCGCCATTCTGAAATAGGGCTCGTCCGTCCTCCTGCGCTGTTGCTATTGGGATGGCTAAGAGAGCGAATAAAAGGGCCGCAATAACCCATATTTCCAGGCGCCCTCCTATTGGGAGAGGGTACGTCTTGGAGTGTGTTTGATAGGCCTCAATTCTTGTGCGGGCCATTGCTAGATTTTCTCTCATTGTCTTGTCCATAATAGAAAAGTAACACATGAAATTTTAAAATAAAAGGCCATAATTGAATAAAATCAATAAAACCTTATAGCAATAACTATCAAATATATCAATTTATAGCATTCAAATGATTAAAATAAGATTTTTATTCTAATAATTTTTAAAAACATCGGTTTTAAAATAGTTGAATTGCTACTTGAATGAATCAATTATTGTGTTACAATCATCTCAAGGGCAGTTAAATATAAATTATTAAGTCATTGTTATAATTTGCATCTTTTGAAAAAGGTCTAGCTTATGGAAAAAAAACAGTATCGAGTTCTCGTGATCGAAGACGACCCCAATGCATTTCTTCTTGTCAGCGAACGCCTCGCGCAGAATAAGAATCCCGTCTTTGAAGTGATCCGCAGCAAGCACATGCAGTCCGGTGTGGAGCGCCTCGACCAGGGAGATATTGATGTGGTCCTGCTGGATCTCATGCTTCCAGATAGTCGGGGGATCGATAGTTTTCATTCCATTTATAATAAATTCCAGGGAATTCCGATTATTATTCTCACGTCCGTGGATGATGATGACCTTGCCGCGAGGGCGATCGCAGGGGGTGCCCAGGATTATTTGACCAAGGGGAACTTTGACCGGGAACTTCTGGTCAAGAGCATTTGCTATGCCATAAGCCGTCACAAAGGGCAGCGTCAGTTGCAGCGGTATTATCACGAGAATGAGCTCGCGAAGCGGACGCTTCAGGACAAGGAGCAAAGATTCCGGAGTCTTGTTTCAAATATCCCTGGGGCCGTCTATCGCTACTCGCTTTCAGAGGACAAGCAATGGCACCTGGAATTTGTGAGCGACACGATCGAGGATATTTGCGGACTTCCGGCAAGTGAGTTCATCGAGCGGAACATCCTTTGTTATTTTGAAAAAGTCCTGCCGCAGGATCTTCCCGTAATCCAGGGGGCGTTTCAAAAGGCGGTCCTGGAAGGGGGCGCCTTTAACGTGGATTACAGGATCCGCCACGCGAATGGGGATTTCCGCTGGGTCCATGACCAGGGACGGGCGATCCGGGACGGAGAGGGAAAGGTGATCTGCGTGGACGGAGTTGTATCGGACACGACGGAGAGGACCCAGGAGAAAGAGCGCTTCACCCGACTGATCTCTTATGATGCCCTGACCAATCTACCAAACCGGGAACTCTTTTCGGACCGTTTGAACCAGGCGATCCAGCAGGCCCGGCGCAAGAAAGACAGCGGCGCGGTGTTGGCGCTTGATCTGGACCATTTTAAGCGCATTAATGACACTCTGGGGCATTCAATAGGGGATCAATTGATCAAGGCGGTCTCGGCGCGTCTCATAAAGACCCTTTATGAATCTGATACAGTGACCCGAATCAGCGGCGGGACCTTCGTGATGCTCCTGGCGCGTATCGTCAAATCCGAAGACGCGGAAAATGCGGCGAATAAAATCCTGATGTCCTTCAAGACGCCGTTCCATATCGGCGAGCATGAACTTTATACAAGCTGTAGTCTCGGTATCGCGCTTTTCCCAAACGATGGGGAGACGAGTGATATTTTGATCAAGAATGCCGATGCCGCGATGCACATCGCCAAGGAGAAGGGGAAGGACCGTTTTCAGCTCTATTCTTCTTCTATTGCGACCAACAGTTTTGAACGCCTGGTCCTGGAAAACAGTCTCCGCCGGGCTTTGGATCGCAATGAATTCCGGTTGCATTATCAGCCTATGCTGGATCTTCGCACCGGAAAACCTGTCGGGGTCGAGGCCCTGATCCGTTGGCAGCATCCGGATCTCGGATTTATTCCTCCTCTGGAATTTATTAGGATCGCGGAGGACACAGGGCTCATTCATCCGATCGGGGAATGGGTCCTGAAAACAGCCTGTGCGCAAAAGCGTATCTGGGACCAGCAGGGATTAAAGTTCCTCCGGCTCTCTGTGAACCTTTCCGCGCGTCAGTTCCATTATGCGAATCTGGTGGATATGATCGGCGGCATCACCAAGAAGACCGGTATCGACCCGCGTGACCTGGATCTGGAATTGACGGAAAGCACCCTCATGGACCATGCAGGAGAAACGGTTACGACATTGCGCCGGCTCAAGGAAATGGGAGCGCATATTTCAATCGATGATTTTGGGACCGGCTATTCCTCGCTGATGTATTTGAAGACCTTTCCCATCGACACCATCAAGATCGACCGGTCGTTCGTCAAGGATATGACGACCGATCCCGACGATAAAGCCATCACCCAGGCCATTATCTCCATGGCGCACAGCCTGAAGCTGGAGGTGGTCGCGGAAGGTGTGGAGACTAAGGAGCAGTTGGGTGTTTTAAAATCCCAAAGCTGCGATATTATGCAGGGCTATCTCTATAGCAAACCGATCCCGCCCGACGATATTCCGCCCCTTGTTATGAACGGTGCCGCCAAGAAGATCCTCTCCTGAAAAATAGTAGGTGGTAGGTAATAAGTGGTAGGTAGCGACATTCAGTTTATTTTTTCCTGTTTCCCGATACTCCCTTCTACCTATTATCTACTACGTATTGCCTCTAAGATTCTCTGGAATATTTTTCAGAAAAAGTCATAATGCATCCTATGGCCTACCCCTTTTTATGCGATCACTGCGGCAAAAAGTTTGAGCTGGAGACTCCTCTGGCCAAGGAATGCCCGTTTTGTTTCTGGACTTCCTCCGTCAAGAGAGAGGATGAACTGGCTTCCGAGAAAAAAGGCAAAGCTCCTTCCTCTCGCGATGCCGTCGCAGGTTCTCGTGGTAAGGTTTCTTTCGGGAATTTGAAATATCTTGCCAAAGCGTTTGCATTTCTCGTTCTTGTGGGTGCCGTTGTATTCTTGGGTTTAAAGGCTTACAAAGCTTTCGCCCCCGCGGCCTCTAAAGGTTGGAAGGCTTTTTCGATCAAAGCTCCCCGTGAAAGCAAGAACTCTCCGCACGCTCAAACTGTGGCCGCGGCCCCGGTTCTGACTCCTCAGGAAAAGGAAGTGCTCAATCGTGAAGTGACGGTTCCCGTGGACCGGGTTCCCACCGCAGGGGAGCAGGAGATCCTGGGCCGTGTTGTCCCATTTCAGACGGGACGGACTGAAAAACTACCTTCGGCGGCATGGACGCTTGAACAATATCAAAAAATGATCGCGGACCAGGAAGCGTTTTATAAGATGCCCTTCGCGCGGAGCTATAAGAAAAAACTCGAAGAACTTTTTAAGACGAAATATCTCGCCGCGTCGGACGCGTTCGGGAAAGGCGATGTTCTTATGGCGCGGAACCTTTGGGTGGAATCGCTCGCGTTCCCTCTTTATTCCACGGACCTGAAAAAGCACCGCGCTGTCGCGCTTACGATGCTTCGCCCTTTTATCAATGACACGCTGGCGAAGATCAGTGCGATGAATCAGAGTCTGGTGGATCGTGGGAAACGGGTTAAAGAGGAGGCCATCAGCGCTTCGTACCAGAAGCTTGGAGCTTCGATCGGCCAGAAGCGGTGGGGGGAGGCGCTCGTCGTGATCGATCAAATGGCCCCTGAGGTTGACGCGCTTAGGAAGAATTCAAAGGCCGCGGAACCTCCGGCCCAATATCCCGCCACTTTTGGAACCATCGATCTGGATCTTCAGCGGCCGCTTATGGATATGATGGCCCCGAATCCTTCTTCCACGGCCGACCTGCAGCCTTTGCAGCAGGACTTGGTTGAGAAAAAAGAAGTGCTGCAGACATTCACGGAGGCCTATGTGAAGAATGCCGTGGCTATTTATCAGGCGGCCTTGGGCTTGATCCGTGAGGAGAAGTGGCAGGAAGCGGCCCAGTCTCTTGGCTCGATCCAGGGTCCGCCGGCGCTCGTTCAGGACGCGGCGGAGAAGATGGCCATTCTAGGAAAGATGCTGAAAGATGCCCCTTAATCCGAAGGTAACAGAAGGAACTTCGATCAAACGCGACGCGCTTGTCGATGGCGCGATCTCGGCGAAGCGAAGTGTTTTTTCGCTGGTGGCGGATATGGCTGCGGCGATGCAGATCGTCAAATGCGCGAAGCCCCTTCACATTGGCGTGCGGAATTTTGACAGGGCGGAGAAGCTCGTCACGCAAGCTGCTCTCGAGCGCCCGTTCCTGGTGATCCTCGATTTTGAAAAATGTGAAGTGGAAGCCTTCCGGGTGCTTAACGAATTGCGCAATAATGCCGATTTAAAGAGTGTCCCTGCGGTGGGTTTCGTGACGCAGGCAAAGTCGATGGTTAAACCCGAGGCCGAAAAGGCCGGTTGTTCGCGGGTCTATATGAAAACCGAGTTCGGCCGAGAGTTGCCGGACCTGATGACGAGGTACGCGGTATGATCTTCCATATGGGGCATGAACTGCCTGTCAGAGAAGAAAAGTCGCTGGATTGCGAGGCTCCGGCCTTTACCTCGGAAGAGACGCGCATCATTAAGAAGCAGATCCGGAGGAACATGGCGGTGATTGACGCTCACATCCGGAAGATTGATCTTTTTGTAAACCATGAGCGTCACCCCTCACGGGCGGCGTACGTGGAACAGTTGCATGAACGTCTGTCTCTTCTGATGGAAGAGAACGATACTTTCCGTAATGTGTTGTGGAGTCAAACCCGAAAAGAGAACCTTGGAGCTTATTCCCTATGACAAGACGTGTAACGACATTGATCCTTGGAGGCGGGCAGGGGAAGCGGTTGTTCCCGCTGACTAGCTACCGCTCCAAACCCGCAGTTCCAATCGGCGGCAAGTACCGCCTGGTGGATATTCCGATCTCCAATGCGATCAACTCTTCGCTCGGAAATATCTTTGTGCTGACGCAATTCAACTCCGCGTCCCTCCACCGGCATATTCACCGGACTTATCCCTACGAGGCCTTTACAAAAACGAGCGTGGAACTTCTCGCGGCGGAGCAGACGACGGCGAATACCGACTGGTTCCAGGGGACGGCCGATGCCGTCCGGAAATGCCTGCATCACTATCACACGGACGCGACGGATGTTTTCCTGATCCTTTCCGGTGACCATCTTTACCGGATGAATTATCGCGAGATCCTTGGGTTCCATGAGATGCAGCGCGCTGATGTGACGGTCGCGACCGTTCCGGTGCCGGAGCGTCTCGTCAAAGGGTTCGGGATCATGAAACTTCAAAAGGATGGGCAGATCACGGACTTTCTGGAAAAACCGACGAAGAACGATCCCGTGGACTCCTACGCGATGCCCAAACCTTTGTGCGATCTTTATCGGGTAAAGGCGAAAGGGCCGATGTATCTCGCGTCGATGGGGATCTATGTTTTTAACCGGGATGTCATGCTGGACCTGCTCTCCGGCCACGAAAAGGATTTTGGTCGGGAGATCATCCCGAAGGCGATCAAGAATTACAAGGTGTTTGGCCATGTGTTCACGGGATATTGGCGAGACATCGGGACGATCGCGAGTTTCTACGAGGCCAGTCTGGAGCTGACGAACGCCGCGCCGCCTTTTAGTTTCATGTCCCCCGAGGGACGTATTTTTACGCGTTCGAGGTTCCTGCCGCCTTCCAAAATGATCGGGACGGAACTGGATCATGTGCTGATGTCCGAGGGTTGTGTGCTGACCGGTGTCAAGATCCACCAATCGGTCGTGGGACTCCGTTCGATCGTCGGGCAAGGGACTGTCATCCGAAAAAGCATTTTAATGGGCAACGACTTCTACGAATGGCCGGACCATTCCCAGGAGCAGCGGGTCGGGATCGGAAAGAACTGTGTGATCGAGAATTGCATCATCGATAAAAATGTGTCGATCGGGGATGGCGTTAGCATTACGAATGCTAAGGCTGTCGAGGAAAAGGACGGGGACCATTATTACATCCGCGACGGGATCGTGATCATTCCTAAGGGCGTCCGGATCCCCTCCGGGACGAAGATCTAGTCCCGTGTCAATTTTATAATTAAGGGTATATGGTACTGTGAACCCATAGATTTAAAACTGACACGGTACTGGTTTTAAAAAGCTTTCAACCTATTTGGACCTATGAACGCTCGACGATTCAACAATCAAACGAGGCTGCTTTTTTTCTGCGGGGTCGTTTTATTTTTTCTGATGCCTGCAGCTTTGGCTCAGCTGGGTTCTGAGACTGAGGACTCCAACCAAGAAGCTTCCCCCTCCGGCGCTCAGGCCACGATGGCCTCTCTTTTTGGCCGTGGCGCCAAAATGCCCGCCATGCCACGGATCGGTGGAACCCTCGCCTTACCTTCCTTCGATAGTTCGGCGCTGAAGATTGATGGGACAGCGTTGGACGAAGCCCAACGCGGGGAACGGGCAACGGGTACCGGCGAACGTTAGATCTTTGCGTTTCCCGAAGAACGTTTCCCGTTCCCCGGTTTTTAAAAATTCGCTTTTTCCAGTTTGAAGAGGGCGTAAGTTGCGAAGAGGATATTCCCACCCCACGCGCTCAAGAAGGGCCAGAGCCTTCCGGATTTCCCCAAAGCCAGCAAGATCGCGTCACTGACGTGGAATGCGAAGACAAATCCCGCGCAAACGAGGACGCTCATTGCGATTGCCTTGCGGTTGCGCACGGTCCCCAGGAAGGGGATGACAAGGAGCAGCATGACCACGCCCTTCCAGGGGGCAGCCAGGCGGCTGTAAAGGTCCACCTGCTCGGCATACACGGAAATGCCGTTCTCTTTAAGCTTCTGGATCGTGTACTGGAGCTCATGGTAGGAAAGGAACATGCTGTCGCTTGCGGTGTTGATGAGGTCGCGCGGCGTGATCGCGACATCGGGATAGGTTTTCTTCGCGATGATCATGGGTTTTCCGAGGACATCGCCCTGACCGTCGGTCTGATATTCCGTGATCCCCTGGAAGACCCAGTGGTCCTCCGCCCACGCGCCCTTTTGAGCGAAGATCTTTTGGGTGGTGTGATGGGTCACGGGATCAAGCCAGATGACGATCGCGTCTTCGACGGTTTTGGGCCGCGGGGCGAATTTCCGGAAATAGTAAAGCGTGTTGCCGCCCGAATAATAAGTGACGTTCTTGAAGACCTTCCGGTCCGCAGCTCCCTTTTTCTTTTCGATATAGATCTCAAGGAGCTCGTTGGCCGTGCGGTAAGTTTTCGGGACAACCCGGTCGGCGACGAGGAAGGTCACGATTCCCAAAAGCAGCCCCAGAAAGATCATGGGGCGGACGATCGTCAGAATCTTGAGGCCGGCCGCCTTCATGGCCATCAGCTCGTTATGCATGCCCATATGGACCAGGAGGAAGATGGTTCCCAACCAGGTGGCCCAGGCGATGGTCTGAGTGAACGAGACCGGGATGAGGCACAGGTAATAACGCAGAATGATCAGGATGGGGGTTTTGTTCCTGAGGAGCTCGTCGAGGTTGTCAAAGAGGTCCGCCACCAAGATGAGCAGAACCAGCGTCAGCGAGCAGAAGACGATCGGGAAAATCAATTCCCGCACAAGATAACGGTCCAGAACTTTCAAAAGTGATTCTCCTCCGGCGTTGTATTAGGATGTCAGTCCCCGAAGCAATTTATTCCAAGAGTAATATTTTCTATTGGCGAACTATGGTCTTTTGATTGATTCACGATTATAGGCCGATAATAGCCTCTTGGTAAACGTGAGCAAGTGCATATTCCTTAAAGCATGATAACAAAAACACCTTGTTCTGTGCCAAAAAGATAAAAAACCGTTATTTAGAGCGATCCCTATCGAATTCTTTTCTATTTTCTCAGCAAAGATAATTGAATCGATGAAGCCAATAATCCTTAGATTATTTGATTTAAACATCACTTCGCCAACGAATTTCCTCACGCCTTCGTAGGCTAATGTGTCATGCAAAGCAATGATTCCGCCCACAGAAAGCCTGGGCATCCATGATTCAAAATCCGCCTTCACCGCATTGTATGCGTGATCGCCATCGAGAAAAATCAATGCTATGGATTCGGTAAATTCCTTCGCGGCTTCGGTCGAAAAATCCTTGATGGGTATAATTACAGGCGCAATGCTTTTCTTAGTTGAAACTCCGCAAGGTTCTCCCGCCATTTTCATCTGACTTCTACAGTTTCGAGCGTGTTGGCCGGTGATTTCGCACCGGATCGAGCGCTGACAATTTCCCG
>Ga0114951_10001895_pt1 | contig 24773 bp, 9 predicted proteins | sample AM7aDNAmetaG_FD_88677 | JGI IMG/M metagenome (GOLD analysis project Ga0114951, IMG submission 88677) | Freshwater microbial communities from Finland to study Microbial Dark Matter (Phase II) - AM7a DNA metaG | ecosystem: Environmental > Aquatic > Freshwater > Lake | place: Finland: Lake Alinen... | reverse complement strand
ATATTTATTGCAATTTGAAATATTATTATACAAGTAGTGGCAGTTGGTGCTATGATAACAATATTTCAAATTGCAATAAATATGGCAGATTATACGATTGGAAAACAGCTAAGGATGCTTGCCCAGGTGGGTGGCATTTGCCAAGTGATGCAGAGTGGACCACTTTAACAAATAATATAGGCAGTGATGCAGGGAAAAAACTAAAATCTACTTCAGGTTGGAAAAGTAATGACAATGGTAATGGTAATGGTAATGGTAATGGTAATGGTAATGGTAATGGTAATGGCAATGGCAATGGCAATGGCAACGGAAATAGAAATGGCATTGATTCTTATAGCTATACGGCCCTTCCAGGGGGCAATCGAAGTAACAATGGCTCATTCAACCTCATTGGAGAAATAGGGAACTGGTGGAGTTCTTCTGAGTATAACTCTGCTAGTGCAAACTACCTGTATGTGAGCTATGATAATAGTAGAGTACTCGGGCTTAATGATAAGGGTTTTGGTTATTCTGTACGATGTGTTAAAGGTAATTAGATTTTTTAATGAATAATACCGTGATAGAGTTTTGAGAAATTCTTTTGAATAAATTGTATAATGTCAGATTTTATTCTGGCAAATAAGCAAAGTGAGTTTCCATAATGGAGTGAATATTAAGCGTAACGGAATGAAGAAAACGAGTTAAAATTACTACCTTGGCGTTAAAAATAATAGTGCACTGTCTTTAAAAAAAACTCATCTTAACCTGTCAGTATGCACCGCATCTGACAGAGTTAAAAAACGAAAACTTAAAAACCCATTATGAACACCACTCTACAACCCCTCGAATACGACAGCTATTTCCATATCTATAACCGCGGCATTAATAGTTGCGATCTGTTTAGTAATCAACAAAATTACGAGCTTTTCTTACGTAAATATTTCGAATATATAGAGCCGGTTGCTGAAACATTTGCCTGGTGTTTGATGAAAAACCACTTTCATCTGTTAGTGAAAATATTACCTGAAAATGAAATTCAATTTATCAAGACAAAAGAAAATGAATCCCGAAGCTTTATCGAAAAGAAAAAGTATAACCCAACAAAACAATTTTCGCATTTATTTAATTCATACACTAAAAATTACAACGTTCAAAACAACAGAACAGGTGGCTTGTTTGAAACACCTTTCAGAAGAATAAAAATTGATAATGATAACTATTTAAAAAATCTGATTTATTACATCCATCATAATCCTGTAAAACATGGTTTTACAGAACAGATGTACGATTATCCATGGTCGTCGTATTTATCAATAATTTCAGTGAAACCAACAAAATATATAAGTGAAAAAGTAACAGGCTTATTCAATTCAAAATCCGAGTTTATAAAATTTCATAAAAATAAATTTGATGATGAAAAATTCAAATTATTCGATTTGGATTAAAAATATTTTTAATAATTTAATACTGTCAGGTTTTTCAAACACTGACAGATTAAATTAGTTTATTTTAACCTGTCAGGGTGCACCGCACCTGACGGTGTTAAAAAGAAAAACATAGCGTGCACCTCACCTGACAGTGTTAAAAATGAAAAAATATTTTCAATTTACTTTTCTTAAAAAAACATATATTTGTAAAAAATAAGTAGTCATGAAAAGACTAATTTCATCTATTATACTGATTTTTATCTTTTGCATTTCACAAGCCCAGCAAACTGTTGAGGGCATAAGCAATCCAAAGAGCTACAATATAACCAAGGAAGTAAAACCACCTATTTTATCTGTTACCAACGCTAGCTTAATATTTACCGATGCCAATTACAACAAAACCATTGATGCCAGCGAAGACTGCAAAATAAGCTTTACTCTCGAAAACAATGGCATGGGTGATGGTTTTGGTTTAACACTTACAATTTTAGCTACAGGTTCAACACAAGGTTTATCATTTAAAAACACACAGCCGTTACAAACCTTAAAAGTAGGACAGAAAACTAAAGTTGAAATCCCTGTTTCTGCTAATATGAACACAATCGATGGCAAAGTAATATTTAATATAAAAGTAGAGGAACCTAATGGTTTCGGCACCGATGCATATCAATTGGAAATATCCACCCGTAGCTTTGTTTCCCCTTTAGTTGAAGTTGTTGATTATACCATTACAAGCAACCAATCGGGCGTACTTTCCAAAAAAATCCCATTTGATCTTCAGATATTAGTACAAAACACCAAACAAGGATATGCTGAAAATGTAAAAGTTTCTTTATCATTGCCAGAAGGCGTTTTTTGCTTAACGGGCAATGAAAATCTTGATTATTCAGGATTAGAGGCAGGAGAGAAGAAAAGCATTGTGTATAATCTGATTGTTAATGATAAATTCGTTGGAACAACTATTCCTGTAAAAGTTAAACTCACCGAAAAATATAACAAATATACCAAAGATAAGGATATAAGCCTGACACTGAATGAGAATATGTCATCAAATAAAATAGAAGTGCTGGCAGAAAATAAAAAAGAAAATCCCGCTATTCAGATTGGTTCGCTCAGCAGCGATGTGGATAAAAATATCCCATATTATAATGCTGTTAATTCTCACCGTTATGCGCTAATAATTGGTGACGAGGATTACAGCACATATCAAACAGGCTTAAGTACGGAAGTAAATGTAGATTTTGCTAAAAACGACGCTAATATCTTTAAGGAATATTGTCTTAAAACACTAGGTATTCCTGAAAAACAATTAAGATATTTACCGGATGCTACTGCATCGCAGATTAACCAGAGTCTTGCATGGCTCAATAATTTAGCAAAAGTTGAAAACGGTAATGGGGAGTTAATATTTTATTATTCAGGTCATGGATTGCCTGATGAGCAAACTAAAGAACCATATTTAATACCTGTTGATGTGAGCGGAAATAATGTTACTCAAGGAATTAAGCTTACAGATGTTTACAATAAACTTACAGAAAACCCTTGTAAAAAAATTACTGTATTTCTGGATGCCTGCTTCAGTGGTGGGGCAAGAAATCAAGCTTTAATTGCACAAAAAAGTCTTAGAATTATTCCTAAGAAAGAACAGATAAATGGTAATCTGGTTGTTTTTACATCCAGTTCCGGTGAGGAATCTTCGGGCGTTTATCGCGAAAAACAACATGGTTTCTTTACCTATTTTCTGCTTAAAAAGCTTCAGGAAACTAAAGGTGATGTTTCTTATAGTGATTTAAATAATTATATTAAAAGTTCGGTAACCAAAGAAACAGCGTTAATAGGAAAACCTCAAACTCCCGAAGTTTTGTTCTCTCCTCAGGTAGAGAATATCTGGAGCAATTGGAAAATAAAATAAATAATTATATTTTATATGATAAAATTTATTTGTATTACAACAATATGCATTCTCTCAGCAATAGCTGTTAAAGCTCAATCATCAATTGAAACCCTGTGTAATGGTGCAGCTGATAATATTTATAAACAACTTAAAAAAGCAGACATAGCATCCCATAGTAAAATAGCTGTTCTTTACTTCGAAGGTCAGACAGGAAGCTCAAACAGTATTAAAAGTTTGCTGGGTATGCGCATTTCCAACAAGGTGGCAACCTACCTTGCCAAGAAATTCAACAATAAAGAATATACTATTCTCATGCCTGAGAATACTCAGGAAAAAAGGTATTTTTCACCACCTAACACACCGGCAGAGGAAGAACAATTTTATCGTAAACTAAATGAAAATCAACGCCCTGATTATTTTATATCAGGCAAATATCATATCTCTTCTGACTATACATCGCTTGCAATCAGTGAGTTATCTTTAAAGGAAAATAAATATAAAGAAGGTAGTACAGGAAAACCATACGCTTTTGACCCGTTTAAAACAACCATTATATCTGCTGATATTGAAGAAATTAAAAACCTTAATATCGAGTTTTCTGAGAATGACGATTTTATGAACAAGATTTTACAATTCTCTGAAATCTCTGACGACTTGTTTTCTTGTGCTGTAATTGATGTAGCTACAAAAAAAATAATGGATGAAAATGAGAAGTTGATTATTAATAGATCGTACACTATAAAAGTTGAAGTTAAAAAAGCATGTTTTCTTTATGCATTTTACTATATGCCCGAAGACAAAGACCATCCCTACCTGCAACCTTTATTCCCTTTTGAAAACGGACAACCAAAAATATTTGAACCTGGCACACATAATATACCGGATAATTCTGAGGGCTTTGTTATTGACCCTCCTGTTGGAAATACTTATATTAAAATATTTGCAAGTGTTAAGCCACTAACTTTAAACATCACTTCAAAAAAAGACAAAGAAGGTTATTTTGAAACAAGTATAAGCTATTCTGATGCAGAAATTTTCTTTACCAGTCTGAAATCATTGCAAAAACAAAGAGTCCTTTTAAAAACACAGATAATGACATTTGGGATTGATTATAAATAATAAGAACTAGCCAGTATTTAATAAATAACTGATACTGTACCATAAATCTCCTGTGAATACCCGTCAACGTCTTTATACCATACTTTCCATACATAAACTCCCATTGGAACAATTTTTCCCTCAAATCTGCCATTCCATCCATTATTAACATCATTTGAATAAAAGATCTGTTGACCATACCGGTTAAAAATGCGCATTTCAAAATTGAAGAGATTAGTTCCTTTTACCATAAATAAATCGTTAAGTCCATCATTGTCTAATGGTGAGAATGCATTGGGTACATAAATGGTTGTATTAGGCTTTACATGTATTGTGCTTTGAGCAGTATCAGTACAATTATACTGGTTGAATGCTATCAACGATGTAGTATAAATGCCTTCATCAAATACATGTACAGGGTTAAATTCATTACTGTTGCTGCCATCTCCGAAATACCATTCCCAGTGATTGCTTTCAGTAGAAATGTTGTGAAATTGAACCAAATCGGTACTTAAGGGTACTGTAGGAGAGTATGTAAAATCTGCATTGGGCTTCGGGTAAACCTGAACGAAACTCGGTATAGTAAATGTATTATAACATCCCTGACTGGACATCACAGTTAATGTAATATCATAAACACCATCGATAATAAAAATATGATTAACATCTGCATAGCCTACACTTCCAAACCCATCACCGAAATCCCAAAGCCAATTTACTATATTTGCATCATTTACTGTTGACAAGTCATTAAACATAACAGACATAGGCATACAGCCTAGTTTTGGGGAAGCATCAAAACTGACTGAAGGCACATCAAAAACCCTTACATTTTTGTTTATGGAATCTATGCATCCATTACTATTTGAAACTATTAACTGCACATTATAAGTACCGTACTGTAAATAATTATGACTGACATTGGGCTGACCTGATAAGGTTCCATCGCCTAAATTCCATTGCCACTGAACTAAGGGAACTGATGAATACGAATTATCGTGAAATGAGGTTAGAGTGTCACCCCAGCATACTTCTGTAAAAGTAAAATCGGCAATAGGGGTTTCAATAACTATTATCTGATGAATGGCAGTATCGGCAATACCAGAAGCCATTGATACAATAAGTGTTACATTATATATACCAGGTAAATTGTAAGTATGAGTAGGAAGTGAATCACTTGATGTATTTCCATCTCCAAAGTCCCAATGCCATGTTACTGTTATTCCAGGTAAAAGAATCTGGCTTGTATTATTAAATGTCAACGGCGTTTGAGTACATATTGTAGCACTGTCGAAATTGGCTATTACTGCAGCATAAACAATTACTGTCTGGGTAATAGAATCTGAACAACCAAAACTGTTTACAATGGTGAGCGTAACATTATAGATACCGTATTGTCCATAAGTATAGACAGGACTCTGCGATGTTGAGCTGTTGCCGTCTCCGAAATCCCAAAGCCATGAAACAATACTGCTTTGAGGTGCTGAAGATAGATCTGTAAAGACTGTGGGCGTGCCTACCAGCACATTGGTAGCTGAGAAATCAGCGATGGGTGGTGGATATATATATATATAATGTGAAACAGATTGCACACATACAATACCCATGCAAGGCAGACTGTCATAAACTGTAAGCGTGATTTGATAAGTACCTGGTTGAAAATAAGTATGTTGTGCTGAGTCATGTTGATTGGAATAACTTCCATCACCAAAATTCCATTCCCATTCAACAAGACTTGTTGCATTATCTGATGTGGCATTAAAACTTATATTAAAACAATTAACCTGAGATGTAAAGTCAACAGTTAACCCACTGTGTACCGTAATTGGAATTGTTATTGAGTCGCTGCATCCCCTGTTGTTTGTATTTCTCAAAGTTACGTTATAACTTCCTGCTGCATCATAGTTTGCTGTAACAGAGTCATTTAATGTTGAAGTCTGGCCATTGCCAAAGTCCCAATAGTTGTTGACTATTGTACTGCCATTGCCCTGAGAAGTATTTACAAATTCAACAGGCAGCAGCTGATTTATTCTACAAACCTGGCACCATTCAAATGAAGGGATTGGTAATGAATCTACTAATACAGATTGTGTTACAGTCTGAGAACAACCTTTAACATCAGTTACTGTCAGTGTAGTTAAAAACAATCCTGTATTATGATATAAGTAGGTTGGATTAGCAATAGTATCATAACCGGTACCATCACCAAAGGCCCACGACCATGAATTTAAAGCCCCTCCACTACTATAACTTAAATCATTGAAATGTGTTGCAATACCAAAACATGCTGTATCAGCACTAAATTGTGCAACAGGTAATGGGTTTATATGAATGAGTTGATTCACAGTATCATAACAACCATGTGAATTGCTTACAATTAAATTAACATTGAAATTAGTAATACTGGATATGCTGTTATAATAATAATCAGGATTTTGAACATTTGCCACTCCCAGGGAGTCTCCAAAATTCCATTGCCATGAATCTATGTTGCCAGAGGAAGTAGTCGAAGCATCATGAAAATGTGCTGTGTCTCCTGAACAAATACTATCTGTAACAAAGGCTGCAACAGGCAGGGGATAAACGGTAACCTGTTTTGAAATGCTGTCGGTGCAACCCACTGAGTCTGTAATTGTTAAACTTACATTGTAAGTGCCAAAATCGGCATATAAATGAACTGGATTCTGTATTACAGAAGTGTCTCCGTCGCCGAAGTTCCATTGCCATAAAACAATTGAATTATTAACAATATTTGAACTATCATTAAAAAGTGTGTTTACGTTCAGGCATACGTCATTAAAAGTAAAATCAGGAAAGGGAATATCGTAAACACTAACGGAATGAGATATGCTATCAACGCAATTATATTCGTTTTTAACAATTAATGTTACAGAGTAGTTCCCTGGTTGTGTATAATTATGTGTTGGATTTTGAAGTGTAGAGGTGTCTCCATCACCAAAATACCATAGCCAGTTTGTAATAAAGTAACCTGAAGCATCGGACAAGTCATTGAAAGTAACATTGTCACCAAGACAAACAGGATTTGCAGTAAATTCAGCAATAGGTAAGGGTATCACATTAACTGGCTTACTAATCGTATCTGTACATCCCATATACGATGATACAACAAGCATTACATTATAAGTACCTGAATCTGAATAAAGATGCAATGGGTTTTGTAAATTAGAAAAACTGCTATCGCCAAAATTCCAAGACCATGAATAAATACTGTCATTATTTGCTGTATGAGATAAATCGTTGAAAAAAGTTGAATAACCAAAACAAGCTGGTAAAGCATCAAAGTTGGCAACAGGGAGAGGTTTGACGTAAACATTGTGAGCAACAGTATTACTGCAACCTAAAGAGGTTACTATCTCTAAGTTAACTGAATAATAACCTGTATCAGCATATTGGTGAATTGGATGTTGAAGGTTCGATGAATCACCATCACCAAAATTCCATGCCCAGTTAATTATACTATCAACGGCTAAAGTATTTGATAAATCAGTGAAATTTGTAAACGCTCCCAGACAAACAGAATCTGCTTTAAACTGTGCAACAGGCGGTGGACTTACATAAACAACCTTTATAATAGTATCAGTACAGGCAATAGCTGAATGAACAATTAAACTGACATTAAAATTGCCTGATAAACTATAAGCATGAACAGGATTTTGCTGACCAGAAGTGTTACCATCGCCAAAATTCCATTCCCATGCTATAATGCTATCAATAGCATTGGTATATGATAAATTAGTGAAAGTAGTTGGTAAACTAAGACATACTGTGTCAGATTTAAAATCAGCAAAAGGATATGGGCTTACATAAATTGTTTTAGTTATAGTGTCACTGCACCCTAAACTTGATGTAACAGTAATATTAACATTATAATGCCCTGTATCAGCGTAGATATGTGTTGGGTTCTGAATATACGAAAAACTGCTATCTCCCAATTGCCACATCCATTGATTTATACTATCGAAGGCTAAAGTAGTTGATAAATCAGAAAATAATGTAGGGAAGCCAAGGCAAACAGTATCAGAAATAAAATTTGCATGAGGTATTGGGCTGACATAAACATCATGTAATATAGTGTCTGAACATCCTAAGCTGCTTGAAACAATCAAACTAACAGTATAAAGACCTGCATTTGCATATAAATTTGTTGGATTTTGTAAAACAGAAAAATGTCCATCGCCAAAATCCCAATTCCATGACATTATGCTGTCTATGGCAGAAGTAGATGATATGTTGTTGAAAGTTGTAGTTGTACCAAGGCAAACAGTATCAGCAATAAATTCTGCAATAGGAAGTGGGCTTACATATACATTCTTTATAATTGTATCACTACATGCTATAGCTGAATTAACGATTAATGATACATTATAAATGCCGGAAGTGCTGTATTGGTGAACTGGATTCTTAAGATTAGAAGAGATGCCATCGCCAAAATTCCATTCCCAGCTTATAATGCTATCAACAGCAGTTGTGTATGACAAATTACTAAAAGTAGTTTCAGCTCCTATACAAGCAGTATCAGCGGTAAAGTCTGCTGTTGGGTAAGGACTTATATAAATTTTGTGAATAATAGAATCACTACATCCGATGGCTGATGTAACTTTAAGTTGAACATTGTAATGACCTGTGTCTGCATATAGATGAATAGGATTTTGAGAAGAGGATGAATTCCCGTCGTCAAATTGCCATAACCAACTGTTTATGTTGTCAGCAGCCATAGTATAGGACATATCCGTAAAAGATGTATTTATTCCAAAGCATACGGTATCAGCAACAAATTTTGCAATAGGAGGAGGACTTACATAAACATTCTTAACAACATTATTGGGGCAACCAATTGTACTCTCTATTGTTAAAGTTACAGCATAAAAACCGGTATCTGTATATGTATGTTGAGGATTTTGTGTATTAGAAGTGTTACCATCACCAAAATCCCATGACCAGGCTTGAATGGTGTCTATGGCTAATGTGTATGATAAGTCATTAAATGTAGTTGGATTTCCCAGGCAAACATTATCAGCACTAAAATCGGCAATAGGAGACGGACTTACATAAACAGCCTTATTTATTGTATCGGAGCACCCTATGGAAGATGTTATTATTAAACTTACATTATAAAAGCCTGTATCAGTGTATATATGCTGAGGATTTTGTAGGGATGAAGAACTGCCATCTCCAAAATTCCAACTCCAGCTTGTAATACTATCGCTATTATGTAAATAAGAAAGGTCACTGAATGAGGTAGGATAGCTAAGGCAAACAGTATCAGCTTTAAAATTTGAAACAGGATATGGACTTACATAAACATCCTTTTTGATAGAATCAGAACAACCTAACAAAGAATAGGCTATCAGCGTTACATTGAAAACCCCTGTGTCACTGAATATATAAGTGGGATTTTGTAATGAACTATATGCGTTTTCAAAATGCCATAACCAACCTGTGATATTATCATTTTGAGATGCTGAAGACAAATCATTAAATACTGTATTTTCTCCAAAACAAACCGGCAAAGCACTAAAGTCAGGATTTGGTAATGGTTTTACATAAACATTTTTTGCAACAGAGTCGCTGCAACCTATTTTCGAAAAACATATTAATGTTACATTATAATTACCTGAATCAGCATATAGATGAGATGGATTCTGTTGTGTCGAACTATTACCATCACCAAAATTCCAATGCCATGCCACTATACTATCAATTGCATGAGTAATAGATAAATCTGAAAAAGTGGTTGAAAAACTAAAACAAGCGGAATCTGCCGAAAAATTTGCAACAGGCAACGGACTTACATAGGTATTTTTAGAAATGGTATCTGAACAGCCTATAGATGAATTAATAATAAGCGTAACATTAAAATAACCTGTATCAGCATAAAGATGAACTGGATTCTGAAGCGCTGAATTATTACCATCTCCAAAATCCCATTGCCATGAAACAATACTATCATTTGCCAATGTGTAGGATATATTTGTAAAATGAGTAGAATTTCCAAAGCAAATAGTGTCTGATGTGAAATCAGCTACAGGGTAAGGACTTACATAAACGTCCTTTGAAATAGAATCGCTGCATCCTATCGAAGAAGATACTATCAAAGTTGTAGTAAACAAACCAGTATCAGCAAACAGATGAACAGGATTCTGCATATTGGAGCTGGTCCCATCACCAAAATACCACGTCCACGAAATTACAGTATCAATGGATGAACTTGTTGATAAATCAAAATAAATTGTATTGTTACCCAAACATACTGTTGAGGCTGAAAAATCAGGAACAGGAAGTGGCTTTACAAATATGCTCTGTGTAACTGTATCTGAACATCCAAAATTAGATGAGGATATTAGGGTAACCCAGTAGTAACCCGAATCAGGATATATATGGGTGGGATTCTGTAAATTCGAAGTGGTCCCATCACCAAAATCCCAAAACCAATCTGCAATACTTCCTAACGCAGATGCAGTAGCAGATAAATCAATGAATGATGTAGCCCATGTCTTGCATGCAGTATCGGCCTTAAAAGCAGCAGTAGGATAAGGAGTGATATAAATGTTCTTGTGTATTGTGTCAGAACAGCCTATTGAAGTTGAAACAATTAACGATACATTCACATAGCCTGTATCAGCATACAGATGAGAAGGGTTTTGCAGTGAAGAAGTAGTGCCGTCGCCAAAATCCCAGCTCCAGCTAATAATACTGTCGTTGGCTAAAGTATAGGATAAATCAGTGAAAGAAGTAGTATTACCAAGACAAACTGTATCCGAATTAAACCCGGCAATAGGATAGGGGCTTATATAAACATTCATCATCGCAGTGTCACTGCAACCCAACAAAGAAAATACTGTTAAACTGACAGAAAAATATCCGGTGTCTGCATACAGATGTGTAGGGTTTTGTTGATTTGATGAAGTGCCATCACCAAAATACCATTGCCATGATATGATATTATCGTAAATAGAAGCGGTGGATTGATTAGTAAAAAATGTTGTATTACCTAAACATACTGTCGTTGCTGAAAAATGGGAAACAGGCGGTGCATTCACATATACCGTTTTAATAATTGTATCTGAACAACCAAAAGTTGAACTCACAACCAAACCAACTGTATAATTTCCAGAATCAGCATAAGTATGTTGTGGATTTTGATTATTTGATGTTGCACCATCACCAAAATTCCAATGCCATGCTATGATGTTGTCTATTGCAGGTGTATATGATAAATCAGAAAATGAAGTAGGATAACCTAAACATGCAGTATCGGCTTTATAAGCAGCAGTAGGATAAGGGCTTACATAAACGTTTTTGTAAATTGTGTCAGAACATCCTATTGTAGTTGAAACAATAAGAGAAACATTTACAAAGCCTGTATCGGCATATAAATGAGAAGGATTTTGTAAAATAGAAGAAGTGCCATCTCCGAAGTTCCAGTTCCAACTTGTTATGTCGTCGTTGGCTGATGTATAGGATATGTTTGTAAAAGATGTTGCATTGCCAAGACATACAGTATCTGAATTAAATCCGGCAACCGGGTAAGGACTCACATAAACATTCATTATTTTAGTGTCGCTACAACCCAGCAAAGAATTTACTTTTAAGCTGACAGAAAAATATCCCGTGTCTGCGTATAGATGCGATGGACTTTGCTGATTAGATGAAGTGCCATCACCAAAATTCCACTGCCATGATATGATATCATCATAAATAGAAGCTGTGGATTGATCAGTAAATAAAGTTGCATTGCCTAAACATACAGTTGTCGCAGAAAAGCCTGAAACAGGTGGCGCATTTACATATACTGTTTTAATGATTGTGTCTGAACAACCAAAAGTAGAACTGACAACCAGACTTACTGTATAATTTCCAGAATCGCCATAAGTATGTAGTGGGTTTTGAATATTTGAAGTTGAGCCATCACCAAAATTCCAATGCCATGCTATGATATTGTCTATTGCAGATGTATGTGATAAATCAGTAAACGAAGTAGAAAATCCTAAACAAGCAGTATCTGCTTTAAAAGAAGCAGTAGGATAAGGACTGACATAAATATTTCTGTTAATTGTGTCAGAACAACCTATTGAAGTTGAAACGATAAGCGAAACACTAACATAACCTGTACCTGCATATAAATGAGAAGGGTTCTGCAGTGTAGAAGATGTGCCATCGCCAAAGTTCCAGTGCCAGCTTATAATGCTGTCGTTGGCTAATGTATAAGATATATTTGTAAAAGAAGTAGCATTACCAAGACATACAGTATCAGAATTAAACCCTGCAACAGGATAAGGACTTACATATACCAATTTACTGATACTGTCAGAACACCCGATAGAAGATGAAATTATCAGTGTAACATTAAAATACCCTGTGTGACTATAAATATGATTAGGGTTTTGAAGATTTGATGTGCTGCCATCTCCGAATTTCCAAAACCAACTATTAATTGTATCAACAGCTGAACTGTAAGATAAGTCTGTAAATATCGTTGGGCTTCCTATGCATGAAGGTATAGCTGCAAAAGCAGGACTGGGTATTGGTTTTACATATACTTTTTTCGCTAAAGTATCAGTACAGCCTATTTGTGATGAGACAATAAGAACTACGTTGTAAAAGCCTGTGTCTGTGTAGAGATGTGTCGGATTTTGCATAAAAGAAGTGCTGCCATCACCAAAATTCCATGACCAAGATACAATATTATCAATGGCATCTGTTGTAGATAAATCAGAAAATATAGTTGCAATCCCTAAACATGCAGTATCAGCAATAAAGTTAGCATGAGGATATGGACTTATATAAGTAACATTTTGTGCTGTATCGGTACAACCAATAGAAGTTGAAACAATCAGATTTACGGTAAAATGACCGGTGTCGCTATAAGTATGAAAAGGATTCTGAAGACTTGACGTGTTGCCATCACCAAAATTCCACGACCATGTAATTATACTGTCTTGAGCCAGGGTAAATGATAATTCATTAAAATTGCTGGGGGTTCCTAAACAAACACTATCAACTTTAAAAATAGCTTCGGGCATTGAACTGACATAAACGTTTTTTGTTATACTATCAGCACATCCTAAATTAGTAGAAACAATTAAGCTGACATTAAAAAGACCAGTGTCTGCATAAATATGATTTGGGTTTTGCTGCGATGACACTATCCCATCACCAAAAGACCATGACCAATTATTTATAACCTCAACAGCTGGAACTGTAGATAAATCGGTAAAAACTGTAGCATGACCTAAACAAACTGCAGGAGCAGTAAAGTTAGGCACTGGGAGTGGCTTTACATATACAGGTTTTATAATTGTATCAGTACATCCGATAGAAGAAAATACAATAAGTGTAACATTGTAATACCCAGAGTCTGAATATAAATGTTGCGGGTGCTGCTGATTTGAAGTACTACCATCTCCAAAAGACCAATGCCAGGCTATAATATTATCGTTGGCTAAAGTGTATGATAAATCATTAAAAGTAGTGGTATGTGTTAGACATACTGTACTGGCAATAAAATCTGCAACAGGATAAGGGCTGGCATAAGTTGTATGATGTATGGTATCGCTTACACATCCTAACGATGAAGTAACAACAAGACTGACATCATAGACACCTGTATCACTGAAAATATGTGTAGGTGATTGTGTAGTATCTATAGTTCCATCACCAAAAGCCCAGTGCCATTGATTAATCGGATGTATCCCTGTTGTAGAAGAAAGATTATTAAAAACATTAGGTTGTCCTATACATACAGGCTGAGTAGTAAAATTGGCAACTGGAAATGGACTTACATAAGCATTATGTGTGTCGGATTTATCGCAACCTACAGCAGAGACGGTATTTAATGTCACGGAATGGTAACCGGCTGTTAAATATACATGCGTTGGATTTTGAAGGGTTGATGTAACACTATCTCCGAAATCCCAGTTCCATCCTATAATGTGGTCAATAGGTGAGGTGGTCGTTGAATCTGTAAATTGCGTTGTGTCTCCCAGACAAACTTGTGTTGAAGAAAAATGTACTACTGGATAAGGATTAACATAAATGCTCTTTGTGATGCTGTCAGTACATCCAAAAGTGGTTGTTACAACAAGTGTAACAGAAAAATACCCTGTATCAGGGTAGAAATGATCTGGATTAATTGAATCAGAAGTGATGCTATCACCAAAAGACCAGAACCATCCTGCAATAGTGTCAATAGCATTTGTATGTGAAAGATCATTAAAATGAACAGGAAACCCAATACATACTGTATCAAAATTGAAATTGGCTATTGGTAAAGGACTTACATAAACAGGCTTTTGAATGGTATCATTGCATCCTATACTTGTACTGACAATCAGGGTTACATTATGGAATCCTTCTGTATTAAAGGTATGTATAGGATTGGTATCGTTTGACAATGTGCCATCTCCAAAGTTCCATGCCCAGTATATGATACTATCGTTTGCTGTAGTAGTTGATAGATCAAAAAAGCTTGTAGCAGAACCTAAACATACAATATCTGAATTAAAATCCGCATCAGGGAAAGGGCTGATATAAACAATTTTTGTTATTGTATCTGGGCATGAAAAAGTAGTGCTAACAATTAATGTGGTATTATACAATCCTGCTCCGGCGTATATATGTGCAGGATTCTGTAATGACGATGAATCTCCGTCGCCAAAATACCATTTCCAGGAAATTACGCTGTCAATAGCTGTTGTAAAGGATAAATCATTAAAATTCGTTATCGAACCAATACAAACAGTATCATATGTGAAATTGGCAACAGGATAGGGACTGACATAAGCCTGCTTTGTAATGGTATCGCTGCAATTATTTGAATCAAAGACTGTTAAAGTTACGTTATGGAAGCCTGCCGTGGCAAAAGTATGTACAGCATTAGTATCATTCGATTGGGTGCCATCACCAAAATCCCAGTGCCATGAAGTTAAATTTCCATAAACTGAATGCGATGAATCGTGAAAGAAAGTAGGGTTGCCCAGGCAAATAGTATCAGACCAGAAATTAGCAAATGTACCTTGCACATATACCGTTTTGCTAAATTGTGTACTTCCGCATCCATAGTTACCATTATCAGTTGAGGTAAGTTTTATTACATATGTACCTGTATCAGAAAAAGCAAAATTGAAGTTTGGTAATGCAGGTGTTAAATCTGAAACCAAAAAGTTTGAGTTAATAATAAGACTGCCATTCTTAAATACTTTCCAGTTGAACTGCGTTAATGTCCATCCGCCGCATAGATTTCTTTTAGTAGTATTCTGAAAAGTTACAAAATCGTTTTTACATATTGTATCGGGAATTGTGAAACTGGCTATGGGTGGACGATATACATTAAAATTGCCCCATGAAGTAATACTTGACCCACAAAGATTCTGATCTTTCAAAATAACATTGTAAGGTGTCATTACACCAAGCGAATCACAACCACTTTTCATAAAAGTATGCCATACAGTATCTCCTTTGAGGTATGAAGGTGGTAAAGCGACAGTATCCATGCCTCCCCATATAACTGTTTGTGTGGTAGTTGTTGTGATATTTGAATTTAAAATAAAAAAAGTGGGAAAGGGTGTACATCCGTTTGTCCATGAAGCACTTGGCCCTATTATACCTGCCGTGGGTGTAATTTCAATTAACACGGTATCTCTGAAAACCACAGTACTGCAAGCCCCACCTATACCGTAAACAGTAATAGGAAAGAAACCTGGCAATGTATAAGTATGTGTATAGTCTACTGAATCAATGCTCCCAGTAACCAATGGCGTGCCATCGCCCCAGTTAATTAGATAAGACAGAAGACATGGTGCATTTGCCATATTGAAAAGCGTATGTTCAGCAATATAATGCCCATTTGTATATATTGCACAAATATGGTCACTGGCACTAACTATTTGTGCTGAAGGACGAGGTTGTATGGTAATATTTTGTGATACTGAAGCAGTACAACCATGCACATCGGTCACAGTCAGCGTCGTATTGTAATTGTTCCCGGCACAACTGTTGGGTAAAAAGGGTACTGCGTGTTGTGGATTTTGTAGTGTTGAGGTCCCGTCACTACCAAAGGTCCAGAGGTATGTGAGGTTTATTCCTACTGATGTATTCGTATAATTGATAAATTCATCGTTACATGTTACTGGACTTGGATTGACAGAAAAAGAAGCAATAGGATCATTATAAACATTAATCTGGATTGTCTTGGTATCAGAACATCCCTGAGTAGTAGTAACTGTAAGGCTAACATTGTAAGGTCCGACAAGTACATAAGCATGGATTGGATTCTGAAGTGGTGAAGTCCCTCCATCACCAAAATCCCAATGCCATGATGTAATGCTGTTTCCCGGATTATAAGTTGTGGAATCAGTGAAATGCGTTACTTCAAGCCTGCATGTTGGAGCAGCAGAAAAATTGGTATGAACAAAGCATTGGGCAAAAGCAGATCCACTCGCAAAAAGCAGAAATATTAAATACAACCGGAAATTGAAAACTCTTGCCATTAATTAAAGATACAATTTTAACAAAATTAATGAAAAAAAACGTTTTTTTAATGATTTTAAAGTTAATATATGAACAACTTATTATCCTGTGTTATGCAATAAAAATCAATTGATTAAATGAATTAATTTTAATATAAAAATCTTTATTCTGAAAATTTTATATTCATTAATAATCTTATTTTATATGAGTGTTTGCCCTTTACTAGACGTAATTATTTTAAAAAGATGTGATTAAAAAATAAATCATAAGTAAATTTTATTCGATTCTGATTAAAAAAGCACTTCTTTTCATCTAAATTTTCTTTTTAAAACAAAATGTTTACTTTACAAAGATGAGTCCTTTAATTCAATTAAGAGTTACGCAACTATATAAATAAATTGCATGATTCACACATTATTATGAATAGTTTGAATTATAAATTGCAGAGTATATATTTGAAATTCATTAATATAAGTGAAAGTCCATAAATAACTATCGAAAATTTTATTATACGTTTTTGTTAAATTAGAAAAAATCACTTAAGTTTGCATTGAAATATCAGCATTTTACCTATATTAAAAATATTTACACTAAATATAACTGTATGCATTTTTATATAAAATATAAACATTTAAACAATGAAAATTAATAAAAACGTATCTATAAGCGAAAATGGATTTGTATTTAATCCAACAACAGGGGAATCTTTTACTGTTAACCCTATAGGTGTTGAAATAGTTAATTTATTAAAGCTTAAAAAAAACGAAGAGGAAATTAAAAAACAGCTTCTTGATAAATACAACACTGATAGTGCGACAATTGAAAAAGATTTTTATGACTTTATTCAAATGCTTAAAACATCAAATTTATTAGATATCGAAACAGAATAAAATATTAAGTGTTTAATATGAAAAAGAAGTATTGTATTGCAGTTACAGGATTGAATGCCATTGATAGCCCAGGGCCAGGTGTACCTGTAATCAGAGGTTTAAAAGATAGTAAAATATTTGACTCAAGAATAATAGGTCTGGCTTACGAATCGCTTGAGCCCGGCATTTATATGCACGATATTATTGACCGGACTTATCAGATACCTTATCCCTCTTCTGGAGCAGATAGCTTGATGGAACGTATAAATTATATCCATTCAGTTGAAAAAATTGACATCATTATCCCGAATTTTGATGCTGAACTATATTCCTTCATCAAGCTGGAAAAGACTCTGAATGAGATGGGCATAAAGCTCTTCTTACCTACGTTAGAACAATTTGAGGAAAGACATAAAGTAAACTTGCCAAAATTTGGAAAAAAATATGACATCAGAGTCCCTTTCAGCAGAGAAATATTCAGCACCTCAGAAGTTCATGGGTTAATGAAGGATTTTACTTATCCTTTAGTTGTAAAAGGCAAATATTACGATGCATATATAGCTTATAATCCAGAACAAGCTATTACCTATTTTAACAAGATTGCTTCTAAATGGGGTTTGCCTATTGTAATTCAGGAATTTATTAAGGGTACCGAATACAATGTAACGGGTTTGGGTGATGGCAAAGGCAATACAATTGCAGCTGTTCCCATGCGAAAACAATATATTACAGATAAAGGAAAAGCTTGGGGTGGCATTACCATAGAAGATAAAGAATTACTTAAGATTACTGACAATTTTTTAAGCAAGACTAAGTGGCGTGGCGGTTTTGAACTTGAGATGATGAAGTCTTCAAAAAACGAATATTATTTGCTTGAGATAAATCCCCGTATCCCTGCATGGATATACCTTGCGGTAGGAGCCGGACAGAATATACCGGAAGCTCTCGTAAGGTTGGCTTTGGGAGAAGAGGTTAAACCTTATAAGAAATATAAAACAGGTAAGATGTTTGTTCGCTATTCATGGGACATGATTGTAGATTTAGAAGAATTCCAGAATATATCAACTTATGGTGAGTTGTAAATTTTCGAAAAAATTAAGTAAATATTAATTCATAATTTATTCTATAATGAAAAATACAGTAAAAGAAAAATACGAAAGGCCTATAATAAAAAGAGTAGAAGCAGGTATGCCCAGCAAATTCGGTTTACGCACGGAATATGCACCTATGACTCACATTGATGGCGTTTCTGTGCATGAACTTACAGCTAAATATGGCTCTCCATTGTTTGTTATTTCCGAAAAAACTATCCGTGATACTTATGCGCATGCTAAAAGGGCTTTTACGCTGCGCTATCCAAAAGTACAATTTGCATGGTCGTACAAAACCAATTATCTCAATGCAGTATGCCATATTTTCCATCAGGAAGGTTCCTGGGCAGAAGTTGTATCAGGATTTGAATATGATAAAGCTATTGCCAACGGCGTGAGTGGAAAGAAAATTATCTTTAATGGACCCGATAAAAATGAAGCTGATCTCGAAAAAGCTATTAAAAACGATTCTTTGATTCATATTGACCATTTGGATGAGCTGTATATGGTAATTGATTTAGCTGAAAAATTAAAAAAGAAACCAAGAGTGGCTATCAGAGTAAACATGGATACTGGTATTTATCCGATGTGGGACAGATTTGGTTTCAATTACGAAACTGGTCAGGCATGGGATGCTCTTAATAAAATAATGTTTTCACAGAAACTGGAACTTACGGGTTTACATTGTCATATTGGCACTTTTATGCTTAGTCCAAGTGCTTATGCAACAGCTGCATATAAACTTGCTGATTTAGCTCTTAATGTTGAAAAGAAATTTAACCATTCAATTAAATACATAGACCTTGGAGGAGGTTTTCCATCAAAAAATACACTAAAAGGCTCATTTTTACCGGGTAAAGATTCTAATCCATCTATTGATGAGTTTGCTGAAGTTATCACTACCGCTTTAATTAATGCCGGTTTTAATCCTGATAAATTACCTTTGCTAATTCTTGAAACAGGGAGGGCTATGGTTGACGAAGCTGGTTTTCTTATTTCATCTGTTATTGCAAATAAAAGGCTGTCATCGGGCAAAAGAGCTACAATAATTGATGCTGGTGTGAATATCATGTTTGCTTCATTTTGGTATGATCATAAAGTTACACCTGCTCAACCTTTTACACACTATACAGAAGATACTGTTGTTTATGGACCCTTATGCATGAACATAGATGTAATTCGCGAAAACGTAAGTTTGCCTCTTTTGAACAAAGGAGATAAAATAGTTATTCATTATGTTGGTGCATACAATATGACACAATGGATGCAGTTTATCACTTTGCGCCCTAAAATAGTTCTTATAGATTTAGATCAAAAAGTTCATTTAATAAGGGATGGCGAAACGAATGCAACAATTACTGATTTAGAAAAAGTACCCGAACATTTGAAGAAATTTGAATTATAAAGGAAATTATGAAGTTCTGTAAAATTTCATTTATTGTTCTTCTGTTATTATTGATAATAGGCTTTTGTTTCTATTCTTGTGTTAAAGATGTAAAACCATTGCCTCAGGCTGATTTTACATATACTACAAGTGCTTCTTGTGCCTTACCTATGTCTGTTTCTTTCCAAAACCTTTCTCAGAATGCAGATGTTTTCCGTTGGGATTTTGGTGATCATTCTCCTGTATCTTATAATGAAAATCCAATACATGTTTATGCCTCAGAAGGAGTTTATACAGTTATTCTAACTTCTTATGGCAATGGTGGTACCCATGAAACACAAAAACTAATTTATGCTGTTACAACACCTGTAAGCAGTTTCTATACTCATGATACACTTGTGAATGATGTTGATACTGTGCATTTTTATAGCACTACCAATAGCACTTTACCATCTACATGGCTTTGGAGTTTTGGTGATGGCTTTACTTCAACTCTACAAAACCCTACGCACGTCTATACATATCCTGGTACGTATTCTGTCGTTTTAACTGCTACTAATGCTTGTGGCGCTTCTTATGTCATTCATAATAATTATATTTTTGTGAGTCAGATTGGTGCTAAACCGATACCTGACTTTACAGCCAGTCAAACGCTGATTAATACTGGTAATGCAATTAACTTTACCGATTTATCGCTTAACAGCCCTACATCGTGGAAATGGACTTTTACCGGTGGCACTCCGGCTACATCAAATCTGAAAAATCCTACCGGAATAGTTTATAACAGTGGAGGGACATATGATGTGAAATTAAAAGTTACTAATCTAAGTGGCAGTGATAGTCTAACCAAACAAGCATATATAAACGTGGTTGCTCCTGGTTTGGCTCCTGTTGCTGACTTTACAGCCAATGTAACAAATATTACTGTTGGAGGCACTGTCAATTTCACAGACTTGTCGCTTAATAACCCAACATCTTGGAATTGGCAATTTCAAGGCGGCAACCCTAATATGTCTGCAACTCAGAATCCAACTGTAACATACAACACTCCCGGATCTTACAATGTAGCCCTTACTGCTACTAACAATATGGGCAGTAATATGAAAGCTAAACAATTATATATTACTGTAAATCCATCTGTTATCACACAGGTTCAGATAAAAAGGATTACTGTTCAGAATATGCCATTTCCTACTATGCCTCCAATGCCTGTAAATCCATATTATCAGATAACATCACCTGCAAATGTTGTATTAAAAGATGGAAGAACTGAACATCTATCAAGTATTACACAACAATTTATGCCAATTTATTGGGATTTAACACCATATTATACAATTGTAAATCTTAACAATCAACATAAAATTCGTTTATGGGACTGGCGTCCAATTCAGACAAATGACATTTTAATAAGTGATGTAACATTTAATATGAGTAATTATATAAATCCCCCCAATGCTTATCCACCTAGCATTATATTGCAACAAAACCAGACGAAAATAGTGCTTGATTTACAGTGGCAATAATTATTTAGGTATAGGGAGATAGAGGTATAAGGCATAGAAAGGTTGAGGAAGGTATAGAAGGATAGGGGAATGTATAGGAAAATAGTAATATTGGGAGATATTGGGAAAGAAAATTTTATAAAAAAGTTAAAAAAAACAATTTAAAAAAAATGCTTTTAAAGAGGAAGATGTTTTGTACTACTTATACCCTATACCTTTATACCCTTATGCTTAAGAAGTAAATAACTAATAAAAAATGTCGAAGCAACAATATAGCATAATTTCAAAAGTAACAATTGAAGGATTTTTCAATAGTTATGCACAAATTTTCTTTTCCCAAAGGAAAGTGCTTGCTGTTATTATACTTATTGTCACTTTTTTTGATTTCAATGCTGGACTATGCGGAGTTTTTGGCGTACTGGCATCGAATGGAATTGCTTATGCCATGGGCTTCAACAAATATAATATTGCTTCAGGATATTATGGCTTTAACACGCTTTTGGTATCTTTAGGGTTAGGCATATATTACAACCCCAATCCCGAACTTTTTATAATCGTTTTTTTTACTGCTTTTCTTACGCTTATTCTCACTTTGCTTTTTGAAGGCGTAATTGGCAAATACAAAGTGCCTTATTTAAGCATTCCTTTTCTGATTTCAATTTGGCTGGTTACTTTAGCTACAAGAGAGTTTCATTCACTGAGTATAAGCCAAAGAGGCATCTACACGCTTAATGAGATGTATGCTTGGGGTGGCCTGTCGGTAGTTAAAATTTATAATAGCTTCAATGGCTTATTTTTTCATCCTGCTATAATTATATATCTTAAATCATTAGGTGCAATATTCTTTCAGTATAATGTTCTGGCAGGTTTTCTATTGGTTATAGGTTTGATAATTTATTCCAGACAAGCTTTTTTGCTGAGTGTCTTAGGCTTCTTATCAGCATATTATTATTACCATTTTATTGGTGCCAATATTAACGAGTTGAGTTATAGCTATATAGGATTTAATTTTATCCTTTCAGCTATTGCTATTGGGGGGTTTTTTATCATTCCTTCTTTCTATTCATACCTCTTTGTCATTCTCTTAACGCCTTTAATTTCTGTGTTATTGACAAGCACAAGTACAATCTTCTCAATTTTTCAGCTTTCAGTTTTTTCTTTACCTTTTAATATCATCGTTATTGTATTTCTGTATATTCTAAAGTTTCGCGAATACCGCTTGCATATTCCAGAAGTAGTTACTTTCCCTAAAAATACTCCTGAAGAGAATCTGTATCTTCAGAAAAACAGTAAAACCCGTTTTAATAATTTTGGTTATTATCCTATTGAATTACCCGTAAGGGGAGAATGGCACATTTCTCAGGCTCATAGTGATGAAGTTACCCATAAAGATAAATGGCGACATGCATGGGATTTTGACATTACTGATGATTCAGGGAAAACGTTTAAAAGTGAAGGACTGAAGACAGATGACTTTTATTGCTACAACAAACCGGTGTTAGCTCCTGCTGATGGTATTGTAGAAAAAATAGTCGATGAAATTGAAGATAATAATATTGGAGATGTAAATCTGGAAAATAACTGGGGAAATACCATAGTCATTAAACACGCACCTTATCTATTTTCCAAAATATGTCATTTGAAAGCAGGGACATTTAAGGTGGCAGTTGGAGATTTTGTTAAAAAAGGGACTTCTTTAGCTCACTCAGGTAATTCAGGACGCTCTCCCGAACCTCATGTTCATTTCCAGATGCAGGCAACACCTTTTATTGGTTCCGACACCCTCGATTATCCCATTTCTCATTATATACTTTATAATGATAATTCTAATAACAATAAAATTGTTGTCAAATCGTATAACCGTCCTAAAAAGGATGATATCGTTTCAAATATATATAAAGAACCATTGATTTATGAAGCTCTTCATTTTATTCCAGGTCAGAAAATAAAATTCGTTGCAGAAAGTCAATATGGTATAAAGGAAGAAATCGAGTGGGAAGTAATAACTGATTTTTATAACAATACTTACCTTTATTGCTCAAAAACAAAATCGAAAGCTTATATTTATAATGATGGGCAAATACATTATTTTACTTCTTTTGAGGGCAATAGAAACTCATTATTATATTATTTCTATCTGGGAATGTATAAAATATTGATGAGTTTTTACAAGAAAATGATAATGACAGATGTTTATCCCCTTCATAAACTTACAAAAAACTTTCTGCTTCTTTGGCTTCAGGATTTTGTTGCCCCGTTCTATCTTTTTATTGATTGTAAGTACACGTGCTTGCACGATAAGATGGAAGCGTCCATTGATTTGGATGCAGTATCTTATAAGACAAAAGCAGAAGTTCGTATTTTCAAAAAACTTATTAGACAAATTGACTTTGAATACGAGATAAAAGATAAAAAGATATATTCATTTGTAGTAAAAGATAAAAATAATATTATTAAAGCTTTATGCGAAGACTGATATTTATTGTTGGCATGTTTGTTTTATGTACTCTTCAGGGGAAAACCCAATCTTTTGATAATTATAAAACCATAGACTCTTTAACGTACAAGTTTTATGAAGAGCAAAACTGGGGGGAATTAATATATATCGGAGAAAAAGCTATTAAAAACAATATAGACTATTTTTATTTAAGAATGAGGATAGGCATAGCTTATTATGAAAAACAAAAATACAGAAAGGCAAGGGTACACTTTGAAAAAGCAATTGCTTTTAATTCTACTGATGATATTGCAAATGAATATCTTTATTATAGCTATCTTTATTCAGGTATGAAAGCTGAAGCCAACGTGCTGACTAAGAAATTCTCTCCTAAATTGAAAGAAAAATTAAAGCTGGATAAGTCAAAACTTATAGATGAAATATATTTTGAAGGAGGTCCTACACTAGGCAAAAACCCCATTCAAGATCCTGTTGGCAATAACAATGGTAATCCTAATGGCAATATTGATAACCATTTTCTGCTAAGAGAAGATGAACTGACAAATAAGGTAGCTTATTTTGCTCTAGGTTTGAGGCATT
>Ga0114951_10001893_pt1 | contig 24788 bp, 18 predicted proteins | sample AM7aDNAmetaG_FD_88677 | JGI IMG/M metagenome (GOLD analysis project Ga0114951, IMG submission 88677) | Freshwater microbial communities from Finland to study Microbial Dark Matter (Phase II) - AM7a DNA metaG | ecosystem: Environmental > Aquatic > Freshwater > Lake | place: Finland: Lake Alinen... | reverse complement strand
CTGGAGTTGCAAACAGATAAAATAAAAACACCGACAAAACTATTGGTCGAAATTTGATCAGCTTGTCCCACGGATTTTAGCTGTTCACTTGGATGTCAATTTTAAGTCCGACAGACTCCTAGCATCATATAATGCCTCCTAACTTCTATTCTCGGTTGCCCGCTTGCGGTCTTTCCCTGTTCTGAAGCCAAACTCCGTAATCCTACCTGCCCCCACCGGCCCTCTATGGCGGATTGCCATTTGCACTTCCTTCCGCCTGAATTTTATTCCATTGACATACAAAACTATTTTTAATAGATTTGTTCGCTATTAAGCAACTTTTGCTTCTTTAAAATAAGTTTGGTTAAAAAAACGGGCAGCAGCATTTTTTGTTCTTCGTTTACAAGAGGGGAAAAACGCGCGGCAACCATTGTAAAATAAAAGAAAGATGTGGAAAAGAAAAGGAAATCACAGCCGGCCCTGATTATTCTAAAAAAACGGAACCTGAGTAGAACTGATTGTTAGTTGTAAAACAAAACGAGGAGGGCAAATGGAGGATTCAAGGAAAACAAAGCGTATATCGGTTAATCTGGAGCTTATATCGCGCAATTCGGGCAATTGCATAGATTCTTTCGTAATGAATATGAGCAGTGGAGGTATGTTCATTAAAACCAATCACCTCTTGCCTATCGATGCTGAATTTGCTTTAAATCTTCAGCTGCCTGACGATCCTGAAATTATGGCCATTGATGGCCGTGTCGTATGGACGAAGTCTGTTTCCAACGCGTCTCCTGCCGGCATGGGTATCCAGTTTACTAATGTTTTGCCGGATCATGAAATAAAACTTTCAGCTTTTGTTAAACAGAACATTGAACAAAAAAACAGTGCTGTGCCGCTCAAATTATATTTATAAGAGGAAGTGTCTTGTGGAGGCATTTTATTTATTCACGTATTATGTGTACGCTTTTAAGTGTTACAACATTTTTCAAAACAGTATAGCCGTTTTAAAAAAAAGACCCGCCTGTCTGCCAGGCGGGTCTTTCGGTATCTGTGTGACGGCCTCTATTTCGTGATGATGTAATCCCTGGCCTGTATTTTTGAAGGGTCAAAGTCGGCCACAAGCTTGCCCACAGACATGTCGTCCATGACATTGACAACGGTTGCCACGCCAAGCTCTTCAGTCTGGCTCCCGAGCACCTTGCCGGTTATGGGGTGCATGATCTTTTCACCCTCCCGGAAAACGATAAATTTCATATCTTTCCTGATTTTCTGGGCTGTGCCGAAGTCTGCATATATATCCCGGCCCTTGACCTGCACGACCACGCCTTCAAGCAGCGGGAAGCTGTGCTTGAACTTGAGGGCAAGCCCATTGGTCATGTACTGAATCTGTGACAGTGACTTGTCTGCGCCGTAGACATCTTTTGTGTCGAACAGGGCTGAGGTTTCCGTGTTGACGAGCCGGGCATAGACCTCTATGCCATCTTTGGTTTCACGAATAGTGCCCATGAGTATGCCTTCGGCTGCAATCATTTTGCCGATCTGCACGGCCTTGCCTTTATCGACAAGGTCAGTCTGGGAGAGCTTCATTTCGCTCAGGGCAGCTTCAAGCTCCGCCCCGCGGCTCACGATTTTAAAACGCTTCTGATTGGCAAATGCGCGCACCAAATTGTCATAAATAATGTTGGCGCTTGCAGAGAGCTCGCCGGTTTTCTGAAAGGGCATGATGGCGATGCTCATGCGCGAGCCGATTTGATGAACCTTGGGAACCTGGCGATTAATGGTGATGGTTTTCGACTCGGTATTGCCGCCGGCATCCTGCACCTCAAGAACGATTTTATTTTCGCCTTCCTTCAGCTCTACCAGCTGATTAAAGAAAATATTGCGGCCCGGCATGATGAACAGGGGCGAGCCGTTGATCTTAACCGACTTGATATCGTTTACGCCCGATACCATGCCGTCGATATAAATATTTTCATAAAATACGGTCTGCGCCTCGGTCAGGTCTTTCAGGCTTACACGGAAGTTTGGCCCCATCTGCCGCGGACCGGCCGCAGCAACCCTGAAGGGGGACCCGGAGTCTGAAACGCCCGAGCCCTTCAGCGCTACCCGTATGGGCTCGCGTCGCCAATAGGGCGTATCGGGGGCCTGTTTGCCGCGGGCAAGCTTGGGCACATACACAATATTCATCTGGCCGCTGGTGGTGTTGCCCACGCTGTCGGTTGCCGCAAGCATAATTTTGTTGGGGCCTTCCTTAAGCTGCACGGTGAAGGTGAAGTCGAGCTGCTTCTCCTTGTTGTAGGCAAGCACCTGCTCATTGACCTGAAGTTTGGCAACGCCTGTAGAGTCGGCAAGAGTTCCGTTGAGAACTATTTTGTTCTGCCCGACCTGCTGCCCGTCAGAAAGATTCTTCACATTCATGAGCGGGCCTTCAAAATCGCCGAACACCTGCACCTTCTTTTCGGTTACTTTGCCCAGCAGGTCCGTTGACTTTATCTTTATTTCATTGATGCCTTTTTTAAGCTTTATCTCACTGGAAAAGGGGAGCCGCTTGTCCGCCAGCTCGACAAACTGCGCTTCATCATTAATGGCTAGCTTGCTGGCATAGGCATCGCTTTTTACCTCACCCTGGATATTCATCTTGAAGCTATTGGTCACCTGGCCTTCCTGCATGGCCCCGAGGCTCACCGCAGGCGGGGCTGCGTCGGTGCCGGCCTGTTTGAGCAGAGAGCGCCGCACTTCATTTAAAAAATGTTTCGCCTTGCCGGTCTCAGCCTGCGACAGCGACAGCTCAAGCTCCTTCTGCGCTTCATCGAATTTGCCCAGATTATAATAGGCAACTCCCAGATCGCGGTGCGGGAAGTAGTCGGTAAAATGCATGCCGTAGGTGCGGGCGCGGCGCTGGTCGCGGTCGCGCTGCTTGAGCGCTTCCTGGAAATCGGCCACTGCTTCCTGCCAGAAGCCGCCATCGGAGTATGAAAGGCCCCGTTCATAGAAGTTCCACCAGCGTTCGCGGAACAGGCCCTTGACCTCGCCGTAGGTCTGCCCGTCTTTGGTGTATTTGGGGTCCGGCGGGGTATTGCAGCTCATAAACAGCAGCATCACCGCAACGGTGCATAGCAGACTGGAAATGAAAGCTCTCTGTTTCACGTCATGCCCTCTGCTTAAAAGTGATAAATCATTGACACATAAATATTGTGCTGTTTGATATCAAGCTTGGTGCCCTGCTCCCCGATCTGAGAGCCTTTTACACTGCGGCCCCAGCGATAGATATAGGCGCAGTCGAGCACCACGGGCCCGAGTGATATGCCCGTGCCAAGGCTGAAGCCGTAAAAATCGTCGGGATGCTTTGCCGCCGGCTCGGGATCATAGAAGACGCCCCATCGCAGCGGTATGATGGTCTTTTCAAGCACGAACAGATATTCGCACCCCGCTCTTACCTGGGTGGTGTCACGGGTATGGCTTTTACTCATCAGACCGCCGGTAACGGGGTTTGTTTTGCTGCCGTTTGAGCGTATCCAGTAATCTGACCACTCGGTGTGGTACACATCAAAGGATGTGGTGAACGCATCCGTCAAACGAAAAGCTATGCCAAGGCCGTATGATGAGGGGAAATGCATTTCAATTCTTTCCCTGGTTTTCGTGCTCTTTATGAAATTGCTGGAACCCGTTCCGGCACTGCCAAAATTTACAGTACTACTATCCTGCCAAGTGCGGCGGACAACGCTGGCGGTGTAAGGTGTTTTGTAAACACCGCCAAGGGTCACCACGCTGTTGATACGCCACAGGAAGCCCAGGTTCATATTGAACGCTTCAAAATTGGTATTTTCTTCATGGGTGTAAACTGTCTTTTCCCCTCTAAACACTTTGTTCGGTATCGACGGAGAAAACACTGCAGAGGTGGTTTTATCAACCCTGTGGCTTTCCCACCCATTGTCATAGCCGAGATTGTCGGTCCAGAAATTACAGGTAGCCCCCAGCGACAGCTGCGGCGTGAGCTGTATTGCATAGGCCGGCGAAAAGGCCTTGAGCGCGCCGGACTGTTTGAAATCGGTATGTGTGTCGGTTGAAGTAAAACCTCCACTGACACGATTGAAAAAACCCTTGTTGATGTCAAATGAAAGATCGTCATAGAGATCATACAGGCGCTGGTAATTGAGCGATACGACCATGTTTTTGTTAAAGGCTCTGAAGGGAAGGTCAAAGCTCAGATAGTTGAGATCATCGCGGCTGATGCTGTTCATGCCCTCCATACTGGGCGTGCCGGGGTTGTTGACTTCCTTGCGGTTATGGGAAAAATTGAAAACAAAGGAGAGCTCGGGCCGCTCAAGCTGCATAAGGCCGCCCGGGTTCCATGAGGCCGCAGTTGCATCATCGGCAATAGCAATGAACGCGCCGCCCATACCCTGTGCGCGGGCGCCTGAACCTATGGGATTTGGGGAGGAATTAATCCTGGTCTGAGTCAGCGAAACCTCTTGAGCAGGCACATCGGCTGCCAGGAAAACGACTCCCAATAAAAAGAGTAAGAGAGCTGTTGTCTGTTTCAAGAAGCCCCCCCTTCCTAAAAAAGGTTAATGGTCTGCTGTCAAAATAAAATTGCCTGCGGCTACAAGGCATAAAGAGCTCATCGGCTCTTTTGCCCTGCTTCTTTATTTTTTTGTCGGCGGCGTATTCTTCGAAAACCCTGAATTCCATGCCGCTCTGCGCCTCTGCGGCTGACCCCACATTGAGCACGATCCGTCCTTCTGCACTGTGCCGCGTATCGGGTAGCCAACTTTCAGTTTTTCAAAATTCTTTTTTACCACGTTTTGCGCCAGGATGTCGATATCTTTTGCTGATTCGGGAATGGCTGCTTTGAGAACCGTGGGTTCGGTGTCAGTAGGGCGCAGGGTGAACTAAATGACTTCATTATAGCGTACTACCGTGCCCGTTGCAATAACCCTGGCGGCCATGCCCCGGCCCGGTTTCAGTGCCGTGTCGGGGTTCACAAGCCCGGTTGAGTTGAGCTTCAGATCGGCAAGCTCCTCTCGGCTTCACGCGGAGCTGTGGGCATACAGCACTTTGCGGATGGCATAATAGACAAGGGGGGGGAAGCGTGTAATGAAAGTGCGCCATGCACCGGTTTTTCCCTGTATGCATGTTTCTATGAGTTGCAGGTCATCAGTAGGGGGTTCAGTCGTCATGGCCATACTGGTTACGGCGGTTTTTGGCCGGGCCTCTATAGGCCCTGCGACATTACATGTTTTTAATGTCCCGCAGATTGAGCTGCACGAGCTTCTGGCCATTATAGAGATTAAACTGCGGAACGAAAGCCAGGCGTATTGCCCCGTCGCTGAGACTGTAGCGGTCTCCCATATTGAAACCGATAGCGTCGAAGGACTGCCCGTCTTCCTTGATTTTCATTTTTAGATGGCCCTTGCCCACAACCATGGAGCTGTAGGATTTTATGTCGCGGCTGGAAAAAACAGGCTCTGCATTGCCGGTGCCAAAAGGCTCAAGGGACTGGATCTGTTCAAGCATGGTGTGGGAAAGCTCCCCCAGAGGTATCTCTGCGTCGATTGCCAGCATGGGGCTAAAGTCGCCTACGGCGAACTGCTCGCGCACAATGGCATTGAAGGCCTTCATGAACATTGGCATTTTGTCCAGGTGAACCGTCAGGCCCGCAGCGTCCCGATGTCCGCCGAATGCCTTAAGCATTGAGGAGCATTGCTTGATGGCGCCGTAGAGGTCAAAGCCTTTTACCGTGCGGGCCGACCCTTTGCATTCGCCGCTTTTTTCGTCGACGGCAAACAGAATGGCCGGCCGGCTGAATTCTTCGCTCAGGCGCGAGGCGCACAGGCCGATGACGCCGGGATGCCAGCCGGGAGATGACAGGATAAGCGAATCGGGAAGCTCATCATGCTGTTTGACCATGTTTCGGGCCTCTGTTAGTATGCTGCGCTCGCGCTGCTGGCGCCGCGTATTCTCTTCATCGATTTTGCGGGCCATGGTAATGGCCTCATCGTCACTCACGGTACGCAACAGCTGAACCGACAGTTCTGCTTCAGCCATGCGGCCTGCGGCATTGAGCCGGGGGGCCAGGCGGAAGCCTATCATGTTGCCAGCAACAGGCCCATCGGGTATTCCGCACAGGTTTTTAAGCGCCTTAATGCCGGGCCGGCATCCCTGGGCTATTATTTCAAGCCCGTTGCGCACAAAAATACGGTTTTCATCAAGCATAGGCACCATATCGGCAATGGTGCCGAGGGCCACAAGATCAAGATATTGTTTGAGGTTGGGCTCCTGGCTGTTTTGCCAGAGCCGGCTGTCTCGCAGCTTTGTGCGCAGTGCCATCACCAGGTTGAACGCCACACCAACTCCCGCCAGCCCCTTGAAGGGAAACGGGCAGTCGAGCTGTTTAGGGTTTATAATGGCATAGGCTTCGGGCAGCTGGTCGGGGGGCTCATGGTGGTCGGTGACGATAACATCAATGCCATGGGACCGGGCGCAGGCTACTTCATCAAAGGCTGAAACCCCGCAGTCGACCGTGATGATGAGAGAGATACCGTCTGCGTGCAGTTTTTTCACCGTTGCTATGCTCATGCCATAGCCTTCAGTAAGGCGGCTGGGAATATGAAATGCCACCTGCGCGCCCGCACTTTCAAGAAAAAGCAGCACAACGGTTGTGGCAGTGATGCCGTCGACATCATAGTCGCCGCATATGCAGATTTTCTCCTTGTTGGCGATAGCAGCTGCAATGCGCTCTGTTGCCCGGCCCATATCTTTCATAAGCAGAGGGGAGTGCAGGTCGGTCAGGCGGGAAAAAAGAAAGGACTGCGCCGCTTCGGGCGTTTCAATACCGCGGTTGATCAGCACCTGCGCCACAAGCGGTGAAATATTGAGGCAACTTGCAAGGGCGCGGCCCAGATCATGCCGTGTTTCCCGTATAGTCCATCTTTTTCCCGGTTGTGTACTGGTTTGAGCCATGTAAAATTATTCAATTAAAAGGGTTTAATGCGATACCACAAAAAATAAAGGGGGAAAGCATGCAAAAAAAGCCGTTGCTTTGTTTGGGTTGCTTTGGCACAATGTTTAGCACAATAGACTATAACAGTTTTTTCCCTTTTAAGGAAAGGTAAAAATATGCAGATCCCTGCGGCGCCGACATGGCAGGCCCTTGTATTTCACGCACAGGAACTCAAAAACACGACCATAAAGGAACTGTTTGCTCGTGACCCCGGGCGATTCGAGACCATGAGCATCGAGGCGGCAGGCATACTCTGTGATGTATCAAAAAACCTGATGACGCAGAAGACCCTTGACCTGCTGGTGCAGCTTGCCTGCGAATGCAGCTTGCCGGACTGGATCGAGCGGATGTTTTCAGGCGAAAAGATCAACAGCACCGAGAATCGGCCGGTGCTGCACACGGCCCTGCGCAAGCGCTCGAGAAGCGCCCTGCTGGTAGATGGCAAAAATGTGATGCCGGGAGTGCTGGCCGTGCTTGCAAAAATGCGCAGGTTTTCCGAAGCAGTGCGCAGCGGCGCCTGGACGGGCCATACAGGCATGGCTATTACCGATATCGTAAATATCGGCATCGGCGGGTCGAATCTCGGACCGGCCATGGTCACCGAGGCCCTCACGCCCTATGGCAGGCGCAATCTTGCCATGCATTTTGTATCCAATATCGACGGCACGCATATGGCCGAAACCCTTCGCCGGGTGAATCCCGAAACCGTGCTGTTCATTGTTGCCTCCAAGACATTCACCACCCTTGAAACCATGACAAATGCGCATACGGCACGGCGGTGGTTCATGGAGAAAACCGGCAATGAGGCTGCAGTAGCCCGGCATTTCGTGGCTGTTTCCACCAACAGCGCCGAGGTGGCCCGGTTTGGCATCGACACGGAGAATATGTTTGAGTTCTGGGACTGGGTGGGCGGCCGGTACTCGGTCTGGTCTGCAATCGGGCTGCCGGTGGCGCTTGCTGTAGGCATGGATAATTTTGAGCAGTTCCTGGCTGGCGCCTACGCAATGGACTGCCACTTCCGCGAAGCCGAACTGCGACGCAACATTCCTGTTATTCTTGCCCTGACGGGCATTCTCTACAATAATTTTTTTGGCAGCGATACGCATGCCATACTGCCCTATGACCAGTACCTGCGGCGGCTTCCGGCCTATATTCAGCAGCTCGACATGGAGTCAAACGGCAAGAGCGTGACGGTCGCCGGCGGCCCTGTTTCATGCTCAACGGGCCCGATCATCTGGGGCGAGCCCGGCACCGACGGCCAGCATGCTTTTTACCAGCTCCTGCACCAGGGAACCAGAATTGTGCCCTGCGATTTTCTTGCCCCTGCCGTGTCGCACAACCCCGTTGGCGATCACCATGCCATGCTGCTGTCCAATTTTTTCGCCCAGACCGAGGCACTTATGAACGGGAAGACCGGCGAGCAGGTGCGCGCCGAACTTACAGCCCAGGGCATGGCCGGTAAACAAGTCGACCTGCTTGCCCCTCACCGCGTTTTTGAAGGCAACCGGCCCAGCAATTCAATCATGTTCAAAAAGCTCGATCCCCATACGCTAGGGGCCCTTATCGCCATGTACGAACACAAGGTTTTTGTGCAGGGTGTCATATGGGGCATTTGCTCCTTTGATCAGTGGGGCGTGCAGCTCGGCAAAGAGCTTGCCACAAAAATCCTGCCCGAGCTTACAGGCACGGAGCCCGTCACCAGCCACGACTCCTCCACCAACGGGCTGATCAACTATTATAAAAAGCTCCGGCAGGGATAAACAGGCGCAGGCAGTTCTGACTTCATACGGGCTGTATTTAAAAATTGAGGGTGCCTCATCTAAGCAACCTTGATGTTTTGGGTAAAAATAAACTTCTTCCTGTTTTCTAGGATCTAACCGAAACAGCCCAAGCCTGTGGCTGCGGGGATAGGGGTAAACGGGATTTTATAAAATTCCTATTGCTGCTCTTAAAAATACCGTCCGACGGCAATGGAAAAGCATGGGCCGGATAAATCTATATCCATCCGCTGCCGCGTGGTTATATCAACAGGTATTCGCCTGCCGCCAATTTTGAGTTCATCGGTCAAATGCATCTTCGCATGGCCCTGGAGCCTGTTCCAGATCTGAAAGGCCGAAACCGTTATAATCCACCGCTTCATCTGCGGGGAAACATTGCCAAGGTTGACATTAAACCCCGTCATCATTTTATAGCCCCATTCATTCTGGCTCCAGTTGCTTTGGGCCCTGTCGTAAAAATAGCTCCCTTTGCGAAACTTGAAGGCTGCTTCACTCCTGAAAAACGTATAGCCCAGCCCCGCGGCGATAAAGGGCTCAATGATCCTGCCGGAGGCATACTGATCCTTGTAGTCCGTGGTCAAAGGATAAAAATAGATGTTTGACCATAGCTCAACAGCGCTGTAGCGCTGCCGCATCCGGATGGCGACATCAAGGGGTGTTTGTGAAAAGCCGGTGCTTGATGATATGAGAGAGCCCGTTGCCCCTGCAACCGCAAAATCAGTCTTGAAATATTTCGACAGATCTTTCCAGAGCACAAGATCAATCGTCTGTATGGTCATGGTGTCCCAGTTTTTCAGATCACTGCCGGTGAGGTGGTTTATATCACCTATCACATGGTTGGCATTGGTGAGCTTCGGCTGGGAGTTAGACGTCTGGAGCTTAATGCCATCAAAAAAAGGTATCTTAAATTTGCCGGGGCCGGACTCCCCGGAGGCAGCAGGCGCTCCACCGGCAAAGCAGGGCGCTGGTTGGCAAAAAAAGAAAGCTGCGCACAGCAGCAGGGCCAAAAAAAAGGCCGGCACTAAACAATGATGTCCGGTCATTGAGTAATGCTCCGGTCAAGAACACCGCGTATTGCTTCTGCCATGTCATGCATCAGCAGCGGTTTTTTTATAATGTCACTGAAGCCCAGCTCCTTTGCCTTATCCATATCATAGAGATCCATATAGCCTGTACAGAGGATTACGGGGACATCCGGGTTTATGCGAAGTATCTCTCTGCCGAAATCAAAGCCCGTCATAGAGGGCATATTTTTGTCGGTTATGATTAGGTCAAACCGGTCGGGGTTTTCGTTGAACAGGTCAAGGGCCTCAAGGACATTGGTCGTGCTCACCACCGAATACCCCATTTCTTCAAGCATTTCCTTGACTACTTCGACAGAGGTATCTTCGTCATCGATAAAAAGGATTCGTTCGCTTCCTTTGAGCATGACATGTTCCTGCTTCTTCGCCTCATGGCATGCCTTTTCTTCAAACCGGGGCAGCAGCACAGAGAACGCTGTTCCTTTGCCGAGCTCCCCGCTGACCAGAATTTTCCCCCCGTAACTTTTCACAATGCCATGCACGACTGAAAGCCCCATGCCGGTGCCTTCCCCGAGAGGTTTGGTTGTAAAAAAGGGGTCAAAAATCCGGTTAACAACTTTGGGGTCTATCCCTGCCCCGGTATCGCGCACCGTCAGTTTGAGATACTCCCCTGGAGCAAGATCGGAAAACTGATCGTTGGATGCCGGATCGATATGCAACTCATCAAGAGCCACCTCAAGAATCCCTCCTTTTTCCTTCATGGCCTGCGCCGCATTGGTGCACAGGTTCATGATTATCTGATGCAGCTGCGTCGGATCGGCAAAAACCATATCGGCCGCAGCCCGTAAGTTCTCCTGAATTTGAACCTGCCGCGACAGGCCCACGCAGAGCAGCTTGAGCGCTTCCTTGATAATGCTGCCGAGCCTCACGGGAATTCGTTCCTCATCCCGCTGGCGGCTGAACGTCAGAATATGCTTTACCAGGTCTTTGGCGCGGTTGCCCGCAGTTAATATCTGCGTCAATATATACTCTGTTTTCCCCTGCTCAATGAGCTTTTTGTGCAGGCCGAGTTCGGCATACCCGACCACAGCAGTCAGGATATTGTTAAAGTCGTGGGCAATGCCGCCGGCCAGCGTGCCGATCGCCTCCATTTTCTGCGCCTGAATGAGCTCCTTTTCCGCACGCTTGCGCTCCTGCATTTCATCCTCCAGGTCCCTGTTTGCCTGCATAAGCTGCTCCGTGCGCGCCTGAACCCGCGCCTCAAGCTCTCTGTTTGCAGACTCTACCTTTTCCCGCTCCAGCTCAAGCATCTTGGAAAAATAAAAATCCCGGCGGGAGGACATTTCGATGAAATAGCATGAAAACATACCGATAATGTTTGCGCAGATAAAGAAGAAATTATTATTGATAAGCACGAATACCGGCGCCTCAATAAGCAGTGATGCCAGCTCATAGAGCATAACAATAACCCATCCGGCAAGGGATGCCCAGACAAAGCGAAGGCCTACAAACGTGTAGCCGTACATGAAGATAAGAATAAGGCCTGCGTAGTATGAATAGCTGGCAGGCGGGGGCGCAACCATTATCATCTGAACGACACATAAGCCGACCCAGATCACCCCCAGGGCAGAGCTCTGTTGCATATACTTCTTGAAATGAGGCGTGAAGGAGAAAAGAAAAATTGCAAGCAGGCCGGGGCAAATAAGCACATACCGTATCAACCACAGAACTATTTTTTTATCTCCTGCCAGGGCCGCATCAAGAAAACCGAAGACGGCAAAAAGCACAATGGCAAGAAGCAGAGAAAACCGTATCCTCCTCAGCGATTTATTAAAAAAGTCATCAAAGTACTCCTGTTCAAGCGGCGAAGAAAATTTGAGAGACAAAGGATTGAGCTGCATATCCCGGATGCCCGGTGATGCGCCGCTTCCCGCGAAGAGCATGTCAGCATACTTCGCTGTTTGAATTTTTATAAATTTTTTCATAAAATTATTGAAACACCATTACATAAAAATGCCGGTGCAAAAGAAAAAACCAGGCACTACCCGATGCACATACCTGCACTTACTTTGTTAGCGGCAGGTGATCGGGTATGCCTGTGACTACATAAAAAAGAGCCCGTATCTACCGGCTCTTAAAAATTACACATTTTTTATGTTTATTTGACTTTTGTTATAGTGGCAAAAAATATTACACCTGAATCTTCACGCACAATGCTGATGGAAATATTTTCAGCGCCCATGGATGCATTAATCAAATCAATCAGCTCATCCTCATTGCGGGGTATAAAATACCAGTCGCAGAACCAGTTGAGCACTATGGGCCGGTGAGATTCTCTGTCCTTATAGGCAACGACCAGCTTGCCTCCCGTTTTGAGCTTGGCATATGAGTCGCTGAATATTTTTTTCAGCATCCGGTCCTGAAGGTAATCGGCAATGCCGATGCTGTATATCATATCTACGCTGCAGTCAGGCCCGAGATCAAGGGCTTCAAGGCGCAGTATGTTGCCCTGCACAAGCTCAACATTTATGTTGCCCGTGCTGATCTCCGACAGCGTTTGCCGCGAATACTCAAGAGCGATCGGATCCTGGTCAATGCAGGTAAGGGTTACCGTGCCGGGGTACGTTATAGGCCTACTGAACATTTCGCGGATGTCCCGGCATGCGCCGCTGGCGAGGTTGATAATATTCAGCGACTGCTCCCGGCTTGTGTTAATGAAGTCATAGAGTATATCACGCATCTTATCTTTGCGATGCCGGATGGCGCCCGCGTAGGGCACATTCAGGCCGTACCGGTCGAGATAATGGCCGATGCCGCCTGACAGCTCGCGGTTGTTGTAGACGCCTTCGAGCATTTGGAAGTCACCCGGATAGCCGAGCGGCTTTTCAAAGCCCCTTTTGCACACCATCGACTGGTAGAGGAAATGCCCCAGCAGCTGGCGCACCCTGTTTTTGATTTCGCCGCCCAGGTAAGGGCTCCTCAGGCTGTTTTCAAGCCTGTCGCCGGCCTCTAGTAGGTTGTCCAGCGTATTATTGCATTCTTGCTGCACGAACTCCTCGGGCTGTCCCAGTTCGATCATGATATCAATATCAATAAGGCTCTCAAGCGCAAGCCGCACATCGATCAGAAAAAAAGTCTTTATTTCCGTGATTGCGGCCCGATCCTGCGCTCTGGCTGCAACGGCTTCGGCATGACTCAGCAAAAGCGGTTCATTAAGCAGAAATCGCTTCCTCAGTTCGCTGCGCTCCTGCATCGAGAGGTCGAGAAAGCTAACTCCGTATTGCCCGCTGCCGCCATTATCACTTGTTTCTGCCCAGATTCTTTTACACGCGAGCTTCTTATTGCTCAAAAAAGGCACGCCCATGGTAAACAGGGAGGCGCCATTGCCGGGAGCTCTGTCCATCTCGATGCGGGCGCCGGTATCGCTTATATCCTTCAGCGCTCCATAAAAGACTTCATCCCCTTCATGTATAAAGGTCAGGGTATTCAGCCCGATGCGGTATGCCCCCCTCCGGTCAAAGTTCCGTCTTTGCCGTGTCCTCATAAACGGATTGGTTCTTCTGTCGCCGAGCTGGCCCCACGTCCCCGCCTGTTCCGTCTCTTGCAGCATGCCTGTACTCCTTTCTTATGTTAATAAAAAAATAGCACCTCACAAATACTAGATATCGCAATAACCGGATGAACAACCCGCCGGGAAGGGTTTCGTTCTGTGGAGTCTAAGCGCCTGTGCCGCTGTGGCTCAAATCAAAAGGAGCGCAATGCTTATGCCGTGCGCTCTGCTTTTTTACTAAATACCGGGCAGACTTGCGCTGTTTCCTTTTGCCGTGCCCCCCGATGAAGAAACAGAGAATGTAGCACTGCAGCAAACCCCGATATATGTAACCACTACTGTGTATCGGAACTTTTCAGCATCTCTTTAATCAAATGGCGCACGCTGCAGATGGTTTTCCAGGCGCAACCCGGATCCGCAGGGCACAAGCATTACGCGGCGAGGCGGTCTTTTGAATTAAAGCGGACGATAAGAGGAAGCGATAAATGGAACTCTGATAAGAATAGATAAAATTTAATCCGTTTTTTTACAAAATGCCAAGACATTATTTAGTGCGAACAAATTGTTTTTCCCTGCTTAAAATCAACCGGTAGCTGACTGCCGATTTAAAAAAGTGCGGGCTGTTTCACGCGGCGCTCGCCAGCCGATACTATGCCAACGGTGCCGTACTCACCGTCATAGCCGGGGTTAATGTCAACCTGTCCTCGCCTCATTCTATCGATGGCTTCTGCAAGCAGTTCCCAGCCTGCAGCTCGCAGATCGGCAGTGGGGCAGGTACGAAGGATTGATAGTTCGTTTCCGTAGCGGGAAAGCAGTTTTGCATACTCACCTTGAACACGTTTGGTGTTGACGCCCATGCCCTGCACTTCGGCAATGATTTCGGCAAGCGGTATGAGGCTTTGAAAGCCTGCAGCCTGCGCAGGCCGGAAGCCCTCGGCACGGTCGGCAAGCAGGTTCACGCGGTGCATCACACCCACCGTCACTTTCCGGCCGCATACCGGGCACAGGCCGTCATGGCTGCGGGTTTCCTGCGGAGTCAAGCGTGTATCGCAGGCCCTATGGCCGTCGAGATGATATTTGCCCTCCTCAGGAAAAAATTCGAGCGTGCCTTTAAAACCGGCTGTGTCTTTGTCGCGCAGGCTTTTCATCATGGCAGGGTAAGAAAGATCACAGGCAAATATGTTTGCCTCCCGCGCGAGCTTGGCAGGCGAATGGGCATCGGAGTTTGACACGAGCGTGAAACGGTCAAGAGCAGAAAGCGTCCAGTTCATGGCGGGATCTGATGACAGACCTGTTTCAAGGGCGAAAATCTCAGGCGTTAAATCCTCAAAGCATTCATCGATAGAGTCAAAGCCGCTTGCCGCCCCAAGCACGGAAAAATGAGGCGTCCAGATATGGGCAGGAATAAAAACATTATCGGGCGAGGCAGCAAGTGCAAATTCAAGCAGGCGCTTGCAGTCCATGCCGATAATGGGCCTGCCGTCGGAGGTGATATTCGCGCCCATATCCTGCAGCCGGGCATTGAGCCGTCCGGCTCCGGCAAAGTCGGGTGAGAGAATAACGCTGTGAATTTTTCGCGTACGGTCGTTTTTTTTGTAGATGGTGCTTACCTCTGCGCTCAGCACAAAACGCACCGCAGCGCGGCATGATTCAGGCACTTCAGCATCAATAGGCGCGCATAAAGCGTCTTTCAATTTAAACAGGCCGGGCTCGGCAGGCTCCAGTTTTTCCTGCATTTCGGCTAGCCAGCGCGGATGGGTGAAATCGCCCGTTGCCACCACGGCAAGCCCCTTAAGCTGCGCCCACCGGTACAGCGATTCAAGGTTCATATCTTTACTGGTGGCCCGTGAATAGGCGGAATGAATATGCAGATCAGCGATGAATTCCATGAGTGCTCCTGTTGTTCAGCTGTTGAAATAAGACAGAAGCATAGCAATATGCCGCCCGTGCTTCAACCTATTATTTCAGTTATAGGAATCCTCCACGCCGACCCCTGCATTTCAAAACCTCCCGTTCTTATCATTGAACGTTCGCACTAACTATTGATGAAAGCTTTTCTGAAACACCATCGTTTGACAAAATAAATAAAAATTGCGATAAGCCACATAGGCGGAAATTCAGAAAATACAGAGTTCTTAATATACGCAATAACAGGAACTCCTCATGACAATAATAGAAGAACGCATCCCATTGCTGGAAGAAATATTTGGCACATGGGAAAATGAACTTGGAAGTGATTATGAGGGATATAAAAACCACGTCTATCAAATGATCCATTTCTGCTTTGCTTTACACGCCTGCACGGATGAAGAGCGAAAAAAAATCATCATTGCCGGCTGTTTTCATGATCTTGGCATTTGGACGAACAGCACAATTGATTACCTTCCGCCCTCTATCGCTCTGGCAAAAAAGTATGTACAACAAAACAATCTTGAACAGTGGGCTCATGAAATTGAACTCATGATCGACCAACACCACAAGATCAGAAAATATCAGTGGTGAGCGCTACCCGCTTGTTGAAGTGTTCCGCAGAGGCGACCTGGTTGATTTCTCGTTAGGGCTCGTGAAATGGGGCCTGCCGGAATCTTATATAAAGAGCGTTAAAGACCAGTTCCCCAACGCAGGGTTCCATAAGCGACTGGTGCAGCTGGCGAAAAAATAATTTGCCAAACATCCATTAACTCCGCCACCATTTATTAAATGGTAACGCATAAAGCTACACACACCATCAGGGCTGATCAATGTCCCCATGTTTAAAAATCCGCAACGATCGCTGCTCTCCATCAAAAACCGCAACTGGCATCGTGCTTCTGTTGATGATATTTCGTGCAATGCTGTCACCGTACTCTTTTTTTCGCGCAGGGGTATCGTGGGTATTGGCTGTTTCAGAAAATGGAGCAATATCGGCGTGCGGGTCAAAACCATGCCGAGCCACAAAACGATCTCTCGGGTATTTATAGCCAAGCTCCACAGGGTTCACAATTTCGATATTTGGCTTTTCGCCATAAAGGAGCTGGTATCCGATAAATCTCTCGTAATTGTCATCACTCCAAATAAAAAAACCTTTATCAAACGGCAGCGACTTCCAGACAGAATGCGTATAGTTATAAAAATCATTAAAAAGATTCCGCCGGTATACGGATGTATTAATTCCTTCAACGCTCAGAAGGATAATAAGGGGCAGCAGAACCGCTGCGCATGCCGCCCGAAATCCTCCGCGCAGAGCTCGCATCCCGGCAGCCATATGCAGAGCGGCGGTCGCCCCGCACAGGGATATCGCCATGGGAGCCAGAAAGTACGCGCTCGGGTCGCTTACTCCGTATAAAAAGCAGAACAGTATGCACGCTGCAGCAGTCACCGCCAAAGAGCGCAGAATAATCGATTCGGGACGAGTGCGGATAAAAAAAGAGCTGACTGACAATACGAGAAATGAGGGAAAGAGCCAAAGATAAACATATCTTACCAGAAATCCCTGCTGAATGCTGTCAGGCTGAAAATACCCCAGATAGCCCCCGTATCCGGCTGCCGTCACATGACGGTAGATGCTTGACCATTCGGGCGCCAGGACGGGCCATTGCCAGGCGGCAGGATTAAAAGCCCGCCAAACGATAAACCCATAACTTACCAAGGGCAGGAGCCCGGCTATAAGCATCAGGAAAAGTGTGCTGTAATGAAGCCGCTTCAGCCGCAACCCCATCCACACCAGCGATATTGTCAGGGGAAGCGCAACAAGGCCCGCAGTTACATGATGCGCGGCACCGATGCCGCAGAGAAAACCCCACGCTGCAGCGTCCCGTTGTGCAAAAGTGCCGGCGGATAGATTTTCTGCCGGCACCAGCTTGCGTATGAATACTATATAAGTAAAGACGATGCCGGTCACCCATGCTACATGCCAGCTGTTAACTTCGGCAAGCGTCGTCTCATATGTCCAAATAGGATTGCATCCAAAAACAAAGGCCGGCAGCAGTGCTACTGCAATGCGCTGTCCGTTTGGAACAGGCGATGAAGAAGGCATAAGTCGTGCGCAGGCGGCATGGATAAAAAAAACAGCAACTGCGCCGCCCAGTGCGCTCCAGGCATTGGCGGCCAGCTCCCATGATACGTTCAGCGCATGCAAAAAAGTAACGAATACATGTCCGAGCATTGCGTACAGCGGGTACCCTGTCTGATGCGGCGCCCCATTCACGGCGAGCACGAGCGAGAATTCGCAGGCATCTTTATCACCGCAGGCAGACGGAGCAAGAGCAATGTACAAAAGGAGGGCTGCTGCTGCAAGTAAAAAAGACCATTGCAGCGATGGAGCGGGCAGTGTGTTGTGGGGCTTTTCCGAGGCGGATTTTATGTTGCTGCGTTTCGTTTTTTTCTTCATGTAAGCCATTGGGAAATAAAATTTTTTAGCGGGAACCCGTCAGCCCTTTCAACAAATATAGGCAATGATGCCCATGTGTCAAGCACAAACAACCCTAACGGGCTTTGATTAAGGGCGCTGTAATCAGCACAATACAAACCCGTAGAAATATCGCAATATGCGGCCTGCCATTCAACTTAATTTATTTTAAAAGCAACGGATTAATGCTATAAAGCATTCAATTGAAGAGCGGAGGTTTTATTTATGAAAAAGCTATCACTGGTCGGCGCTGCGCTTGCCTGCTGGTGCCTGTGGGCTGCGTGCTCTGCCTCAGCCTCGGACAATAAAACCGAAGCTCCCGTAACGACGTCGCATACCATGCTGTCGGGCGTGCTGCCCCTGTTCTACAAGGCCACAGCCGGACACCTTATTTTAAAAAATGACACGGGCGCTGAGACCGCGCGCATTTTCTATATTGCCTATGAAAAGCGGGGGGAGGCAGCAGGCAAGCGGCCCATAACCTTCGCTTTCAATGGCGGACCGGGCTCCTCATCGGTATGGCTGCATCTGGGAGCACTGGGCCCCAGACGGGTGGCCTTCAATGACGACGGCACACCGCCTGCGCCGCCCGCGCGGCTCATCTCAAATGACTGCTCCTGGCTTTCCTTTACCGACCTTGTGTTCATCGACCCCGTGGGCACAGGCTACAGCCGTTCGGCAGATGATAAAAACGATAAGCAGTTCTACGATATGAAGGCCGACATTGAGTCTGTCGGAGATTTTATAAGGCTGTATCTCACGCGGGTGCAGCGCTGGTCTTCTCCTGTCTATCTCTGCGGCGAAAGCTATGGTACGACTCGTGCTGTTGGCCTGCTGGGCTATCTTCATGACAAGCATGGCATCGACACAAGCGGCATCGTGCTCCTGTCGCCCGTGCTTGATTTTTCAACCATTGCATTTGGGCAGACAAATGACATGGCCGCAGCCCTTGCCCTGCCAACATATGCAGCCGCTGCCCGGTATCACAAAAAATCGACGGCTGCATTTTCGCAACAGACAGAGGTCCGCGCGGCGGTAGAACAATTCAGCATCGGGCCCTATTTGAGCGCCCTTGCCCAGGGCAATGCCCTGAGCCCCGGGCAGCGGGACGACACAGCCACGCGCCTTGCCGAGGTTGCGGGCGTTTCAAAAGAATATACGCTGAAAAGCAATCTGCGCATTGAGCCTGCCCGCTTTCGCAAAGAGCTGCTGCGCGACAGCGCCCGCATCATCGGCCGCATGGATGCCCGCCTGACCATGCCCGACACGGACGGGACAGGAGACGGCGCTGCTGCTGATCCGTCGCTTGACCGGTACAGCGGTCTTTTTGCCTCGGCTGTCAATGATTACCTGCGCCGCGAGTTGAACGTGCGCGATGACCTGCCGTACTGGTTCCTGAGCGGCGACGTCGGCAGATCATGGAACTGGAGGACAGGCATACAGGGCAGGCAGGGCTATGTGGACGTTACGCAGCAGCTCACCGATGCGCTGCACCTGAACCCGAGCCTGCGCGTTTTCATCGCCACCGGGCTCTATGATCTTGCAACGCCTTACTTTGCAGCCGTCTACACGGTCAATCATCTGGCCCTTGACCAGAGCCTCGGGAAAAATATAATCCTCCGCACCTATCCTGCCGGGCATATGATGTATACCGAGCGGGCAACACTGCAGCAGCTTAACCGGGATGCTGCGGCATTTTACAGGAACCGGTAATATGCAGCAGCTGCACGAGGCCATCATCTGGCTCAACAGCTGGCTCTGGGGCCCGCCCATGCTCGTGCTGCTGTGCGGCACGCACCTGTTTCTCACCTTCCGCTTAAAAATCATTCAGCGCTATCTCTGGGTGGCCATAAAGCTGTCTTTTAGCCGCGACAAAAGCAGCAAGGGCGATATAAGCCAGTTCGGCGCGCTTATGACGGCCCTTGCCGCAACGATCGGCACGGGCAATATCGTGGGCGTATCCACCGCCATAGCGCTGGGTGGGCCGGGCGCGGTGCTGTGGTGCTGGCTTACGGGCGTGTTCGGCATCGCCACCAAATACAGCGAGGCAGTTCTTGCCGTGCGCTACCGCGTGCAAACCTCCGACGGCACCATGCTTGGCGGCCCTATGTACGCGCTTGAGCGGGGGCTGGGGCAGAAGTGGCTGGCTGTTATCTTCTGCATCTGCACCTCCATTGCCGCTTTCGGCATCGGCAATACGGTGCAGGCCAATTCGCTGGCAGCAATCATGAAGGAAACATTTGCCGTGCCGCCTCTTGTTTCAGGCTCTGTCATGGCAGTGCTGGTGGGGCTGGTGATGCTCGGAGGCGTGCGCTGGATAGCCCTGACCTGCGAGGCCCTCGTGCCGTTTATGGCCCTGTTTTATATTATCGGCTGAGGGATAATTCTTTTTCTGAATGCGCAGCATGTGCTGCCTGCCATTGTGCTGATAGTAAAATGTGCTTTTACGTCGCAGGCTGTGGGTGGCGGTTTTGCCGGCGCAAGTGTCATGATGGCTGCTCGCTATGGCATAGCCCGTGGGCTTTTTTCAAATGAGTCAGGCCTGGGGTCTGCGCCCATTGTGGCCGCAGCTGCCCAGACCCGCAATCCCGTGCGGCAGGCACTGGTATCGGCCACCGGCACATTCTGGGACACGGTGGTTGTCTGTGCCATGACGGGCCTTGTCATCGTGAGCAGCATACTGCGGGATCCTGCGGCCTTTGAGGCCCTGCGCGGCAACGGCGCCCTGTTTACAAAAGCCGCTTTTGCGCAAATCCCCTTTGTTGGGCCGACGGTGCTTGTGGTGGGCCTGATCACCTTTGTTTTTTCAACCATTCTCGGATGGTCCTATTACGGCGAGCGCGCAATGGAATACCTGTTCGGCAAGAGGGCGATCCTGCCGTACCGCATCGCATGGGTCATGGCAGTCTATGCAGGTTCGGTCATGACCATGCCTCTGGTATGGGATCTGGCTGATGCCATGAACGCGCTGATGGCGCTTCCCAATCTCGTGGCGCTGCTTTTGCTCAGCAAAGTAATCGTTGCCGAAACGCAGAAGTATCTCTGGAGCGGCAGGCTCGACGATGCAGGGGATTAAAAGAGTTTCGGGCACAACATTAATCATCAATGAAAGGGCACGGTATGGCGGAAAATGAAAATGAAGAAGCAGGCATGGAAATTAACGACGAGGAAATAACAGAGGATACCGACATAGTCTTTTATTCAAACGATGCCGAAGAAATACTGCGGCTGTGCGACAATGGCGACATTCATGTTCATGGAAACCTTGCAGAAAATGACAAGGATGTGGTCGAAGGGCTTCGCGAATTTCTGAAAAAAGCAGGCTATATCGGCTGAACAGGTTTTTCTAGCGCAGCGCATTATTTCTCGAACAATTCCCGCCCGTCGTGCCAGGGCAGGCCGAAAGCCTGCGCCACGGCATGATTTGTAATTTCTCCTTTATAGATGTTCAGCCCCCGCAGCAGTTCCGCGTTGTTAAAAGCCGCACACCCATCACCTGCAAGCTGAAGCACGTAGGGCAGCGTTGCCCCGGTTAGCGCAAGGGTTGACGTGCGCGGGAATATGCCGGGCATATTTGCCACGCAGTAGTGCACGGCTCCTTCTTCGATATATGTGGGATGAGCATGCGTTGTCGGCCTGCTGGTTTCGATGCAGCCGCCCTGATCAATGGCGATATCGACAATGACCGACCCTGGCTCCATTTTTTTCACCAGCTCGCGCGACACCAGACGGGGCGTCTGCGCGCCGGGTATATGCACGCAGCCGATAAGCACGTCGGCTGCGGCAACAAATTTTTCGATAGAACCCGGCGTTGCCGGCTCGCATGCAGCGGCAGGAAAGCGCTTTTTCAAGCGATCTATCTGCGCTGCATCCCTGTCCAGAATGGCAACTTCAGCGCCCAGGCCTGTGGCAATGGTTGCTGCAGCCTGCCCTGCCGTGCCCCCGCCCAGTATCACAAACCGCGCCGCCGGAACGCTGGCCACCGGGCATGCCAGAACGCCCTTGCCGCCTGCTGTTTTTGCAAGACAGGAAAACGCCATCATGGGCGCCATTTTCCCGGCTATTTCGCTCATGGGCGCAAGAAGGGGCAAAAACCCCTCAGCTGTCTGCACGGTTTCATAGCCGATGCACACGGTGCCGGCATCTATCATGGCCTGCGTGAGCTGCCTGCTTGAAGCGAAATGAAAAAAGGTAAAGATGATCTGCCCGGGCTTAAAAAGGCCGTACTCGCCCGGCAGGGGCTCCTTGATTTTTACGATGAGGCCTGCAGCCCTGCAGATGATTTTGGCATCGGCAGTTATGCTGGCTCCGGCAAGCTCGTACCCCGCATCGCTAAAACCGCTGCCAGCGCCAGCATCATGCTCCACCAGCACGCTGTGGCCCGCAGCAACAAGAGCCCTGGCCCCGTCGGGCGTGACCCCCACGCGGTTTTCATTGTTCTTTATCTCCTTGAGAATCCCGACGATCACGGCTTGCAGGCCTCCTGCGTGTTGTTGTCTGCCGGCTTGTCGGGCAGGCGGCCATAGAGGCTTGCCATATGCTTGAGCTGCTCCATGACAGCTGCGGTCAGGCGGCCCGGCAGCAGCTCCCAGCGCCAGTTGTCCTTCGTGGTGCCGGGAGTATTCATCCGCAGCTTTTCCCCGAAGCCGAGTATATCCTGCGCAGGCAGTATGGCCAGATCAGCTACTGAGCTATAGGCAAGACGAATCGCGCGCCGGTGAAAATCAGCTGAACTTTCAGCCCCCATATAGTCCAGTATATGGCGCCGCGCTCTGTCGCCCGTCTCGGTGCCGTAGAACCAGCCATTGGTGGTGTTATTGTCATGCGTGCCGGTGTAGACCACGCAGTTCGGGTCGGTATAGTTGTGCGGCAGATAAAAATTGTTGCTGCTCCCGTCAAAAGCAAACTGCAAAATTTTCATGCCCGGCAGCTTCAGGCTTTCGCGCAGCTTTGCCACAGCAGGGGTGATGACGCCAAGGTCTTCGGCGATGAGGGGCAGCTCGCCAAGCTCATTCCGGATGCGCTTGAAAAAAAGCGCGCCGGGACCCTTTTTCCATGAGCCCTTCACTGCGGTTTTTTCCTGCGAGGGGATTGCCCAGTATGATTCAAACCCGCGAAAATGATCAATCCGCGTGACATCAAACAGCCGGCACAAATGGCGCAGGCGCTCAGTCCACCACACTATGGTCGGCTCAAAAAGTTTTTTGTCTGAGCCATGCCAGCGGTACAGCGGATTGCCCCAGCGCTGCCCGGTTGCGCTGAAATAATCTGGCGGCACGCCTGCAACCGCTTCAGGCAGCAAGGTGCGCTCATCGAGCTGGAATACCGCGGTATGTGCCCAGGTATCAGCGCTGTCGAAGGTAACATAGATGGGAATATCGCCGATGATTTTAATGCCGAGGCTAGTGCAGTAGTTTTTCAACTCGCTCCACTGCCTGAAAAAAAGATATTGCATAAAACTGTGGAAACGCAAGGAGGGCCCAAGTTTGGTGCGCCATCTCTCGATAGCCCGGGTCTGTCTGCGGGCGATATCTTCGTCCCATGATGGCCAGTGATTGGTGCCGAAGTGATCGGCAAAAGCGGAAAATAGTGCGTAATCGTCAAGCCAGCATGCAGCCTCTGCGCAGAATGCCGCAAAATCATCCAGCTCATCCTGTGCGGCATTCAGAAAAAAACTTTCGCAGACCGCGCGCAGCAGGGGCAGCTTATACTGCCAGGCGCCATCAAAATCGCAAAAATCGCTGTCGGGGAAACCCGCCGTATCACTGAATCCTTTGAACCAGCTGCTCTCCCTGAATTTTTCAAGGCTTATAAAAAGCGGATTGCCTGCGAATGTCGAGGTTGAAGCATAGGGCGAATAGCCCAGTGCTGCTGCAACCGGGCCGATGGGCAGCACCTGCCAGTAGCTCTGGCCGCCTTGCGCAAGAAGCTCGGCGAACTCGTATGCCTCAGGTCCGAGCGTTCCCGTGCCATAGCGGCCCGGAAGACTTGAAATATGCAGCAGTACGCCGCAGGATCGCTCAAATCTCATACCAACCCTCTTCAATAAGTGTCGTGGCTATCAGCGCAATACGAAAAATATTTTTAATGTAGGCTGGGCAAAGCGCAGCGTGCCCAGCATTGAATTGCTGCTTCATAATTCATAATAATTGTTGGGCACATTTCATTTTGCCCAACCTACCAGCTAAAATAAAAAAAGCCGCCCAAATGGACGGCTAAATTTTTTTGAGCATTTTTTTAATTAAATAATGTCCAATGCCGGTTCTAATATTTCGCATCGATATCGATCAATTTTTTCGGATGTTCTTTGCGCAACAGCTTTTGCCTCAAGCACCCTTGAAAAGACCCGTGAGGAAATTAATTCAGTTATGGCCGCTAAAAAAGGCAAAGTCCATTGTAGAACACGCAAATCTCTATTAACGACTGGCTCAATAATTTTAAAAAAACTCAATAATATAGGTTCAAGATTTGGGTTTGTTTTTATTCTATGGATCATATCATGAACATGATTAGTCTTTTTAAGTTGTTCATCAATAAAAAGTTTTAAAAATCGTGTGATGCTAAAAGCATCCTTATACAAAAGAGCTATAGCTACGTTTAGATATGTGATCAAGAATTCGTATTCATCAGATTCCTGATCCACAAGCCCTCGCATCGCGATTAAATTTAGTTCATCTCTTAAAGAATACAATTTGAATTTTTTTGCATTTACCCTTGTTTCATAGATAAATTTTGAGTAAATTATCAACCCCACGCACACAGAAGCTATAAATATATATAAGTTTACCTGTAACATAAAATCATTCTCCTTTTTTTTTCACTTTACTGCTGTGGTGGTTTTTAACTGGCTTTAAAGAGCCGTTTTGCAGTCCGTGAATTAAAACTTTTCGCTCCGCACATAAACGATCAATTTCTTTTTTAGATGTAACCCGCTGATAAATATTACCAGCTAGGAGTCTGTCGGACTTTCCAAGCATCCTATGATATAATGGCGTAACATTAAACAATTGATTTCAAAGGATACGCCAGATGTCATTAAAGTTTGTCACTTGTGATCGCAATGCACAAT
>Ga0114951_10001892_pt1 | contig 24795 bp, 29 predicted proteins | sample AM7aDNAmetaG_FD_88677 | JGI IMG/M metagenome (GOLD analysis project Ga0114951, IMG submission 88677) | Freshwater microbial communities from Finland to study Microbial Dark Matter (Phase II) - AM7a DNA metaG | ecosystem: Environmental > Aquatic > Freshwater > Lake | place: Finland: Lake Alinen... | reverse complement strand
CAAGATTCGGCGCGATGAGATGATTCGCGTGATGCACGAGGAGCATGCTTTTTCCGACCTGTTCCTTAAATTCCTGATCTCCAGAAGCATGCGCATCCAAGCCGATCTTATTGATCAGCTTTTCAACCCCAGCGAGAAGCGGCTGGCGAGAATTCTGCTGCTCATGGCCGAATTTGGCAAGCCCGGCGAACCGGAGCAGTACATTCCCAAAATCTCTCAGGAGACGCTGGCCGAGATGATTGGGACCACGCGTTCGCGCGTGAGCTTTTTCATGAATCGCTTTCGCAAACTGGGGTTCATTGAATACAACGGCCGCATCCGGGTTCACAAATCACTTCTCAACGTGATTCTGCTCGATCATATTTCGGATGATGAACCGGCCCGGTCGGCCACTCGCTCGCGCTAGCCCGAAGGCGTACGCGGGCGCTGCTGCAAAACTTTTGTGCGAAGCAAAACTTTTGTACGAAAGTGAACAGCTTTGCAATTCGTATGAGGTCACAATCGCTCCAACTCCCTGGAAATCTCCATGGTGGGGTGAGAGATGCCCAATACGAATACAAGGCTGCTCATAGTGGATGATGAGCCCTCAATTCGAACTTCGTTGTCGCTCGTGCTTGCCGAAATTGGGTACAGCGTGCAATGTGCCGATGATGGGTTTTCTGCCTTGGTCGAGCTACGGCTAGGTATTCCCGACTTCCTCATCTCTGATCTCAATATGCCCGGGATGTCAGGCTTTGAGTTGCTCTCGGTGGTCCGTCGCCGCTTCCCTGAAGTCCGCACTATCGCCACAAGTGGAGCCTTTTCCGGCACCGAGGTACCTTCCGGAGTTGCTGCGGATGCCTTCTACCAGAAAGGCAGCAGCATAGGTTCGCTGCTGAGGATCATGAGTGGGCTCACCCAGATGGAGCAGCGCCTTCCCCGACGTTGCAGGAAGCAGCCGATTCTCCGGTTTGAATGGAGCGGGCAAGATGCTCCCGGAACACCTCATGTGGAAATTACTTGCCCAGAGTGCCTGCGGATCTTCTCTGCGGCTCTAAGCAGTCCCATCAACGCGATAAGCACAGCCGACTGTATCCATTGCCGGGCTCCGATTCAATACGTAATCTCGAAGCCTGCCAGCCCGGTGCTGGCGCAAATATCTGTTCAGCCTTCCCGCAGGCGCAGGCATTTGCCTGTCTGCCCGCCCCAGATCTACTGCTGAAAGCAGAAAGAAAGATTGGTAAAGATGCACACCATCGCTGAATTGAACGTACTGTTACGCGTGCGGGTCGAGTTGCCGGCTGGCATGAAAATGGCGACAGATGAATTTCGCGATGGATGGAGTTTTGTGCGTACCGGAGGTGCCAGCCGCATTGAAAAGAAGATCCGCACGCGAGGATGGAGCTTCATCAAAATTGCCGATGGATCGCTGCGAAGCGGCATCGGAGATACATCGCAGCAGGCAATTGCCAACGCTCTCCGCCTGACCCTTCGCCACGTGAACTCGGACTTTGACGCTGCTGAAGTGGATCGTATTGAACTGACGCAATACCCGTGGTTCTTCCTCGCCAGGGTAATGGTCAACCCCTACCGGATTCAGCAAGGCACGGCTCCGGTTCCGCTGGAACTTGCCTCGCCCGCGCCGGTTACCCGCCGGCCAAAGCTGTTGCCGCAGAACGCTGCTGAGTTGTTTCCGCATTTCGGAAGCGCAATGCCCATGTTGAAAGAGTTGCTGGTCTTATCCCGCAGTCCGCAGACGAGGATCCAATGACAATCGTACAAATGGCGGTGATCCTGTTCATCTTTCAAAGAGCGTTGCGCGTTCCGCGTGAGCCGGCGCCAAGCCGCGCCCTCTCGCGTTGCAGTTCCCGGTAAACATCGCTCTTTGACTGCCCTAGCTCTCGCGCAATGCGCTTCAGGGCTTCCTTCTCGTCCACGCCGTTTTCGGCTTGAATGCGCGCGACCTTGTCCGCGATCTTCTCGTGCGCGGCTGCCGTGGCCTGCGCGCCGCCAGCCGTTCTTCCCTTGGCCGGGATCGCCACGAGCAGGGTGATTTCTCCCCGGATGCGGTCGCGGCCTGCCAAATCGCAGCGAGCCTCGGCCACCGTGCCCCGCAGAAATTCCTCGTGAATCTTGGTCAGCTCGCGTGCAACCACCACGCGAAGTTCCGGGCCCCATACGGACTCTAGATCGGCCAGGGTCTCTAGAATGCGGTGTGGCGCCTCGTAAAAAATCAGAGTCTGTGCCGTCTCCGCTCTCGCGGACGCATCTCCAAGTCCCTCAAGGCGCGTGCGCCTTGCCCCTGCCTTTTCAGGCAGAAATCCAAGGAATTGAAAAGCGTCTGTAGGCAACCCCGAGGCTACCAGTGCGCTCAGGGCGGCATTGGCTCCCGGAATCGGAATTACGGGTACCCCGGCTGCAATGGCCTCAGCCGCCAGCCAGGTTCCAGGATCGCTGATCCCCGGCATTCCAGCATCGGAGACGATCGCGATGCGGCCACCCCCCTTGAGTGCGTCCATCAGTTCCGTTGCCCGCTGACGCTCGTTGTGCTCGTGGCAACTGAAGGTCGGGGTGGAAATTTGAAAGTGGTTGAGCAGCTTCTTGGTTTGTCGCGTGTCTTCGCAGGCAATACGGTCCGCGCGGCGAAGCACGTCAAGCGCGCGAAGCGTTATGTCGCCTAGGTTGCCGATTGGGGTTGCGACCAGGTACAGGCCGGGGGCAAGCGGGACTTCCGGTTCGTCCGCCATGCGAGGCCTAGTCTCCGGCTTCCTGTCGCTCGATGCGGCGTTGCTCGGCAAGCAGCGACATGGAACTCATCAGGTTCTGCACACTCACAATGCCGACTACCTTGCCGCTATCCGTCACCGGAATCAGCGCAAGTCCGTGGCCGCCGGTCAGGCGGCGGATGGTAGTTCCGAGCGTATCTTCGGGCCGCGCAACCTGGAAAGCCCGCGACATCACCGACTGGATGTAGCCGTTGCCGTCGTTGCGCAGGGCGTCCACAATGCGCTGGCGCGACACGATACCCACCAGTTGCGGCCCCCGTACAACAGGGAAATCCTCCTGCAGAGAATGGACGCAGCGCACCAGTGCGTCCGCCAGCGTGTCAGAGGGCGAAAGCGTCGCAAAGTCCGTCAGCATCACTTCGCGCATCCTCACCGTATCCACAACCGACTGAAAAAATACGCCCTGGTCCTCAATCTGCGCGCCGATCATAATGAAAAAGCCGGCAAGAATCAGCCACGGATTGTGGAGCAGCATGCCCCCCAGCATGGCTGAAAGCGCCAGCACCTGGCCTATGCCCGCAGCAGCGCGTCCCATAGGCGCAAATCCATGCTTGCGGGCGAAACCGCCGCGAATCAGGCGTCCGAAGTCCAGCGGGTGAGCCGGAACCAGGTGAAGCACGCCTAGAAAAAACTGCATCCAGACCATGCTGCGCAGCAGGTAGGCGGATGTGATCAAGGGCAGATCGAAGAGGCGAACCTCGCCGCTCGCGCCTAATATTACCGTGGTCAGCATCAATGCCGTGGCCACGTTGGCGATCGGACCCGCAAGCGCGATGGCAAATTGCGCGCCGTTCTGGTTTACCTTTTCCTGGCTCTCCGGGTCGGCGTATGCAAAAAGGCCGCCAATCGGCAGCAGCAGCACGGCGCGTATGCGCAGGCCCAGCCATGCCGCAACCAGCAGCCTCGAGGTTTCGCGTACCGCAACCGCAAACACAAGGATGAGGAACAGCCCGATGCTCCGTGGCCATCCGTCGGTTGCCCCGATGCCGAGAAAAACGATGGCAAGCAACGGGAAGAAGATGTGGACCCGCATCTCCACGCCCATCCAACGGCCCAGCGGAATTGACCAGCCTCGCATAGTTCGATTGTAGTGTGTCCCACCCCATCGACGAAGACCGATTCGGCCAACGCAACCCGCAAATGCCTCTCCCGCCTCGGAAGTCGAAGCGTTTCAGATATGCTGGTTGGCGATGCGCATCATTGCAGGAATGTATCGTTCGCGCGCTCTCGAGGCTCCGGCGGGGCTGGCAACTCGCCCCACCAGCGACCGGCTGCGCGAAACGCTTTTCAACGTTCTGGCCCCTCGCATTCAAGCCGCGAGGTTTCTCGATCTCTATGCCGGTTCAGGAGCGGTCGGCCTCGAGGCCGTCAGCCGTTTGGCGGCGCAGGTCACCTTCGTCGAGCGGGCTCCGGCAGCGCTCAAAGTGCTGCGCGCTAATCTTCTCAAGCTCGGCGTCACCCAGGGATTCAAGATTCACCCAGGCAGCACCGGCTCGCTTCTGCGTAAGCCTCCGGCCGGATTCAACCTGGCGTTTAACGTGGTATTTCTTGATCCGCCCTACGATGCCGCCGAAGAGTACGCCGCAACCCTTGGGCTCTTGGGCGGGACGGCGGCCTGTCTGTTGGCTCCGGGTGCGGTCGTCATTGCAGAGCACAGGCGCAAACAACGGCTCCAGGAGAACTATGGAAATCTCGGGCGTACCCGCCTCCTCGAACAGGGCGACGCAGCCCTGAGTTTCTTTAGCGTGAGTGCGGTTACAGACGGAAATTAACAAACGCAAGAAATGCGAAAGGTGGAGTTGAGAATGAGGGCACGACTGGCTCTAGTGGTGTTGATTCTTTTTGGTACTGCCTTGTTTGCGCAGAATGCCGAACCCTGGCAGATAGGGCCCTTTACGCGGCCGGCAACAGATAATCCGGTCCTTGCGCCACAGCCGGAATCCACATTCACCGACCCTGTTCTAAAGAAACCCTCCCATTGGGAGGCCCTTCATACCTTCAATCCGGCGGCCATTGTGCGCGACGGAAAGGTGGTGGTCCTCTATCGTGCGGAGGACGATTCCGGTTCGATGGAGTTAGGCGGGCACACCTCGCGGCTAGGGCTGGCAGAGAGTGCCGACGGCATTCACTTCACGCGGCGCGCCGAGCCGGTGTTCTTTCCAGCAGCCGATGCGCAGAAGGCCCGCGAATGGCCGGGCGGTGTCGAGGATCCGCGCTTGGTGGAACGCGAAGACGGGACCTACGTGCTCACCTATACGCAATGGAACCGGCAGACTTTTTCCGTAGGCATCGCCAGCTCCCGCGATCTCATCCACTGGACCAAATACGGGCCTGCTTTTCTATCCGCTGCAGGCGGCAAGTACGCGCACCTGCGCTACAAATCCGCCGGGATTGTCACCCGGCTCGACGAAACCAAAGGGCGCTTGATCGCGGCCAGGATCGATGGCAAATATTGGATGTACTGGGGCGAGGGAGCCATTCATCTGGCCACCTCCGCGGATGCGATTCACTGGACGCCCGTCGAGGATGCAACCGGCACGCCCGTCGAGCTCCTGCGGCCCCGCGCCGGCCACTTTGACAGCACATTTCCTGAAACCGGGCCGCCTCCGGTCCTCACCGACAGGGGCATCGTCGTGCTCTACAACGGGAAAAATGCGGTCCAGGGCGGCGATCCAGCGCTCGGCCCCAACGCCTATGGAACCGGCGAGGCGCTGTTCGATCGCGACGATCCCGTGCGCCTCATCGCCCAGGCGGACCAACCCATCCTCAAGCCGGAGATGCCCTACGAGAAGACCGGGCAGTATGCCGCAGGAACCACGTTTTCAGAGGGGCTGGTGTTCTTTCATGGCCGCTGGTTTTTGTATTACGGATGCGCGGATTCCCTCGTAGGCGTGGTCACAGCACCAAATATCCCCATGCTTGACGGTGCACAGGGCTTCTACCTTAAAAACGGCGACACGGTTGTGTTTTACGGTGACAGCATCACCGAGCAAAACCTCTATAACCAGTGGGTCGAGCTTTACACCGTCACGCGCTTCCCGGCCATGCGCGTCCACTTTTTCGGCGCGGGTGTTGGTGGAGACCGCGTCACCGGCGGGGGTGGAGGCGGAATCGACGAGCGCCTCGCGCGCGACGTCTTTCAGGAAAAGCCAACCGTCGTCAGTGTCATGCTGGGAATGAATGACGGCAGCTATCGCGCCACAACCAACGAGATTCAGAGCACATACACCAAGGGCTACGAGCATCTGCTAGACTCCATCCACGAACACGCGCCGCAAGCCCGGCTAACCCTGCTTGGCCCCTCACCCTTTGACGATGTAACCAGGCCGGTCACCTTCCCCGGCGGTTACAACGCGGCCTTGCTGCACTTTGCCGATCTGGATCGCGAACTCGCCGCGAAAGCCGGAGCCACCTTCATCAACCTCAATCCAGCCGTCACCACCATGCTTGAAAAGGCGCAGGCTACGGATCCGATGGTGGCGAAGCTGCTGCTGCCTGACCGCGTTCATCCCGAACTGATTGCGCATTGGGTCATAGCCGAATCGCTCTTGAAGGGCTGGAACGCCCCTTCGCTCGTGTCATCCGTGACCATCGATGCGCAGGCCGCAAAGATGGCCGATGCCCAGAACGCATCTGTCGATCAAGTCCTGCGCGAAGGCGACACGCTCAAATGGACCGCAATCGAGAACGCATTGCCCCTGCCGTTCATTTCAAGCAACGCCATCCAGGCATTGCTGCTGGATCTGACCGATATTCAGAAACAATTAAATCAGGAGCCGCTGCGCGTTACCGGACTGGCGGCAGGCCAGTACAAACTCAGTATCGATGGCGGCGCGATAGGCACGTTTTCTGCGGATGAGCTGGCAAAAGGTATCAATCTTGCCGACTGCGCAACGCCGATGAGAGCGCAGGCGCAGCGGGTCGGCTGGCTGGTTCGCGACCGCGACGAGACTCACTACATCCACCTGCGCATGCGTGTGCGCAAGGCTGATACAGGAGCACAACTGGGCAAAGCGGACGTTATGGATGCCTTTGAGAGTTCTCTTGAAGATGCAATCTATGAGGCAGCCGCGCCCAAGCCACACGTATTTTCTCTGAGTCCTGTCAGTGCACAGCCTTAATTGCCCCCGGCCCATAAATTAATCGGGTGCCCCATCCTTCGCGCCTTTTGCGAAGGGTGGGAGACCACGAACCCCATCCCTGCGACTTTGTGCCAGTCTTCCACTTCCCCTGCCGGGTGCCCCAGGTGCCTCGCATTTGGGCACCTGGGAAACCACGACGCTGCTATACTTCGCAGCGTCTTCCATACCAACCGTTCTTCGAGGCAAAAATGCGAATTCGCCTGTATGCGCTCCTTCTGTTGGCAACCCTGTCCCCTCTGGCAAACGCGCAGAAAATGAAGCATCCAGGCGTACTGGTAAGCGGCCCGCAATTGAATTTCGTCAGGGCGCAGGTCAAGGCCAGGAAGGAACCTTTCTACAGCCAATACCAAAAGGCCGTTGCCAGCGAGTATGCCGCGCTCGATTACAAGCCGAAAGGCCCGCCCGATTCCGGCGTCATCGATTGCGGCGCCTATTCCAGGCCGGATAACGGCTGTCACGCAGAGGATTCGGACGCGACCGCCGCCTACCTGCAAGCCGTGTTGTGGTGGATCACCCGCGATCATCGCTATGCGGACAACGCAATCCGCATCATGAACACATACAGCCACCAGGTAAAGGCCTACACCAACGCCAATACCCGCTTGCAGGCCGCCTGGAGCGCGGAAATGTGGCCGCGCGGAGCCGAAATCATCCGCTATAGCCATGCCGGATGGAAGCCGGAAGATGTGCGCGCCTTCGCCGATATGCTCACCAAAATCAATCTGCCCCTGATTCGCGAAGGAGCCCCAACGAACGTGGGCAACTGGCAATTGAGCATGGTCGAAGGCATGATGGGGATTGCCGTTTTTACCGATGATCGTGCCCTGCTTACCTATGCTGAAAATATGTGGCGCGAGCGCGTCCCGGCCTACTTCTACAACGCAAAATTGGACGACGATCACCCCAGGACCATCTCTCCTGCTCCCAGCGAGGGATGGTTTGGCCAGGCCACGTTTGACCGGACCATGAACGGCGTAGCGGCGGAGACCTGTCGCGATCTTGGGCATACAGGCTATGCAATCTCCGCCACCATGTCCGCGGCGGAGACGGCTCATATTCAGGGGGACAGGCTGTTCGAAGAAGAGCAACAGCGCCTGGTGGGAGCCATGGAGTTTCACGCGCATCTGTTGCTGAAAAAAGAGCCGGTGCCCGCCACCCTGTGCGGCGGCAAAATCCGCTATGGCCAGGGATACACCTTCGGCATTGGGTACAACGAGTTCCACAACCGCCTCGGGCAGCTATTGCCGGAAACCCGCGAGTGGCTCGACAAGGTACTGACGGTTCAGGTGCCGGTAGACATTCACACCACCGTCTTCGAAATGCTCACCCACGGCGGAGCCGCCCATGAGAAGAATCGATAGTTAACATCCGCTTCGGAGCAGATCCGTCGTACTTGGTGACCGTGATGAAACGAAGGGGCTTCTAAACTCCACGTTCGCAAGAAGTCCCGTGCCCCGTCCTTTCGCGTTTCTTGCGAAAGGGTGGGACAGCAACCAACCCAACTGCGAACTTGCAAAAGGCGAACTGTCTCACTCAAAGGGGTCACCCCAGACAGTAAAAATACGACCGGTTTTTACATCGCTGAATTTAAATAGCTTAGACGCAAATTTAACTGCAGATAATTACCACACGAAAGCGCACAATCTTTATATGGGATGCCTCCACTCAAATAACCGTCTGTCTGCCAAAGGGATATCCCGGAACCCACATGGCCCCCACCCCCTCCCTGCCACCCCTCCCTACCCACCCCCCCTATGGCGCGGTGCATTAGTCAGAAAATGGATGAGCTGCTATGGAATAACTATCTCGTCGCCCATTTCTTTCGTTGGCGGTCGCCGGCATAATCCGTGGGTACTGCGGCCAGGCCTTCGCGGATCGTATCCAGATTATTCCGCTCGCAACGCAAGCGTCGGATCTACCGCGGCAGCCCGCCTCGAGGGCAGATAGCAGGCGAGCCAGGCGATCGAAACAACGCATACGGAAGTAAGGATGTACGTCCATGGGTCCATCGGGCTCACGTTGAACAGCAGGGACGACACCAGCCGCATGGTCAGGAATGCTGAGTCCAGGCCGATTGCGACACCAAGGCCGGTCAGCCATAAACCCTGGCGCACAAACATGGCCGTAAGCTTTTCCCGCTGCGCACCCAGCGCCGAGCGGACGGCCAGCTCCTGGCGGCGTCCTTCCACCCGTACCAGCAGCAGGTTTGCCACGTTCGCGCATGCCACCAGGAGCACCACCACGATGGAGCTCATCAATACCCATAAAACATTGCCCACGTCACCGATCACGTCCTGCTTCAACGGGCGCGGGGTTGGATTCATCTGCACTTTTTCAAACAGGCTCAGTGGAAATCCATCGGGCGAGGGGAAACTCCTTACCGCGATGGGAACAAGGCGCGCCAAATCGGCTTTCACCTGCGCCAGCGTGACTCCGGGCTTCAGGCGAGCAACGCCCGGAAAGCTGAAGTTGCCCAGCTTCGTCTTGCTGCGGTCCCATTGCATCGGCAGATAGAGTGCCGCGTCTTCCCTGTCGAGAAAATGAAAATCCTTGGACAGCACTCCGATGATTTCGCGCGCCTTCCCATCCACAATGATCGGGCGGCCGATCACCGAGTCGCTCCCGCCAAATCTCTGGTGCCAGTATCCGTACGAAAGCACTACGGTTTGCGCGGTGCCCGCACTGTCGTCGCGGCGGGTGAACAAGCGGCCCGCTGTCGGCTATGCGCCCAGAATGGGAAGCGTCCCATCGGTAACATCCAGGCCGCGCACGTGTTCCGGCTCCCCAGCGCCGGTCACGCTGAGCGAGTCGCCGGTGTAGACGCCGATATCCTCGAACGTGGTGTTCTGCTCGCGCTCGATAAAGTAGAGAAACGGCGCCATCGGCAAATTCTCAATTTCAATTCCTGGAATGTGATACCAGACCCCGACCAACTGGTCCGCGTGAGAATAGCTCAGTGGCTTCAGCAGTACGCTCTCGACCACGCTGAAGATCACCGTATTCGCGCCGATGCCTATGGCCAGCGTAATCAGGGTGACGGCGGGAAACAGCGGCGCCCTTCCCAGCCTTCTCAGCACCTGTTTGAATTGGTCGTAATACTGCACCATTTGACAGTCCTCCATCAAGACCCACCGGCCTGCGTTGCGGATGCTCTTTTCAGCCGCCGTGCTGATTCCTACGCAGCCGGGCAGCCTCGAGTCCACTGGACTGGACGAGTTTTGACGACAAATTATGAATTCTTCACCAGCGCGCATCGTTATCCGCGCAACTACGCCCCTTCCTGTTGCGCAAGGCCACGAAGAACATCGACGGCGCCTCGCCCATGATGGTGCACCTGCCTAATTCGCAACCCGAGGCAGCTCAAGGAATTCCAGAAACTCGATCAGAAGACTCAAGCAAGGGGGACGAACTTATATGAATGTACGTCTTCCGGACAGATCATCAAGACTTGATGCCTACTTGCCGAAATAGGGTGCGTTGAGCTTAATACGCGGCTGACCTTTCGGAGCGGAGCGGCGGGGTAGGTAATGTGCAGAATCGCTTCATATCCAGAGATGAGGGTGGATGCCAAACCGAACAAGCCTTCAGATCCTGGATCTGCTCCGGGGAGCCAGATTGACAGTTGGGGCGGATTTGATCAGTCGCGCCACAAGGCCGACTGTCGCTTTTGCGGCGCGCGGCGGGCGCATGCTTACGCTGATGCTTGTTGCGTGGATTGGTACGATCCTGCTGGTGCGCTTCGCTCCCGGATTCTTCTCTGACGCCCGTGAGATGGATGCAAAGTATGCACAATCGGCAAGAGCGGAGATCGAGGCCGAGAAAGATCGGCAACAGTCCGTACGCCTGATTGCAATCGATCAGATGAAAGGTTGGCTGAAAGGCGATTTAGGTGAATCGCGTCAATTTCAAGTGCCGGTTGTGGAATTGATTGACGCCCGCATAAGGGTGTCGGCCTGGCTGCTGGGGAAGGGCATCCTGGGAGGCTGGATCCTGGCAGTGTGCGCCGCGCTGCCGATAAGCGGCCTGCGAAAGAACGGCTTCCTGCTGGGCTTGCCGTTTACCTTCCTGCTGGCCGTTCCAACCGCAGCCATGGCAACGGCGTGCATCCTCTCGGAAACGGGTGGTCCCGTGTTGGTGCTTGCGTTGCTTATCGCTGCCAGGGAGTTCAAGTTCCTTCACGGCATGTTGAAACGCGCTTGGCGGTCACCGCATTTATTGCTGGGCAGGGCCCAGGGGCTGCCGCTTCGCGCTTTGGTCCGGTTACATATTCTGCCGAACGTGGCATCGCAGTTACTTGAAAGACAAACTCATGCCAAGTGGCGCTCCTCCTTCATCGGGTGGGGCGCCGGGCATTCCGGACTCGCAGCATCCGTTCTAATGATGTTGATTTTTAGCCTGTTCCGCCACCGAACAATCTGGAGAAGAATGTGAGTGAAGAAACGGTAACCAAATCGAAGTGGACAACACGACGGAAGGTTCTAGTAGCTTTCCTGGCCATGGTCGGCATCTCCACGATGGTGATTATGCCGACGCTGTTTTGGGAGCTTCATGCAGCAGATAAAGCGTTGCATGGCTTCTGTGATGCGCTGATTGCTAAGCAATACAAACCGGCTTACGACTTCACATCCAAGGAATTCCAAGCATCGGTAGACTTCCAGAAATTTACGAAGGTTCATGATGACCTAACCGCCAGAATGGGCGATCTCAAGAGTATTGAGATCACTCATAGCGAAGTTAAGGACCGAAGTGACGGATGGTATGGAACGGCAGAAACCACCATGGACTTCGCTCGTGGAAGTCTGAACTTTACCTACATTTTGAAGAAGAATAACGGTTCTTGGAAAATCTACAGTTACCACGAAGAATAACCGGGCAGGTGGGCGGGTGGCCCCGGTCCCTCATTTCGGTATAGAAAACTCACCGGGACCGGGGCCACCCGCCAATCTCAACTGCTCCGTGCGCTACTAGAAGCCGGGGACTCCGTTACCGCCTTGATGGCACCCTTCTGCCACAGGAGAACGGCATAAATCAAGGCACCATAGTACATCCCGAAAAGAAGTACTAGGAACCAGCCGAAGCGAACGCGAGATGAGGTTCTCTCGACAACTGCCCAGTAGACCCACATCGCGATCCAGAGCAACATGGCACCAATGCCCGTATAAAATCCCCATATCCCGAAAAGAACTGAGACAAATCCAGGAAACGCATCGAGGAGATTGTGATCAGGTTCTCCCCAGATCATCCAAACGATCAGGCCTAGCCCCGTGAACGCAGCCAACGAGATTGCCCACGAGGCCAATAGCCATAAGAGAACTGTTGGAATCGGATATCGATTATTCAACACATAGCTCCGGCTCATGGGAAAACCTCCGAACCTGCGGTCACTGTTGCGCCACCTGGGGCGGATTGATCGGCACATTTTGCGGCACAACCAGATTGAACAGCGAATTTACTGTCTTTGGCATCAACGCTGACCCGAAATCCGCCGCTTTATCCAAGTCCATTCCAACGGAGCCGCCCGCACTCATCGCACTGCCTGTGTCTGGCAAGGCTACTGTAATACTCAGTTCGTTCGCTGAGGCCTCGCCCGACCCTCCAGCAGCTTCCCCCCCAATGCTTGGTTTCTCCACAGTGACCTCGGTGGGCTTTATATCTGAATTGCCGTTTGTTCCCATTTGTTTCTCGGCAGTCACCTTTAGTTCTCCGTTCAGCGGGCCAGCCTTTATCCCTCCGCCTACCTCGGCCTTCAGCGAGGCTTTTGACCCTTCCGAGGAGAACTTCTTTTCGCCTCCGGCAAAGGCGTGGAAGCCTGCCTTCAAGTGCTTCCCGAGGTGCCCCTCAAGCTGCACGCCCACTCCAACATCTACCTTCGCAAAGAAGATGGCTTTGAACTTATCCCACAGTTCTCCGTGGCCGTCCATATCCACATGCGACAGCGGATTATTCTTAACGTAGCTGTACAGATTCAGGCTTTGTGGATTGAATAGATCAGCGTACGGCACTCCTTGGGGAACCTTGCTCCAATCAGGGCTCATCCAGCGCCCCATGCTGCTGGCGTAGTATCTTGCCCCGAAGTAGTCGTTTCCTGATTCGGTATCTCGTTCTTTGCCGGTAAAACAGGATCGTGGAAAATGCAGGGTAGTTGCGCAAACGGCTGAGAGTGTCATAGATGTAGACACCTCCATCCTGGGTGACCACAGGTCTCAAAGCCGTGACAGACGTCACCCGCGACATCTGGTTCGACTTTGACTAATGCTTGCCACATTCACGCGATTCAAAGACCACCCAGTTTGTGATTCCCCCGAAGTCGGTAACAACCCGTCCCGGAGATGTTGCATGACCACTTGCATCAAAGCCAACCTGAACCTTATAGAATCCAGGCTCGGAGAAGACATTTTCATCTAAACGGAGTTGAAGGCGATATAGAATCGTCTCCTTCGGGTGCATTAAGAAATGAGAAGAGACAGTTCTTGGAGCCCATTCAGAGTTGCTGCCTCCGCCCCATAGTAGCGGCCGAAGCGTGCGCGTTCCGAACAATCCCATCACCGTCACGCCTATCCCCTTTTCCATTGCAACCTCAACATCTTGTTCTGATTGATTTGTAAAGGTGATCGCAGCATCCATCGGTTGATTCTGGGTACCCGCACAGACAGTCTCCAACGGCAGCGAGAGTAGCGCTATCAGTCTTCCGCGTTCTTGGCTCTCCGTTGCTAGCGCGGGAAAAGAAGAACTCGTGATAAGAATGCCCAGAACCGCTAGAGCGCAAATTCTGGCTATATTCGCCAACCGTCCCTCGGGACTATCTGCATCACGGTTGCGGTTCAGCTTCTGATCCATGTCTCACCTTTCATTAGGGCTTCTTGGTCAGTCCGTTCTTGCTTAGTAGTCGCCGTGATGGTTTTTATCATCGTAGGCCTTGTTCTCGGCTGCGGTTTTCTGTACGGCATCATTCTGTTTACTATGCAAATTGTCACTCAGTGCGTCCTTCGCCTTGGTTTCTGCTTCTGGAACGGTCGGAGCTGTTCCTGTTCCAGTAGTTCCCGGAAGTGATTTGTCTAGACTGTTGGCATTCTTCTCATCAATGGCCTTGTGCCCGTCTTCATGGCCCTTCAGGTTAGACGTCATGTCGTCCCATTTCTTCTGCTCGGCGGGGGAGGCACTGCTATATCCGTCCCAAACGGGGAGTTGAGTCGTAACCGTCAGTAGTACATCGCCGCTGGAGACGGTCTCCGTCACTGTTGCTGATGAGTCGCTGGTTTGCAGGGAAGGGTCGTAATTGTATGGGCCAACCTGCATGCTCCATGCTGTGTTTCCACGGTTTCCATCAGGAATGCCAGCGGCGGCAGCAGGTCCGGGAGCATTGTTCCATGCCTCCGCTGCGGTTTTACCACTGACCGTGTAATTCTTGGAAACCGGGTTTTCGCGGACCGCCTCTCCATCATCATCGACAAACCGAAGTGGATTATTTCGCGTGTATGAATAGAGGTTCCAGCTCTGCGGATTTGAAGCATGTTGGTCCGCGAATGGCTTGTCGGGCGACATGAACCTCCCCATATTGCTGGAGTAGTACCTTGCCCCGAAGTAGTCATTGCCTGATTCGGTATCGCGTTCTTTGCCGGTAAAGTGGGTTGGCGAAAAATGTACTTCGGACTCACAATATGCGGAGCGCATCATATCGCTATCCACTCCCGTCGTAAGTTCAGTGTGACTTCGGCGGATCAACGTGGCCGGATTCCATGTCGCCCGGCCCGCTTGCTGTAGCTTCCGGCTGGACTGTTACCGGTAGCTGAACCAGGTTGCTTTCCACGATGGTCCCCTCGCGGACAAGGGCATCATATGGGCTATGTTTGCCATTGCTATTTAAGAAGCGCTTCGCTTCCTCGACTACCGAATACGGATCGTTGAAAATTGCTATCCGCATTGAGACGCTCGTTTTCGGAGCAAGCTTGAGTTCTCTGTCAGTGAAATCACCGTGTATCGTCCGCCCTGGCGCTATCACTAACAGAAGGACGGGAACGACGCGGTTTGGAGGACAGGAGGGGTCCTCACGCGATGGTGCAGTTCCAAGTACAATTCGGCTTTCGCTCTGTTCGTTCCATGGGGAGGGGCCCCATAAAAAGAAGTCATACACGAAAATAGCTAACTTCGTGTTGTTGGTTATGCTCCAGTTCACTAAGACCTGACCGGTAGGGTCAGGCTGAATTTCAAGGCGGACATCCGAACTCTTCGGTTTCTGGGCTATTGCGCTCAAAGAGAAGAGGCAAAGCAATACTGCAATCACTTTTGACACTGAGGTTTCCCCCTGTTTACCACTCCATAGGCAGGCGTGGTCCTCTAATCGGGCCGTTTGGATGTGCGTCTTGGTACTCAGGGCGCAGAGTTTTGTTTTCATATTGGAAAACTGGCGAGCCAGGGCCATCTGTAGCTGCACCCGGTATCCCCAGCATTCCCATACGGGCATGCCCGAGGATCTCGTGTCCTGCGATAATCTCAAAGCAGTTTCCATTCACCATTGGGTTTACGCGGTCGTACCCTGTTTGATTTCGGGCAAGGTTGACTGTAAAGTGACCGCCACCATCGTTGTGTGTATTGTTGTCATCGGTGTTCACAAGGTTCACTGAGACAACGTCCTTGTTGTTTATTGTCTGAACGATGTCTTTGAATCCCTGCGAGTGACCACCTGACCAGTTCGCCGCCGCATCTTTGTCCAAAACCATCGTCGTCTTTCCGTTCTTGTCGGTAACTTGCTTAAATAGAGAGGATTCTTTCACACCATTCTTGTCTGTTTTAGTTGCATTGGCAGCGAGACGGCGTTGTTCTTCTGCTTTGTCTGCCTTATTGCCATTTAAATCAACCTCATGCCCATCGGGATCAACGCCTTCCAGAGGATTGTTCAACAGGTAGGCATAAAGATTCAGGCTCTGCGGATCGCTTAGCTTAGCATAGGGAACGGGTACGATTTTGGCTGACCAATCCGGGCTGAGGAACCGGCCCATTGAGCTTGCATAGTACCTTGCTTCGAAGTAGTCGTTTCCTGATTCGGTATCTCGTTCTTTGCCGGTAAACCTGTAGTTCAAACGCGCGTGTTGGACTGGGTAGTCGTACATGAAGGTCAATGAATCGTAGGCTCGGATTTGGTTGGTTCGTCTTCCGGCAGCGGCACTTCGTAGACCGCCAACTCCGGCGATTTGGTCGGGGCAACAACCCACACTTTCTTGTCTCCATGCTCAATCACAGCAGAGGCCCATCCGAAGTAGTCTTTGTCCCCGGCACCCATTGCGCTCATCTTCTGCCGCCAGACCACTTGAGGGCCATCGGTCCGGATAAGCAAGAATTCCGAAGTCAGCACCCGATCCCCTCCAGCTTCAGGTAAACGGTCTGGCTGAGTGATGCAGATTGCCCCAGCATAGGCATGATCGTTGCTAGCGCCATAGGGACGAGGAGAGCAGGATAGTTCGAGTGTATGGCTTTTGTGATTAGTGTAGCTGGCAACCGCGCCTCTGGACACCATCGTGTAGAACGCGATGACACCCGCCTGCCCGAGAGGAATTGCACCTGCATCTAGTTGATGTATATCCGTCGTCAGTTCCTCTCCTGTAGACTGGCCCTCTTCGTTGTACTGAAGTACATTCCCACCACTGTTGGGCAACCAGAATCGGTTTATGATTGGGTCCCAAGCCAGATAGTTGGAATAGACCGCCTTCGCAATAGAAGAAGCCTTCGTATCGGAGATCACTTTAAAATCCTCCGTACTCGTGTGAATAAAACGAGGAACGTCTTCCCCATGGCGAGGGAAGTCTCGACTAAAAGACATAAGGCTTAATCTGTCCGCGCTATCAAAACCAGCAAATCCCCTTCGATAATCCTGGTCTGTAAATGGCAGAACATTCGAATGGCGGATTTCAGCCAAGTCTTTCGAGGAGATTAGAAGCTCAAGCCCAGGGTTATGCAACTCAACGTAGGCCAGCATCGTGCCATCATGCGAAAGAGCTAACCCGCTCGATGCACGCGGACCATGAACTTTTGGAACCGGGATCGTTCCACGCTTCACAACCTTACGAGCATGCAGATCATATGCGACCACTTGAAGCTGGTCTGACTGTCGCAGCCAGTCGAAGGAGCGGTATGCGACGTAAACCACACCGTCACGTGCTGTCATAGCTGGAACTGCAAGCGATGTGTTCAGCTTTTCCAGAGGAATCGTGTACGTAGTCTGCCCGTAGCAGACCACAGAACAGAGCATAATCGCAGCGATAATGGTTTTCTTAAATTTCATTGTTCTGGCACCAACTTTGACCGTTCACCTATAGCGGTTCCGTCAACCATTTCCTTGATAGTGCCAAGCATATGCAACGCGAAACCTGTGACACCCGCGCCCGGAGAGCTTCCTTCGAAATGCATGTCCCACATATATCCAGGAGCTTTGATTACGTGAGCATATCCCCCCACACCTCCTCGGTACTGATCTGTCACGAAGGGATGAGCAAGAGAAAAGCCGTCAAGCAGTGTCGAGAACCGGCCAGATTGGCTAAGTGTTGATTTCATATTGTCGAAGGCAGCTGCCGAGCCCGATAACGTAGCACGTCCCTGACACGAACTGTTCCCCCCGCAAGCGTCGAAGAAGTTTCCCTGTATGCCGGAAAATGCGCCGCTCCCCTTAAGCTGTGTGGGATCACTGCCATCAACAAATTGCGATTGGCCGGAAGTCGCTCCAGTCGCAGTATTGGTAAAACTTACGCCGTTGTTCTGATCAAACGTGCCGGTGTAGTTATTGCCGAACTGATCGCTGTATCCGGCACTGGGATCGCCCTGCTTGTTCATATCAACATCAGTCTTTTCAAACTCAAACTGTCCAGAACCGGAATTGTATTGATACTGTCCTTGGTATCCTCCGCTGCAGTTCATCGTCTCGCCGTCGTTGCATTTCAAATTGAAATCCATGCCCGTCGGATCGGTAATTGACAGTGGATTGTTCCGTGCATAGGCATACATGTTCCACTGTTGCGGGTCCATGACGCGCGCTGCGGAAGCGAAGACCGGATCGGGCGACAACATTCTTCCCATCGAACTTGCGTAGTACCTGGCCCCGAAGTAGTCGTTGCCGGATTCGGAGTCGCGTTCTTTGCCGGTAAAGTGGTGTTCGGTAGCGCCACCCGTGCAACTGAGGGTATCGCCATCGGGGCAATCGCCGAAGGGCAGGCTGGCATATGTCTGTTCCACAGCGCCTGCCAAGTCGGTTTGGACACGGCGCGTGCCCAGAGGGTCGTCAAGGTGGAAGTGGACTCCATCGGGGTCGTAGGTGGCGATGAGCTTGCCCGCGGCGTAGACATTCGTGTGCTGCCACTCCATACCACCGCTGTCCGGGTCCGTGCCCAACTCGGTAACCTGCTCGCTCGAGAGGCCGAGGATGTAGTCATTGGTCGCAGTGAAGCCGCTGGTGGACGGATCGCAACTCCAAATGGAAATGCGGCCCTTGGCGACGCGGGTTCCATCTGCGCCGTAGATGTAGCCGGTCATGACGGTGACGCCGGGAACAGGAATGCTCGCCACTGCGCAGATGCGCCCTTCCGCATCGTAAAGATACTGGTTCTTACCGTCGTAGGTAACATTGCCGGCCGGGTCGTATCCGTTGATCTGTTTCAGGTACTGAATCTGGTTGTCAGCGTCGAAACTTGCGGCGACGTTCGCCAATAGAGTAGCAGAGACTAGCAGCACGTGCTCTCCCAGGTACCCAAATGCAAGGCACAGCTGGGGCACCCAACTTCAGTGGCTGTGCTAACAGCTCCGGCCACCTGCCGCCCTACTTCAGAACTGAAATTGGCTGCCGGTCCATATGGCATGTCCCGCTCTCTCCCACCTCGACCGCGAGACTGCCATGCGCATTCTCGCCGCTCTCGATCGCTTCGCCCGCACTGGCGAGGGCGACATCAAGAAGCTGCAAGGCGACTCCGGCGAACTCCGCCTTCGCGTCGGCGACTACCGCGTCCGCTTCAACGAAGAGCCGCCCGGAACCATCCTCGTTCACTCCGTTCTGCATCGCTCCGAAGCCTACCGCTAACGCCGCCCGAACGGTGCCAGACAACATCGAACACGGTACGAGTTGCGTTCGATTTCGGTTCGAGGAAGGGCCGCGCAGCGGCCTCGCTAAGCCGTCAGGCTTAGCGATGGTGTCTAACTTCAGAACGAGCGCAGCGAGAACGCTCTTGGACGGGGATGACGAAAATGATGCTTGCGGATTCAGGCTGCGACCTGGGCTGACTGGGCGCGGGACTTGGCTCCTTCAAATTTCGGCATTGGTATGGCAACCAAGGCGGCAAAATTACAAAGGCTGTTGCATTCGGAATTCGAACAGCGTTAGCGTCGGGTCATGCTGACGATACGGGCCATGTCGGGCGGTGTTGGGTATGCCCAGCGGCATCTCGAACACAGCGATTACTACGACGAGCGCCGTCGCGTCCAAGGCGAATGGCATGGGCGGGGTGCGGAGTTGCTCGGTTTGCGCGGCGAAGTGAAGCAGGAGCATTTTGAAGCCATCCGCGAAGGGCTGAATCCAGAGACTGGCGAGTTTCTCCGGCCCCGCCATAGTGCTGACCGCATCGGTGTGGATGGGAGCGAACAGAGCAAAGGGCGGTCCCTGTAAGATCTGACCTTTTCCGCTCCAAAGTCGGTTTCTGTCCAGGCGCTTGTTGGCGGGGATGAGCGCTTGGTAGCGGCTCACGACAAGGCTGCTCAAGAAACTCTCGCAGAAGTTGAAAGCCACGCTGCTGCGCGCGTTCGCCTGAACGGAGCAAATGAGAATCGGGTGACGGCCAACCTGGTCGTTGCGACGTATCGCCACGATACAAGCCGTGAACTCGACCCGCAGTTGCACACACACTTGGTCGCTGCCAATCTCACCTATGATGGCGTCGAGGGTCGCTGGAAAGCGCTACAAGCATCGGGGTTGTACGAGAGGCGCGCATACTTGACGGAGGTGTACGCGCTGGCGCGGGAGGTGCGCGGTCTGGGATATGAGATTGAGACGCGCCGCGATGCCAAAGGGGAGGACCACGGATTCGAGATTCGCGGGGTCTCGATTGGACTGCTCGAAAAGTACAGCGTGCGGAGCGCGCAACGGGACGCCGCAATCGAGCAATTCACAGTGGAGAATGGTCGCGAGCCGACCAATAACGAAGTTGCCGTGCTCGTTCGCGAATCTCGTGCGGAGAAGTTGACAGAGATCGCAACGGAAAAACTCAGAGAACAACAGCAGGCCCGGCTTGCGCCGGAGGAAAAGCACACGCTGCAACATCTCCGCGCCGAGTCCCTGGAGAAGAGTCCCCGCATTCTTCAAGTCTCAATGCGGGCATCAGAATCGCTTGAATACGCAAAGGCGCATTTCTTTGAGCGCAACTCCGTAGTTCGTGACCATGAGTTGATGGCAGAGGCGCTGCGTCATGGTCGAGGGCAGATCGATCCTGGTCAACTCCGGGGCGCTATGGAACTGGAACAGTCGCAAGGAATTCTTATTCGCGCCGGGAACGATCTCGCTACACGCGAGAGCCTTGAACGCGAACAGCGAATGATTGCGACGGTAGACCGAGGCGTAAACCGCTTTGATCGGTTGGGCAGAGACCACGAGTTTCACCCATCCGAGCGCTTGCGCGATGAGCAGCAACGAGCGGTTCGTCAGGTTCTCGACTCTCGCGACTTGGCTATCAATCTGCGCGGCGCTGCAGGAACCGGCAAAACTGCCACGCTTCACGAGATCGACCGCGGTTTGCATGAGGCCGGCCGAGAGGTTGTGGCTGTTGCTCCTACTCGAAGCGCAGTAGACGAGCTGCAGAAAGTGGGACTCCACGATGCGATGACCATCTCGCGACTATTGGAAGATGATGCAGGCAGGACCTCACTGCGCGGCAAAGTCCTGGTAGTTGACGAGGCGGGCATGGTTTCAGGCCGGCAGATGGAAGGCTTGCTGAAGTTGGCGGAGCGCGAAAATGCGCGCATTCTCTTCTCTGGCGACACTCGGCAAATTCAAAGCGTAGAAGCATCAGACGCCCTGCGGATACTGGAGCGAGAATCGTGCATGAAAAGCGTTTCGTTGACTGGCGTGCAACGTCAGACGCAGGCTGAATATCGAGATGCAATTCAGACGCTGCGTCAGTCGCCGGAGCACGGCTTTGAAAAGCTGGAGCAGCTTGGTGCAGTCCGTGAGGTCCCATACCTGGACCGCGCAAGAGAAGTGGCTTCTGCCTATTGGAAACTCGCTACGGACCCAGGCCGGAAGGTGCTCGTCGTCGCCGGCACACACGAAGAGATCGGCAGGATCACTCATGCAATTCGCGGCGAAATGAAACAGCATGGTGAACTGCTGCCGGGCGCTGTCTTTGATCGCCACGCGCCATTGCAATGGACCGAGGCGCAAAAGAGAGACCTGTCAAACTATCAAGAAGGGCAAGTTCTATTGTTCCATCGCTCTTCGCATGGGATAGGCAGGCATGAGGCTCTTACAGTCGAACGTGTAGATACATCGCATATCGTTGCCAGAGACCATCACGGCGCGGAGCATATAGTAGCTCCGACACAGGCGCGCTCGTTTTCAGTGCATGAACATCAAAATATCGAAGTTTTCCCCGGCGACAAGCTGCTTCTGATGGGCAATCGCCGCGAGGCGGATTTCCGCGCCACAAACGGCGAACTGGTCAACGTGCGCAATGTTAACGGTGGCCGCATTCAACTTGAAGATGGCCGAACCCTGCCCTCGAACTATCACGAATTCGACCACGGCTATGCGATTACCGCGCATCGCAGCCAGGGCAAAACGGTGGATGCTGTGGTTATTTCGCCCGACGCGATGAGGCAGGAACAGTTCTATGTCGCCGCATCGCGCGGCCGCGATGGAATCACGATCATTACGTCCGATGTTGACGGCCTGCGCGAGTCGCTCGGAATTTCTTCAGCACGGCCATCGGCAACCGAACTGGCGAGAGAACAAGCCCAAAATAATAACGGGCCAGACCTTGGTATTTCTCACCAGCCGGCGCAGAGCATGCCGCCACCAAAGCCTGAACATGACATTGATATTACTTACGATTTCGGGATAGGCATAGGCATGTGACTTGGACCATCATCGCCCACTCGCACCTTTGCGGCGAATCGAGACATAGCCCTTCGGAAGTTTGTCTACTTCTTCTGGCGCATGACCCGTTGGACGGTCGAGAATCTGCAAGGCCTTGGCAATCGAGCCGGCCGCAGCCTTTGAACGATGTGCCAGCCAATCCTCATGCTGAAGGTGGGCAAGCTTCTCAGCCACAGCGACATTGATGAACTGGTTGAGCGAGACGCCTTCCTTCAGCGAGAAATTCTCAGCGACCCTGCGCACAGAGGGCATGAGCCGGAGCGGAAACTTATTCACTACAACTTTCTTCTGGCTTGCGGGCATACCCTTTATCTCCTCTTCCTGAATTCATTCAGCAACTCTGCTGGAGTCATCACTTCCAGGCGAAAGCGCTTTGCCGGCTCGCGAAAGTGCTTTGTATTGTTGGTCACAATGGCATCCGCACGGCCATTGATGGCGACCTCCAACACCATGTCATCGTTTGCATCCTGCGAAAGCGGCGCGCGCCGGACAACGATCAGAACCGGCTCGGCAAGCGCTTCCAGCACATCCAGAAGCAATGTGGTTTCTTCTTCCGTCTTACATGACACATTCAAGTGCTCTGCTCTCAGCGCAACATCCCGATACTCACAGGCCAGTTTGTAATCCATGAGGATCGTGAGTTCTTTGAGCAGAACAAGCCGTAGATTCTCCGCCGCAGCACCTGTGCTGGAGCGTAAAGCGGTGATGAGAACCGACGTGTCGAGAACAACTCTCACTGAACGATGGTATCACAGGTGGCATCACCGATACGAGCGGGTTTCTAGTGGAAGAAGAAGATGACATTCCCCGGATATTGGAATTGAGTGCCGAGGCGGAGAGGGAGGTGTCAAGGGTCCTGACCGCGAAGCGGCGGCGCAGCCGCCCTTGACACCGCCCGCGCCTCGGCTATGCTCCGTCTATTCGGGGAATGTCAGTGGGATTTGTCCAGTGCAATACCGGTCCAAAACAAATTTCGTTTTCATAAAATCAAAAATTTGCCTGCGCCAGTTGTTCCTCAAAAGTACGTCCGGTGCTTCTGTGCACTTCTGTGCTCCGTAGGTTCCATTCCGCTCCGATCGCTTCGTCCGTGAGATGAAAAACTGCCCTAATCCGTGGGGTAGACAGATTTTTCGTTTCAATTCATTGTGGGTTCAAGGAGTATACGAGCCATGTCCGACTTCCCCAATGTATTCGATACCATCGAACCTTTGCTCGATAGTGACCAAGCTGCTGCCATTGTGAAAGTCAACAAGAAGACGCTTCAGCGCCACGCTCGCAACGGCCTCGTTGTCGGCCTGCGCGTGGGCAAGCTCTGGCGTTTCCGAGCTTCCGATCTCATTCCGACTTCCGCCAACGAACAGGATGAGTGGGATGAGGATCTCGACGACGACGCCCAGGCACAGTAGGCTGATAACAGCTATCCGTGCCGTCTCACCACCCTTGAAGGAGAGGAAATGAGACGTTCACGATTTCAGCAAGGCAGCCTCCAGCTTGTAAAGCGCGCCGAAGGCCGGAAGGCATGGGAGTACCGCTGGTACGAAATCCAGCCCGATGGCAGCCGCAGGCGGCGCAACTTAGTGCTGAGTACGCTGGAACAGTATCCGAACGAGACGGCAGCGCAAAAAGCGGTCGTCGCTCTTCGGGTTGACATAAACGTTGAAAGTCCTCGCATGAGCCTGGACCCGATGAGTGTTCAAATGCTCGTCGATCACTATCGGCAAAAGGAACTCGGCGAGAACTCAAACAAACCTACGCGACGTGCAGAACGTATGAAGGCTACTTCCGCAAGTGGATATTGCCTCGTTGGGGTACATATCGTGTGAAGGACGTTCGTGCCGTCGCTGTGGAGGAGTGGTTGCGGTCGCTGAAACTGTCGAACGGCAGCAAGGCGAAGATGCGGAACATTATGCACGCTGTCTTCAATCACGCGATCCGGTGGGAATGGCACGAACGGAATCCGATCTCGCACGTACGTCAAAGCGCGAAGCGGGCAAAGATTCCAATTGTGCTAACAATTGAGGAGACTGCCGACCTGCTTTGCTTGTTGCGGGAGCCGGCGCGCACTGCGGTCTTCCTCGATGTGCTCACAGGGTTGCGCGTGGGCGAACTGCTGGCGTTGAAATGGAGTGACATTGATTTCGAAAGAGCACAAATCTCGGTCACCCGCTCCATCGTCATGCAGCATATCGGCGATTGCAAGACAGAGGCCAGCCGCAAGCCTGTGCCTCGATCCCCGGCTTGCGCAATCTCTCTACAACTGGCGACTCGCGAGCCCATATCCAATGTCTGAGGATTGGATCTTTGCAAGCCCGCACTCCAACGGTCGATTGCCCTACTGGCCCGGCGCATTCTACCGGGCGCATATTCTGCCAGCAGCCCAAAAACTCGGCATCGAAGGGATCGGCTGGCACACCTTCCGGCGCACCTATGCAACCTGCCTCAAGGCCAACGGTGAGGATGTCAAGACGGTGCAGGAACTCCTCCGCCATGCAAACAGCCTCGTGACGATGAATCTCTACGCGCAGGCGATTACGCAGGACAAGCGTGACGCCCAAAGCCGCATCGTGACGATGGTCCTCGACGACAACCGTCTGCGCAAAGCGCAGCCCAGCGGGAGCACTTCCGCTTATCGGACTATAACGGACCTACAAAATTCTGGACGGGATTTGCAACTTGCTGATTCTATTGGCGTCCCCGACGGGATTTGAACCCGTGTTATCGCCGTGAAAGGGCGGTGTCCTAGGCCGGGCTAGACGACGGGGACGCT
>Ga0114951_10001890_pt1 | contig 24822 bp, 53 predicted proteins | sample AM7aDNAmetaG_FD_88677 | JGI IMG/M metagenome (GOLD analysis project Ga0114951, IMG submission 88677) | Freshwater microbial communities from Finland to study Microbial Dark Matter (Phase II) - AM7a DNA metaG | ecosystem: Environmental > Aquatic > Freshwater > Lake | place: Finland: Lake Alinen... | reverse complement strand
GTAGATAACACATCATCTGGAGCTTTAACCGCTACATATGTTTTCATATCCTGCAGACTATCATCGATATGAACCTTTAGATCAGATAAGCCTAGCTTGTTATAATAATATATGTTAAATAATTTATCAAACAAATGAACCGTAGTATCGTCATCTTCAAGAATACCATCCATCAGTCTATTACGGAGAAGCATTGGTGGTTGACCTGTTGAGGAATAACGAGGAGACACAGTTGATGTAGCGAATGTGGTCTGTGGAATAGTACCAATTGGATAACCAGTTGGATATTTATTCATTGGATTATTCATTGGATATGAACTACCGACGCTCATTGGTAACTGTGCCATTTTATACCTCCGATAGATTTCTACATCTATGTTGTGGGGCCGATAAGTATTCTCTTTGAGAGATTCTGATTATATTAGGAGTAGAGCTCTTCTTCGTTCCGCCAATATGGAGACAATGATTATAGACATCCATAATATTGTATGCTTTAAAATAGAAGTTAACATCTCTTGAAGAACTGCCTTTCTTACCTGTATGGCCAGATAGAGTGTTAACCTTATAAAACATCATGGCTATCTAAGCCCGCTTATCCAAGCATAGGTATTAAAGGTTTCTTTAACTGTGTATTTAGGTTTATGTGTCCTGGTTGAATCAATCCTAATAATCTGGTTAGGGTTCTTTTTCTTAGACTTGTATTTAACAGCCCAGATATTAATTCTTTCTCTTGCCTGCTTCTCTAGTTTATATTGATGCTCTTCGATTATGTCGTCTCCGACTTCAGCGGTTACGCAAAAGAAGCCGGTGTCTCTATACATTCTTAATGTGACTGGCTTATTATATTTGGGTGGACAGAATGTCATTGTTTCATTCCCTCCGCAAAATCTAGAATCTCTCTAATCCGGTTTATAGTATCATGTAAATTAGTCGAGTATTCTTTGCCATCTATTAATAGCCCCAGATCAATAGTGATAACATCTCCTCGTTTGTATCTCAAATTAATTTCTATCTCTTTAGGAGCGACTTGATCATTGATCACTCTTTTTCTCCCAGCATCTGGAAACACTCGACGCAGTATTGAACCTGGTACTTACAATCGTCAAGGCCGTTATGATTCTTAGGATCCCCTTTACCTTTCTTATAGGGTCTTTTAGAGAGATCAACCAGAGTACGAATGTCTCTCATGTTGCGATAGGGCATAAACATTCCTTGTTCAACTGCGCGGTATGCCATGTGAAGCATGGGGAAGTCGAATGTAGCATGGGCCCAAGCAATTGCTTCACCATCATAAAACTCCCTTAACATCTGTAATGCTTTGGTTAACGGCACAGCTTCTTTTAAGAACGAAGCATTCTCTCTAGGCTGTTCAAGCCAGAACTCAAGAGAACCGGCATCAACAACCAAGCCGTGCTTCATACAATCACCGATATTGATATTAACAGTGAATTCCTTACCAAGTTCTCCGGTATGACGATCAAAGTAAACAGCACCGATTTGAGTTATCACAGAGCCAGGAGCAGTTCCGAGGGTTTCCAAATCCAACATGACGTCATGCATTTTTAACCTCCCTAGAGTTATGTTTATTTAGATAATCTATGGCTCTTTGTAATATTTCCACATCCTCTCCTAATAATCCTATCCCAGTGTTACATTTGTTACATAGCAACTCTCTCATCCTACCAGTTTTATGATTATGGTCTAGGTGACAATCCCTTTTGCTCTTAAATTTTTCAGTACATATGATACATCTATTACCCTGTTTCTTTCGTATTTCCCATTTTTGTTTCAATGTTATACCAAACAACCTTATCAATCTTCTATTAGTTTTTTTCCTATATATGTGTTTTCGTTCTTCTTGTAATAATCATGCTTAGCTTGCTTACACTTGGCGTGATAATATTTGCGAGCATAGCTATTCCTATGTTTTATTACCCTTGGTAATTTAAGATATGTTTTCTTATATTCTTTAGTCCATTTTTTTAATTTATCTTTAATACCAGGTTTGGCTAAATACTTAGCCTTGGCTTTTATATTACTGGCGTTCATCTCTTTTTTATGTTCCTGATAATACTTTTTAGCATATCTCTTTGCATCTTCCTTATTTTTATACATATATTTATTCTCCCTAAAATTTTATCTATATTATATGTCTTTAAAGCTTCCCATTTAAACCTCCAAAGATCTTAGTGACTTTCTCAATAGCCTGTTTAGTTTCTATAATAAGGATCGGTGTCCAGATATGACAGCATTTTCCTTCAGTCTTATTATCCTTAGGATCTCCTATAAACATCTCCATCCACAAGGTACATTCTTTCTCAACACACTTATCTTTCCTGTACGGGCATTCCATTAGTATCCTCCTTTGTTATTTTGTTTCGGCATTTCCTGAAAGAAGTCTAGATTATATGAATTAATATCAGGATCAGTGTCCTGAATAAACTTATCCAATTGTTTTCTTCCCATCTGACAGCGTGAACAGAAGCAGGTTAAAAAGGTATTAGTAGTGTCAGTCTTAATGTCTATTACAACCGGTCTCCAGCGATGTCCTAGGATTTTGCACCAATCGATCTTCATTTAGACCCCGCTGGAAGCGTTTGAACCACTCCACGAATTGCCATTGCAGGATGAATCTCATGTAAACACGCTACATATAATTCCCTCTCAGGAACTTGCTGTAGCAAATAAATCAATTCTTCTTTAGTACAAAATCTATCAGTAGAGTATGTCTCGTCAATACTCTTATAAAGATAAGCAACAAGATGCTTCTTACTACCAGCAATAGGAATGCCTTGTTTACGAGCTACTTTGATCTGTGTTGAATCACTTCTATCTTCATCTCGCACATAGATATTAACGTATCGGTGTTTCTTCTCGTCCATTGTGAACATGATAACATTCATAAAATCAGTAGTTTTATATTCCTTACTCTTACCATCGCCAACAAAGCTTTTGAATTTCAAGTTAGCAAAGAGCTGTCTCATGTTTTCCTCCTATATAACAGTACCACATTTAACCATCCAATGTCAACAACTAAAATACCTTATCATAAATCAACTCACCAGTTGATCGGAAATTCCGAATAACACAACTACCAAGATCTCCTCTCAAAGCACCTTCCATATACTCCTTTTCCGGAATCAATTGCATTAACATCACAACATCAATAGGATGATACTTAAAGAACTTCTGTAAAAACGATGGAGAACTGATGCTAAAATGAGGCATAGTAACGTTATTTCGTGTATAGTTGTATCTAAGGAAGATGATATAAGAATCATCTGTATCGTGAACAGGAGAAAGAAACTTTAATATAAAGGAATAATCAACACTTCCCGCAGCTTCATGAAATTGATCCTTCTCATAGTATTCAGCCTGTCTAAAGGATAGATCCCAATCAGTATGAAAAGAACCAGAAATAGATTTCTTCTTCATGATTACTCCTTATAGTGTAAGCAATGATTCTTAGCTTCTCCCAATCTGCATGGCTTATCCTTAAACATCCTGACATTAGAATGCATTTTACAAGAAGGATAATCCCAATAAGGACATAGCTTTCTATTAAGCCACAGTTCCTTAGGTAGAACCCATAGAAGGAAATAAGGTATCATAAGGAAGAATAACACACCCTCAGCAATCTCAGAACAAATATCAATGATAGAATAATCATTACCATTCTTATCTGTAAAGATGATTTTCTTAAAATTCATTGATTAGCTCCTAACTATAGTCTTATTGATCTTACCACATTTCTTGCATGTCATAATACATATATACTTCTTTTTAAAAGTAGCAGGTGGAACTCCTTCCATTTCAATTGTTCTACCACCATTGCTCAGTTGTTCATAAGGACTTTCTAATATAGTTTTATCTTTAACTTCCCATTCGTGTTTACAAAATAGATTCATAGTTTTCTCCTTTGTTTATATAGTGTTTGGAAGGCTTCTGAAACCCCTTATTCTATCAGCATTTTCGCTATCAATAAAAAGGAAGGACTATTCTAACTAATTTCCCCCTACTATTAAACTTCTTCCCCTTTAAACTCTTAAATATTATACTATAATATACCGCAAATATGGGTGAAAGTTAACAACTATTTTTATAATTAGCAGATCTCAAATCCACCACTTGCACGGCAGAACTTGGAAAATTGCTCTACATTAGTTCTATCAAACGGATAGTTGGTTTCAAAAGGCCGTTTTTTACCCGTACCATTACAGCCATTACACTTACTCTTAACACCACTATCTGTTCTTTTGCCGGTGCCATCACATATATCACGGTTGACATCGGGGAGTTTCTTTTGTTCCTTATCTCTATCGTTTGCAAATCTCTTAACATCACCGCTTTTGATCTTGGCATCTAAAACATCTGCAATAGCAATGTCTTTCTTCTTAGTGATAAAGTATCCACCATTGCCTCCGCCTCCATCCATATCCTTCTGGGTTAAGATATGAGAACAATTGGCGCAGACATATTCCCAAAGAGGATGCCACCACCATACATTGTTACGGAAATAGATGCCGTCTGTCCAGGGGGTACTATCTTTAGAAGCACCAGGAGTGCCTTTATCTGGAAGAGCTTTTTTATTCCTACCGTATAAGTCGAATCCCATATTATTTCACCTCCGTCTTAACCTTGAATCCATAAGTCTTTTCGTATGATGTTAATGAATGTTGCAAGAATTTGATTCGTTCGGTTTCCACAACCTTCTTTAATGTCGCAAGATATTCAGCAACCTTTTCTACTTCATTCATAGGTCCTCCCTGTATTTATAAATTAATGTTCTAACAAAGGTTCCACCATACAAGCACAATCCAAGTAAATCCTTAATATCCTTAAGTGGCAATCTTCTAATAGCCATACGCATAACTGACTCACTATAGATACCAATCTTTTCTCCACTCACGCTACTCTGAAATACTGTTAAATAACCAACCTCTCGAGCTTCTATTGACTGACTTTTTGTTGGAGCAATGTGCAAACCAAATGGACCAAATGGTTTAGATTCATATGCAAGCATTATCTCTGACATGAATGGTTGATAGCCGGTCTTTGCTCTCTTATCAAACCATTCTATTAAATCAGCTGATGGATTCGGATCGTGGACGCTGCGCACTTCATAAGGATTGGTCATAAAATCATGAACAATCTCTTCACCAGTAGTAGTCTTATGTGGTATATACGCTTTCTTGATATAGTCATAAGAGTTTTGCGTTCTAATAGAACCAATTTTAGATGCCATAGCATTTCCTTATCAAGAGAGCTGTCATGTCTTCTCTCAATACACTTTCATACAACTGCTGCTTGGGGATAAGCTTAAGAAGTTTTATCACGACCGATCTATGAAGTTTTAAATCCTTACCATAAGTATGACCGACCGGGTTCTCAAAACCTACAAAAGCAAGCTTGGTGACTCCGTTTGCGGTAAAGTCCGGGCAGATTCTAATCATCAGACAATTATTATATCTCTCTTCTAGAAAGACATCGTATTGATTAAACGAAGCGTGTGTTATATCTACTTTATTGATCTTTACTTTTTTTATCTTTAGCATTGTTATTCTCCATTTTAGATCTGATAAACAACGCGACCGGATGTTCTCTCAAGCAAGCTTCATAGAGCTTGTCCTCTGGAATTAAACTAATAGCATCCGGTATAGATATGTCCTTTTCCACATCAACATAGGTAACGATTCCCTCTTTATCTGCGGTCAGATACAACTCTATGATAAAGGTGCTTCTTCCATCACACACAATCGGGGTAACTAATTTAAATAAAATTGTAGCAATTTCAGCTGGATCGGTATCAAACTTATATGCTTTAGTTCTATCGCCAGGGTATAGGAACTTAAAGAATCTGGCATGTAGCATAGGGTGTGATCTATCCATATCTACTCCTGATCATAATACGCATCAATCAGATTGGCAAGCTGCTCAATCTTGTCGGACAATATATCATATTTCTCACGTTCAGAGTCCGTGTAATAGTTGCCAAGACGACCATCAGAACAGAAGTCATCTCTCACTTCAAACTCAAAGTCTTTCTTTGCCTTACCTTTGAGCTTGGCATATATCTTCTTCTGTTGATCAGTCATATATTCATCAAGGCGACAATCTTTTCTAGCCCGTTCTTCAACCCTCTCGAGTATTATATCTTGCTTCTCTTCAAGAGCTTCGATACGAGCCTCTATCTTATTCTTTTTTGCTTCACTCATTTTTTCCTCCCTTTCTTGCCATATATCTTAATTAGATGGTCTCCATAATTCCATCCATAATCACGATATATTTCACCAAAACCTTCCATCCAACTGAATGTTGTTCTGCCACAATGTTCACATATGCTATGCTCGCAATCACTCTTACTAATCTTTCTACCCATAAAGTCATACTTCTGTTCTTTAAAATTATGCCCTACAAAGAAACACTTGATTGACTTTATTCTATTTAATACACTCATCTATTCTCCCAGAAGGATCTGAAGAACTTGAATAGTCTTTCAATTAAAGACTGCTTAGGAATCTTGATAGCAATGACTTTGGGAGAGTAATCTTCGCACATACCATATCTATTCTTTACTCCGCAGTATGCTTCACAATCTGTTAGGATCGGCTCACGGGAGATAAACTCATCACGAATTTTTGTTCTGACTTGACACTTAGCCAGATCCAACCTGTCTATCTTTTCAATATGTTCACACTCATTACAATAGACTTTATCGCTCATATTATTTCTCCTTATGATTCTGACATTGGCATCCATCTTCTTCTACAAACATAGCCAGTAGAAAACGAACATACCTAAGAATATCAGTACCAATATCAAAGAGTATGGTAAAAGTACACAGGTTAAATGCAAGGATCGCACCAAGCATGTTATATATATCCTTTGCTTTTAAAGCATAGGCGAATAGAGCGATAGAAGCAAACAATAATAGAGTAGTACAGATCCTTACAAACATCATTAGTTTAGGACTCATTTATCCTCCTGTAAGATTTCTCTGATAAAGTTGTTGCCTGTCAAGGCTGTGGCGAGGAGTTCGCTCCTCAATGACAACGGAATGACTGCCTTTAATTTAGCATAGATTTCTTTCTTAAAGTGTATGAGAGCCTGCTCTGCATCCTCATCGCCTTCACAATCCATTATCCATTTAGGCTTTCTGCCTTCGGTATCAAGGTAGATATGATAGGCATCGTTTTCATAGTATTCTTTTTCTATAGTAAACTTGATTTCAGAAATCTCGTTCTTCTCAAAATGAATAGACCCGAAGGAGTATTTACCATCACGGTACTCAATCATTAGCTGAAACAATTCATCTTTCATTCTTTTCTGAACCTCTTTGCCTTTTTCAGTCAGAGAGAAGATGCCGTTCTCCATGTTCACATTATTGGAGCGCAATGAATAAGAGAGAGCTTCGTAATTACAATAAGTTTGTTTTTGCGTCCGATAAGAGATAGAGTCTTTATCAATAAGTACATCATTAATAAATCTATCCATATTATTATCGTACGGCTTCGTAGGATTAAACTTACGGAAGACAAAGCCATTAACTATATTCTGTAGGGATTTCTTAATCTTCTTCTTCACCCCATCAGAGTAAGGAGAAAAGCCATAAGCTTGACTATTACTACGATAGCTGAAATCCTTGATGAGAGCAGTGGTTCTAGCATGGTGGGAAAGACTGAGTTGAGCATGAGCATGAAGTTGTTTTGCAATAGAATTAGTAGGGTCTAAAGAGATAGCGTTATCAACAATATTGTAACTATGTACTAAAGTATTATTACCAAGCAAGTCCTTTAATGAAGCAACAACCATGAGCCAGAGATACTTATTAAGTTCGTCCTTGGTCAAGCTACAGATGGAACTCAACATCTTCTTCTCAGCTTTAGTCATATCATTCCTCCAAGATACCAAGAGCAATAGCCTGTTCTTCAGTTAAAGTAACCTCATCAGAAGAGTCAACAAGCCCTTCATTGATGCACCATTCATTAAGGCATAACAAATCACAGGCGAGTTCCCAATCATAATTCATTAGCAATTCCCCGTAGGTGATAGTGATTTCTTTTCTCATTTCCCCCTCCTCATTTCGTAGATAACATAGCCACAATGCTTTATGACCAACTCGCTTGTGTCGAAATAGTATGGTAAAAGCAAGGGTATCAGAATGACCCATAGACATAAACTCAATCCTAACCTTCTGGCTCATCTGACCCCCCTCTAATGCTTCTTCAAGAATATCGTATCAAAAGAGTTCTTCTTGATACACTTAGTACAAGACACGCCACAGTAATGCTCAGTCATATTACCGGCATTGCAGGACTCTTTCTTTACATAAGAAGGTATGTTCTTACCATCATAGACAATAGCAACCTTATCAAAGCCATAGTCTAACCACTTCTGCTTGTCTTTGATATCGGGATTGATACCATCGTAAGAGTAAATCATTATTAAGTTATCGGGCTTCTCCTTCACTATCTCTGATGTCAGTATATCTGTTCTCTTAGAATATAGGTAAAAGGAGTGAGTAGGATTAAGTGTTGCAATAGCATAGATTTTACCAAGGTAATCTAAATTGTATATATCTCCCCACGAGTGAAATCGCGTTACCTTGTACTGAGGATTCTCTTGATAGATAGTATTCATCTTATCAACAAAGTCATCTCTCTTTGATAGCTCCCATCTTTTCTCTCTTGCCTTATCCTGTACAGCTCTCTTGCCAAAACACTTATTGCCATAGCAGTATTCATGACAGGATAGACCCTGCATACAAGTCTTGCCTTCGGGAAGATTGAATACTAAAGTGTTTTGAGACAGCTTAGCATTCCCCTTGTCAAAGTATTGTTCCAGCTTAACTGTTTTCTTTATCCGTTTAGCCATGTAATCCTCCTTATATCTTATAGCGTTTTGTTAATGTCTTTAATTGGCATTGTGTAATATGGAGTTTCCGTGATAGCCATTGTATCTTTGCTCTGCTCATGACTTCCTCTGTTTCCAAACCTTTTTCATAGTTTTCCCCATATCCTTTGCTAACTTCTTTGCTGATGGTAGATTAAGAATATTGCCATTCTCCATATCAAAAGCTTTCAATTCTTCTGCGAATTGCTTTCTACCCGCCTTGGTTGTTACTGATAGTAGCTTTCTCATGATAGTCCTCCCTGACGCAATCATTCCTTAGCTTATACTCTCCCTCGCTATCTCTGTAAATAGCTTGCTTGTGCTTGATAGAGAAGCGCCTGCTAAGTGTACCTTAAAGTCTTGTGGTATCAGCTTGGCTATGAAGGTCTTGAACTCATCATAACAATATCTCTCAATGTCGTTAATATTGTATTTCCTTAAGGAACAATTTGAACTACCTTCCCCATTGCTTATATTGATGGTGCAGTATTCATCACTATCATCAGTCGTTTCAAGCATGATGTTACAGATGACGCCTTTCTCATCAAGCTCAATGTTCTTCAAATAGAAAGGTATTTTAAAGAACTCCTTGAACTTGCTGTTGGCTCTGTTCTTTCTGGTCTTGAGGTAGGTGTCAATGACTGTCTGATTGACTGTTAACTTCCCCTCATTACAATCAACGCAACCTTGCTGAATCAAGTAACTCATTGCATCTTTCTTGCTGGTGTACTGTACCTTCTGCTCTCCGTTATAGATAGCAAGGTTCTGGACTATGTTTATATCCTTAGCATCGAATTTAGCTTTATAGCCAATGATGTCCTTTGGCGCATTGTCAATCAATGCTTCTGCCTTCTTCTTGGTGAACTTATACTCAGCTCTATATCCATTCTCATCTACAAGCTTCTTGATGATTTCTTTCCTCCTGGTGACCATCATGTTCAAAGCAAACTTGGTGAAGGTGATGTCTTTGGTAGCTAGATTGATGTTCAAGATTCTAGCATGGGCATCATCTCTGATGTAGATGACGTGATGTGAATTGCCTTGCCCCTCTATCATGTTCTCTAAAGTGTATTCAACAAGCATTCTATATTCATCTTCATTCTTCATGGTATCCTCCTATTTCCTAAGTCCCTGTAAGCGTAATTGAATAGCTGTTTCATGACCTTGTAAACAGTCCTCATAAAACACTTGGTCTGGTATTGCTTTTGCAACGGTTGAGATGCGTTGTTTGACAGGCTCAATCCAGCCTTCTTTCTCTTTATTGTAATAGTAATAGAACTGGTCTGTGTTCCAACAAAGGATAGCGTTCTTACTACCAATCTTGAAGCGATACCTTGATACATAAGGGTCGTTCTTTGGTCGTGAATCAATGAACTTAATTGGTAACCTGGTTCTCATCATCTTTCTCCTTGTGCATTGTGGTTGCCAATGTCCTGCATATATCTAAAAGGATAGGATTCTTACAGTCTAACGCGGTAGCAACACAAGTGGTCTTCAGCTCTTCGGGGATTAAAGATACGATATGGGCAATGAACTCGGGATAGCAGAATGTTATTATATTCTCATAGTTATTCCGGTCCTCCTTGTAGTAGGTATTCCTTGAGGTGTTAGAGAAGCTGATGTTAACATAATGCGCTTCCTTCTTGTTCCGTACATATAGCTGGTCAATAGCGCCTTGCTCATTGTATCTGACTAGGGATAGATACTTCGGAGCATCGAACCAACGGTCAATGAAGCGCTTACTCCTGCCGAGACTCTGCTTCTTCAATGAATCAATAGCCTTTTGATTGAGTCGGATCTCTCCATCAATGAAGTCAGCTAAGCCATATAGAACAACGCTGATATCATTAGTGTTTCTAATAGCTCCAAACTTCACACCAGCAGGGTCATGAAGATGTTCTACTATATAGGTTTTAGTGCATACCTCAGCAGGAGCATCAGTATAACGTTCTGCTTTAAAGTACCCAGCGTATTCAGTAGCTAGTCTAAGTCCTTCAGCGCCCAGCTTGATAGTGTTTCCCCGTATCTCTATTATATCTTTAAGGTTGTTTATATTACGACTGTTGCCATATCTAGAGAAGCAGTTTAGGTTAACGATTTGTAATTGTTCACCAGCACGACCCATCTCTCTGAGTATAGGCTGTAAGGCATCAATGTATTTAGTCTCATTAGATAACGGCATCTTGATAGCTTTGCTCATCTATTCCTCCTATATACAATACTGCGATAGTTTACGGATTACATTAGCTCTGAAGTTATCTACACTTTCGACCTCTCCAGTCAATAGGCGCTCCAGCAGGTTACGGACAATACGCCCACCAGTTGCCGCGGCGAGACCTTCGTACAGATACTTCTCAAGACCAAGCTTCTCAACCATGTTGATAAAGCTTCTGGTATCAGTGCTTGATGAGCGATCCTCAATATCTATCAGCATTTCATGACCGAGGATTCCAACGGTATAGCTTAAGGTTAAGTCCTTCATATCGAGGTTGACCAAGTCCCAACTCTTTGCACCTTCTATCAGCGCTTCCTTCACACGTGCAACATAGCGATCCTTCGCCGCTATCACACTGTCATCGACTCTGGTGACCTTGCCATCTACTACATCGACCAAGCCATGTTTGATTAGCTCCCATGATAAGTCATTGCTCATGGTTGCTACGATCGACTCCGGCATATCAGTAAGGTTGAGTCCACGACCTTCGTTAGACGACCTCTCATAGTGATCCTTATAAGTCATTGCTGGTAAAAGCGTTTGATCGATCTTAAAAGTCTGACGCAATAAGAAGTTCTGCTTGACATACTTATTAGCTGTGATTTCCGGAAACACTTGTGATAGCATGTATCTAAAGATATCATTGTTATCTACATAGTTAGCTATGCAGCGATCTTTAAAGGCATTGAAGATAGCGCCTTTAGATAGACGCTTGATATTATTCTTCATGTAGTCAACAGCGCCTTGGACTATCTCATTATAAAAGATGCTCTGAACCAGCTGTAAGTTATTGGTATATAAGCAGGTATCAGAACACTGTGCTTCACCTGTCATGGTTGTCTCTCCATCAGTGAAGACGGTCTTGATGATAGCTCTGGTCCTCCGACCACGACTCATGCTGATAGTGGTCTCCTCTATGGTGACCTCTGTCTTGATACGTTCGATCAACGTTATCATCTTCTCATTGAGGGTACATTGATTCCCAACGAGGTTAACAATACCATTGACGAATGAACCCAGATCGTTGATGTTAGTTGAAGTGATACATGAGTGCAGGAAGTATTCTAGACATTCGCCGCGTCTACTGTCTTCGGTAGACTTATATAGCTCGTTTAGTATTCCCATTGTTCCCTCCTTATAACAACTGACGCCATACGTTCAGTCCTTCTAAGGCAAATGCACCGAGATCACCTTTAATCTTCGGCGTGATGAACTTCTTGATCTGGTCAATGAACTCGTCCCCGTTTAATGCTTGCATTAAAATGGGTTTCAATTGATTCATACCATACCAAGATTCATATTCTAGCTTACCACTCCCATCAACGTTAGCGATGTAGAGCCCTAGAACTTCTCTGGTAGTCTGATCATAGTAGTAGGTCTCTAACGTGCTAGAGATCGCTATGTTAACTTGTTTGTCCCCGATGGTCATGTTAACCTTCAAGTGATTGGAGTGATGCAGGTGGCTACTATAACTCTTTTTTTCTTCAACCGACCTAGGACATGATTCGATCCCGGTGACAACCAATGGGAACTTCTTGTTGATTAAGTCCCGCATGGACTTCAAGAACTCATGACCTTTATCAGTGAAGGTGATGTGCCCATTGTTGAATCCGATGTACTCACCACAGTCTTTGAGTAAGTCAATCCAGAAGTCAGTGTCATTAGACTTAGGACGGAACTCACTTCTCGCAAAGCATTGTGTTATCAGATTGTTCTTCTCCATGTTCAAGAGCTTGAGCCAGACGCCGAGTCTTTCACCATGCCTTAACACCATGACCGGATTGAACAGGTCCTTCTTGTCTTGATTCTTTAAGCTCATTTGTCCTCCTCAAACTTCTTTGTACTCCACTTGCGTATCTGAAGATAACCTAATACTAATATCCAATCAAAGATATAGTATAAGCTCTCACCTTTGGCTGTATGGTAGAACGTTAAGCACGGCTTCCTTACATAGAACCATGCGTCCATATCTGTTTCCATTGTTTCATCAGGCTTACTGAAAGGGTTGGTCCATACGAATTGGTATCCTTTCTTCATTTCCCCTCCTGCTTGTCAGCAATCATTCCTATCAACTTCCTGATAGGATATGAAGTAGAAGCATCTGCATCTTGATAGACTATCTTCCCCTCGAGAGCATGAACCATCAGGTCTTGTATCACCTGCGGGTGTGTGTGTTTGGCAAGGACATCAACAAGCTCATCAATCAGCCCCAGCCGCTCACACATCCTTAATATATGGGTGTAAGAAGAACCACGGTTACTATACTCTTCCTTGCCAGTGTATTTAATATTACCCCCTGAGAAATCATTGTACCAGTTGACAGAACCAGTGATACAGTTGTAGCTCAGAAGCTTATATTCATTCAGGTGTTCTCTGAATACCTCTATGAACTTAGCTTCATACAAAGGGACAAGGTCTTTAACCAGATGCTCTTTGTGTTTGATGTCGCCATCCAGGATGTCTATCACATTGTATCTCATATCGCTAAGCCATAGAGATGATACATTGATATCCTTGCCATTGTATTGCCTGAAGAGTAAGCCCTCATAGTGTTCTATCAGCTTTGAATCAGGGACTTCGTACTCCATAGCACTACGGTGAGTAACCACCAGATGCTTCCCGTCTACGAGGTAAGACTGTAAGAACACAGGGACAGCCATTGTCTTCGGATCGCAACACTCGTCCTTCATCTCAGCGAGCTTGTCTTCAAGGCGTGGGACTGTCAGCAGGTTATCATCCCTGTGTAAAGGTTTCGTAGGGATTTTCAATGCCTGTAAAAGCTTTATCATCCAGTTGAAATCGATAGTGTCATTACCAGTATCATTCTTCTTCTTCAGAAACGCTGTCATTATCTTGCTGTTTCTGATATTACTCTTATAGCAATGGTCAACAACCCAATCTGCAATCTTCTGGGTTATCTTATCCTGCATGATAGCGAGGTAGAAGTCCATAGATTCTGGTGCACTATTATATCTAGAGGCACTACTACCATAAAGGTAGTTACCCATAACGCCATCAATGGTATAGCTGATGTCTATCCTAGGTTGTGAGGAGTTTCTATTACCGGCTAAGCTCACACCAGTGATAGAGAAGCATGCTTTGTTTGCCTCGCAGCGAACCTTGTTATAGAACTGTATGAACTTCGGTGTCTTAGTTACCACGCCATCCTTATAGTTTACATACCCGTTCCTGAACATGAACAACGCGGGAATGTAGTTCTCAGCATAGCAGGTGCGTACGAATTCCCTGAGACCTTCAGTGGTTTTGAACTCATAGGTAGCAAGGTTAACAATAGCATTGAGAATGTTATTGGTCATTTAGGCCTCCTCACCATATTTCTCTTTACATCCCTGCTCATACTTACAGCCAACACAATCCATTCCTTTAGCTATTCTTTCAAAGCATGTTCTATAAGGTTCTTCTATCTTCTCTTTCATTTAAGCCCCCTTGATAATTGTAATACAACAAATCTCTTTAGTATCTTTCTTCATCGTTAATGACAAGGTGTTGCCATATGTTTTTATTATTCTGTTCTTTAGATTATCAAGCTTCGGGTATTCTGATTTAGCTACAAGAGATATAACCGTAGGACTTCCACCTTTATATCTCCTGATGAAAGGTCCATAATATATTTTACACTTAGCTTTCATTTAAGCCTCCTTGATAAACTTTAATACACCATGACACTTGAAACAAGTCTGGTGACAGTTGGAATTAAGTGTCTGATACTTATCCTCAAGATATATCCTTGGCTTCTTTGGCTTACCATTCCACCTAGTATAATCTTTCTTCTTAACCACAGTAACCAAGGCAGCATGTGTATGAACATCATACCATTTATCCACATTCTTCTTACAGTACTGGCAGTAGTAAACTGTTCTCATCTATCCTCCTTGTTATCCGGTATCTTAATCTTCTTGATATACTCTTTCTTCCCATCAATCTCTTTGATGGTCTTGTCCAGGTTGTGTTTAGCAAGCTCACCCATGGCGGCTATGTTATCAAAGATGGGGAGTTGCTCTCCGGTGCTCTGTGCGTATACCACCTGCATCTGACCAATGGCTTGAGCAGAGGACATGGAGTTATGAATGATAGTCCACATCTTCTTCTTCAGTTCTTTATCAGCAACGAAGTCTGGTAGCAGGTTAATCATCTCCTGGATATCAGCTTCTTTAATCAAGTGCTGACCAATGAACTTGCCTATCTCATTCAGCATCACCTTTTTAGATTCATCATCCATGATTACCCCCTTATCCATTTACGATAGACTTCATTGAACGGCTTACCCATACACGGCGGCTCAGTTAAAGCCCTTCCAAGCAGTGTGCTCTTAATTTCAGGCGTGAGTAGCTTGTTTAAGAACTTCCTGAACCTGACCTTATCAGTCATATGACAGGCACGAAGCAAGGTGAAGTAGTTCTTATGCCAATTACCGTCTATATTAGCAATGCTGGTCACACATATCTCCTGGTCAGTGGTGAACCAAGTCGGGTCAACGGCTGCGATGAAGTGTTTGATAGGTGCATTCTCATTGATGACGACCGTATCAGCATAGCCGGTAGATTCTTTTACAACCAGGTCTTTAGTTATCAAACGCTTTTCCATCTCTTTAGCAAGCAATGATACGTACTCATTCCATACAGGGATGTTGAGTTTATAAGTAGTCCCCTCAATAAGAGTGAAGAGCTTAGAGCACATGACATTCGCCAGGTTGGTGCTAATCTGATGCCAAGCTGCGTTGTAAGAATGCCTCATAGGAGACATTGCGAAGAGGTCATAACTGACTTCAGTCTTTCTACCGAAGCATACTTCCTGCTCATACTCGTTCGAGAAGGCACGCATCAACTCTAAGGTCTCTTTGGATAACAGGTGAGTATACATATTGCCTCCTAGGTGAAGATGGTACGCCAAGCTGCGTTCTTAGGGTCTGAAGTCAAGAGTGCGGCAAGCATATCAGCTTTATCAGCAGTCGATATACTGGCGTTAATCTTATCTACGAACGCTTGACGGAACTCTTTAGCAAGGAATGACATGGCAATCACTGTGCCATAAGTCAATCTCTTGCTGTGCTTACGGTTATTAGGTTTACATACACTACGAGTAACCGGATCGAACTCCTCTGTGTGGGTTGTAGGGAAGCATAGACTCTCTCCCATCACTACGATGCCACAGTAGCCAACGTCTTTCTTCTGTTTGATTACTAAGAACAGCCCGTCATTAACTTTATCATCTATCTTGAAGTCATGAACCAGGGAAGGGACTATCTCCCAGGTTAATGATAACAATGTATCAAGGTACAACTGCTTATATTCGTTCCACTTATCCATATTGAAAGCATACATCCTATCGCCTTCGTCTATGAACAGGTCGTTAAAGGTTATCATCTGGTCGCAGGTTCTCATTACATCCTTACCAAGACCTTGCTGTGCTGGATCATCAACCAATTCCATCTTATATTTCCCGTTAGCAATCTCAAGGTATTGCGTGAACAGTGTATAAGATAGTTCGTCAAAGGGATTTATATACATGAGGCCTCCAATGGGGATGGCTTACGCCACCCCCCGGTTTGTATTATTTGTTCTCGAGCTTAATGTTAACTCCCCAAGGAGCTTTATCATCTGTAGTACTCAACCAGATGACAGTGTAGCCCTCGGGTGCCTTCGCAGGGAAGGAAGCGCACATGTCAGAGAAGAATACAACCACGTCAGGGTTGTGCTTCTTAGCTTTCATGTAGTCAGGGAAGGTGACGAAGCTGGTACCACCACCACCTTTGAACCCGACCTTCTTCCAGTCGCCTTTCTTGTACTCGTCATCATGGTGGCACTGGTCACAGTCCCACTGGAGGAGTCGTACAGAGGCCTCGGTCTGATGGATGATACCCTCGAGCTCTGTGAAGAACTCTGTTATCGTTTTGGTATCCATCATCGAGCCGGAAGTATCTGCTATCACATGGACTCTAAGACCTTTCGTCTTCTTTGTCCCAGGATAGTAGACCTCGTTCTCGCTCTTCCTGCGGTTCCGTCTCTTGTAGGTAGATTCTTTATTAATCTTTATCCTACTGGAGAAGTAGAACTTCAGGATAGATTTCCAAGGGCATTTGGACTTGAGGAGTTTGTCCACCATCGCCTGGAATTCACCAGGGACATTACCCTTAGTCTTACTGATCGCTTCCTCAGCGATGTTCTTAATAGTATTGTGAGCTAAATCATCTGGGTCACAATCTTCCCAGTACTTATGACCGGCACAAGGATCCTGTCCATCCTTGCCCTTGTCCTTTCCAGGATCTTTCCCAGGTTCACCACCCGGTTCATCTCCTTCGCCGCCACCGCCCTGTCCAGGCTTCCAGTCAACAGGTATCTTTTCGAAGCACTGGTCTGCGGAGTAGTCTTTCGGCAAGCCGAATGACTTAGGAGCATATAGAACTCCCTTAGGGAGATTCTTCAAGCCCTTGTTAATGGTCATGTCAGTGGCATAATTCCACCGTACATGATTCCTACCCTGGATACGCATAGGGTGCTCATCCAAGACATGCTTAACTTCGTGCTTGAGGATATCTTTATTGACGGGAAGTTTCTCCTTCGCCATCGTTTCAGGATTCCAGTAGAGCGTAACGGCTCCACCTTTGATTTGAATCCCTGCCCAAGGTATATCCAATGCTTCCTCAGTCCTAAACTGAGATAGGATATGCCCAACGAACTCCATCTCGGGGTCCATTATGAACTCCTTGATGACTTCTCGTATATCCATACGCCCTCCTTTGATTTTAGTAGGTGGTGGTTGATAGGCTCAACCACCAAAGCCTTGGAAATTAGAGCCTGATCTCAAGCTCCGTGGCTCTGAGGTTGTTCTGCAGATAGTTAAGGTCAATCAGAGCTTTCTTATACTGGTTGTCCTTCTCTATCACAGCAACTCTCTTGGCCTGCAGATCCTGATTAGTAGTAATCAGGGCCTCGAGATTGGCTTCGGTGGTTTTAACCACCTTCTGCCTTTCGGCTAAGTACAACTCGGCTTCGAATACATCCGCGTTGTACTTGAGTTGCTCACGAGTCTCACGATAAGCTTCTATCGCAAGCTCCTGAGCTTTGATACTGTCGGTCAGGCTCTTGAATCGTTCCAAGAGCTTTGACCGAGTACCGATGGAGAATAAACGCATAGTTCTCACCTCCCCTTATACGTTAACTTTCATGACGGAGATGAATCTCTCGTCAGATTTGAGATGGCTGAATATGTCAGCTCTCTTCATCAGCTTAGTCTTAAGCTGTGCCATCGTAGTATCGATGGGCATGAGAGGCTGTTTCTTACTGACCGAGGAGTAGAAGTAGTCACAGATATTCTTTATCTGTTTCTTCTTCTTATCGGCATCCTTGTCCCCTGCCTTGATGATGAAGTAGTTCTCAGGGTAGGACATGATGTAGGATGCAGTCTCAGTAGCCCGTTCAGCCTGGGCATTCTGATCCTTGATCTTAAGAAGCTTCGGTATAGCCTTCTCAAGGTCCTCGATGATCTCGATGGGCTTCACTACTATCCTGTATTTCAGGAAGGAGAGAAGCTTAGCGGCTATTGTGCCACCTGCTCTGCCAGCAGCGAGAGTGTGAACGATGGCGAGTTCTTCGTTGTTATCGAAGTCCTCTTCCTTGAAGGTATTCAAGAGGATCTGAACATCCTCAAGAGACCTAGGAGTAGCGAACGGGAACTCACCAGGAGTCTCGTTCAGACAGGACGGATTGATCTCAATTATATTGGCAATGGCACAGTTCTGCCCGTATTTGCCTCTCATATAATTGGTGAAGTCAATGTCGTTAACCTGCATCTGAACAGACAGTATGCGGTTATGCATAGCTGAGTCCAGGGTTCTGACGATGGTATTGTCATCGTCACCAAGGTTACCCGTGCACATCACGAGTGTGTCCTTAGGCAGCTCATAGTGGTTGCCCACTTTCTTGAATTGCAGGAGCTGTAAGGATGCATTAGCTACATCCTGACCGCATCTGTTGTATTCATCCAACAGGACTACCCAACAACCCTCTTTGGGTAATTCATCCATCGGTACGAATGTAACAGTTTTGATCCCGTTTCTCTCCGAGATCACAGGCAGACCTGCAAGGTCTGTGTAGTCTTTCTGTGAGAGCATGATAACTCTCACATAGAACTGCTTACCGTGGATCCTAGTAAGCTCTGCTGCAGCCATAGCAGCGAAGTATGTCTTCGCATTACCAGGCTTACCGACCAGGTTGAGAACCTGACCAGCAACGTAGCAGTGATTTACCAACTTGAGGGCGCTGCTTGGAGTGACCAAGGGCAGCTTGTCTTTCAGTTCGCTCATAGTGAGCCTCCTTATTTAGCATCGGCAATCGTGCAGCCGTATGCCAGTTTGTAGGTTCCGCAATCTCTTTCTAGGAGAGGCGTGTAACCTTTTCTTATCTTTTCATTGTACTTATGTTTGAAGTGTGACTCAGCTTCAGATAGAGTAGAGAAGGATTTAGGAGAGATATTAGTCCACTTCCTATTATCCTGTTTGATCTTCTCTATCGGTTTGTCGAGTCTGCCGTATACAGCCACATAGCCGAACTGCTTATCTTCTGTGAATTCTACCAACTTCGCTATGTAGTACTTCTGAGAGTTTTCTTTCTTGTTGATATAGGTCATGGTGATTTCGTTGATGAGTTTCGGTTCGCTCATTATCTGCTACTCCTAAGGTAGACTTTTCCACCTAATCCTGCAGGGGTATATTTATAATAGCTCCCACTGATTCTAAAGCTAATCGTGAAGAGCGTGATGATAAAGAATGCTCTAGGTCCGCATGAGAGCTCGAACCATGTAGTATCCCTAAAGCAGTTGAAGGAAATTTCAAGGTGTCTGTGAAAGACCTCGACCCAGAACCTTGTCCATACATCCCTTTCAACTCCGAATTCCACCAGCTTTTTAGGCTGTGGATCTCTCGCATCGATATAGTCTATCTTATCGCATGCGACTGTGTATACTTCTTTCTTGTACTTTTTCATTATCTCCCCCTATGCCAGAATTTCTCCCACCAGGTTAGTTGTTTGAAGTGCTTGCATTTACCAGTCCGGTTGGGAGAGAAGTCAGTATCAGTAAAGTAGGTAGTGTGTGTAAACATACCTGTGTATTCATTGTAATGATCTACTGATGTAGAAGTATGGGTCCGTGAACAGAACTCGGCGATGAAAGCGTGGCTAAGATTGAAGCCCTTACAGTGTTGGCATTCTATGCAGTGATGTAGCATACAGTTGCCTCCATTTATCATTCTCTATTTGCTGTCTGATGTGTGCTCTGAACTTGTTATAAGCATCCCAGTCTGCTTTAGTGGGAGTGAGCTTATAGCCTACAACCTTATTGGCTATGGCTGAGTCTAAAATCTGGCATTCGAGTTCGTCGTTCATTTGTTCTCCTTGGGTAGCCCCTGTGTATCCTCTTTACAGAGCCAACCATCTGGTAGTTTGTATTCACCACCTCGTTTATTAATATCCAGCATGGGATTGATAACCATATCAGCTGCTCTATTCCATCTAGCTTTCTTTAGCTCGGTCACATACTTGGTAAGGGTTTCCAAATCTTCCTTATCAGCTATCACCTCGGCATATTCGATGATGTCGAACTTGAATATGTATTTGATAGCAACCCAGAGACGCTTGTACCAAGGAACCCAGGCTGTAGCTACCATTTCAATCAGCCAGTTCGTGTCATCTTCATCATATGAGAACCTTACCCTGTGTGCCAGATCATAACACTGGCATTCAACTACTACTGTGTTCTTATCTTTTTTCATTTCGCCCACTCCTCAACAGTTGTGGTGATGACTTTCTCTATCACCTCTAACTTCCAACCGTTAGCACCACACATCGCCTGTACGATAGGGTCAGCAACAACCTCTTTCAAGGTCGGTGCTACTTTATTCATGTTCTTATTGCTCATCATCTTAAGAAACTCCTTCTGATTGTGAGGGAGTAACTCTCTTAAGACCTCTGCATGATTGTCAGAGACATACTTAAGGATAAAGAACTTGCTATTATCCTCTGCTGCTAGGTTGATGTACTGCACTACAACCTTTGAGAAAGTACTAAGATCTTCTGGCGCATTCCATTTCATATATTCTTCTCCTTAGTACCCGATGAAGTCGGATACTATTGTTAAACATTCTATGCCGTTATCAGCAGCATATTTGAAAACACATTTGAGGTCTGTACCACCACCACGAGTGGTTAGGCGTGTAGGAACTGTCTCACCGGGCTCATAAACCGATAGGACTTTCTCATCAAAGGTTAGGATGGTATGTTCATATCCTAACTTGATAGCCTCTTCAATCTTATCCTGCTGCATACTTCCTGATACATCTATTGCAACTGCTTTTTTCATTTGGCTTCCTCCTATATACCTATCGTGTTTCTAATAACCATAGCTATGGCTTTCCCGTTAAGGATATCTTCACATAGCTTTGATTTAGGAATCAGATTTAGCAGGCGATTCCTGAACCTGAAGTTGTGATACAATTGGTTATTATTAATACGCATTGAGATTTCATCACCAACCCGTTTCAGAGTGACTGAGCGCATTGGATGCTGACCTTTGATGTTAAAGATGTAAGCATAATCATCATACTGATGCTTACCGAACTCTATATCTTTATCTTTGAGTAGGAAGATATCCATATCCCAGTTCTTCTCCTTCTGCCACCACCATATCAGATAGTTTTGTTTCCTGTCCCACTTCTTTAAATCGAAGGCATAGAGGAAACGAGTTAGATTAGTATTATCACAAGCCGCACAAGGGCCCGCTTTCGCTTCTATGTTCATACGTCCGTCTTCATCTTCCCAGCAATCAACCTCTGTGTCAAAGAAATCACACCATCCGTATTCCTCGGGACCATCTGGTTCACCGAAGTGTTCACAATCAGAACAAGACTCATCCCATGCTTCACCGAGTGCATTCATTTGCTTCAGCGTTTGATAGCCACAATGAACTCTACGCATAAATAGAGATGGCCACTTCTTTCCACCACTCCATCCATAAGGCATGAAGAAGAAGTGGAACCAAGAATATGCTTTGCCACTTTTAAATTTAGTCCAGATACTCATGATAGCTCCTTAGTGAATAGGCGGGGGAGAAGCACGTTTGTGGCCGCTCCCCCTCTTCACTATTCCTCTGTTTCGTCTTCGTGTTGAGGCTCGTAGTACACATCATCAGATGTGATGCGAACCGGAGTCTTTACTGCGAACTGCTCAGCATCCCTCAAGTGATTGAATGCTGACCCGGAAAGGAGAACGTCTCTCTTTGACATAGATTATCTCACCCCCTTGATGACGATGTGAGACGCGAGGCTCACATTCTTGTTAAGATAGACCCCATTCTTATTCAGGTGGGAATCGTTAGCCTGAGATTCCTCTCTCTTAAGCATCTTGTACTTATCGAAGAGAGGGGAGAACTTCTTTATGAAGTTCGCCTGAGTATCCTTGCCAACATTGACAAGGAATTTGTAATCGGCCATCTGCTGTTCGATGGCTTTCCACTCCGCGTTTAACGGGGCACTGCTGAAGCGGAAGTACATAGAGCCTCCTCTTTCCCATAGGGAAAGTATAAACCAGTTAGTAATGAATCCTTTCGGATTAGTTCGTCGGGTCCCAGGCTTTGAAGACCTGGTTCCATTTCATTTTGCGGACAAGCTTACGGTCAGTGTTCTTGTGGATTCCAGAGTCTCTCTCTGGGTGACGCTGCGTTCCAGGATTCTAGCAAGCTCCTGTCCGCGAGCCTTCAATCTCTTAAGATCGTTAAGAGACTGGTTGATACTTCTTACGCTTTCCATACTACACCTCCAAAGCCCTAAGTATTATCATGGGCGTTTACATAGCGTTAGTTAATGTATACTCGTCGACGCTGAGAACAGATGTTAATGCGCCTGGTATCATGTGTAGTGACAGCCACTGGATAACGCCGTCTTTGTCTAACCTCTTTGCAGACCAAAAGTCCGTAGACTCATGAACCTTGCCTGACAAGTAGTAAACAATGTAATGGTACTTACCTGCTGTATCCATACTTCCTCCTTTATTTTCTGCACTCAGGGCATTGCATTGTTGAAGGCTGAGTGTCCCGAGCTTTAACTATTATCAGATGGTCTACTTCGACAGGAACCCATTCCGTAACATGGCTAACATGTAGCGGACGGTTACATACACAGCATACAACCTGTGTTGCTACTACAACTTTATTAATCATAGTCACCTCCTTTAGCAATAGCCTTGTGCGAAGGGATAGGTTCTGCTCCTATCCGCTCTACCTGCGTAGCCATAGTTTCCCGCAGTGGTGACTTCGCGCCTTCGCATAAGGCTATTGAGTATTACTTAAGCTTCAAGGACAACAATGTCCTTGGCGTTCGCGTACTTCCAAGACTTTTCAATCCCGGACTTGTCAACTCCAGAGAAGGAGCTTGATGCCTTCGCGGTAGCACTAGTGACCTTCACGCGTCTCAGTCTGAAGTCAGGGTCGTTAGCACCTTTGTACATCATGTCAATGGTCTTGCCGACGTAAGCAAGGTACTTCTCCGCGAGAGGGTCAAGGGTCGGCTTGAGTCCTGAGACGGGCTTACCCTTGCAACGCTCCTCGGTGCATGCCTGCATGTCAGCAGTGAAGAGAAGCATACTAAGGTAAGAGATTGGAGCGTTGGGGTAGTGTTTCATCTTCCAAGGTCCATGATGGCATTTGAGGATGTCGGTCTCGTCAGGGGTGAGGGTGATACCTGCAGAGGTCAGGATGCTGATGGTCCCCATGACGTGCTCAGGTGACCCCTTCTTGAAGTAGTACTTACCGGACTCAGAGAGTCCGTAGTTGTAGATTTTACCCAGGTCGTGGACCCAGGCTAATGCTACCAACTGTTCCTGCTCTTCTGGAGTAGGAAGGGTAGCGGCTAGGTTACTAGTATATTTGACCACGTTAAGCGTGTGGTCTTTGAGTCCGCCTTTGTATGCGGCGTGTTCCTCTCCCCAGTTCGGGGATGCCGCCGCAGTGTCGAAGGCGTCCTGTATACTAGCTATAGCCTTCTTTGCCATATCTATAGTCAACATACTTTTTCCTATAATCAAAGGCGGTCTAACAATCGTCCGCCCTTCATAACAGGAGAGGGGGCGCAATGCCCCCTCTTCATCCCGTACGCTTTTGAAGAAGTCAGAGTGAATTTGCTGTCGGGGTAATTCGCTGAGGAATTCGTCCTGAAACCTACTGATTCCCGTCACGGCGTCCCGCTTACAGTCTATTCGACTGCAAATTGTCTGACTTCTGGAAGAAGTACCTTTGCCGAATACCTATTCCAGCTCGTTTTTGTCCCTGTTTGGCTAAGGATGGTATGTACAGTGCTAACGATAAACGCTGTGCCTTGCTGTTCCCTTTGTCTTGACTTCATATAGCGTCTTTAACTATATGCTATTCAAGGCATTCCTATATTAGCGTATAGGAAAGTCGGTTTCAGAGGTATACCGTCTTGACTTACGGTAAACCGTTCTACCTTTTCAGTAACCGTTTACTTGCATTACCGATTAGAAGCCCATTAAACAATCCCTTGCAAGATTGTTACTGTTGACTTCTACGGACTAATAGCAATAGAAAAAAATAAAAACAAGTACCCCCCCACTGTATTATAGTGACCCCCCCTACCTGCCATACCCCACCACCCCCCTACCCCACTCCCTACCTCGAGGGAGACCCCCCTC
>Ga0114951_10001889_pt1 | contig 24836 bp, 14 predicted proteins | sample AM7aDNAmetaG_FD_88677 | JGI IMG/M metagenome (GOLD analysis project Ga0114951, IMG submission 88677) | Freshwater microbial communities from Finland to study Microbial Dark Matter (Phase II) - AM7a DNA metaG | ecosystem: Environmental > Aquatic > Freshwater > Lake | place: Finland: Lake Alinen... | reverse complement strand
CAATCTTAGTTCCATCGGGACTAAAAGTCGGGTGCGGATGGTCTGCAGCTGTGGCTTTGTGTCCTGCAGAAAGCAACATCATTTCGTGCGTCCGGCGGTCTATCAGATAAATATTTCGGGCAAAATCATCTCCCACCAGAAAATGCTTATCGGCGGAGCCGTTTACGTGCCAGAAACCGCTGCCTGAAGGTGTTTGCCCAGCAATCATCATTTCGCGGGTATTAATGTTCACCACAGCCAGTCCGGTTGGTTTTTCACGCGTGCCGCAATCGCCCCAGGTTGGATTCTGTCCCGGATTCGGACCATTCACATCAATTTCTTTTAGACCGGTAGTGTCAGTCTCTGTTTTAATTTTCCGATGCCCCATAATGGCAATGGCCACTTCGTCTGGACTAATAACGGCTTCGTGCGTAACCCACTCAAAATCTTCCTCGGGATACAACGGACGCAAACCCGAACCATCGGAATTCACAATCCATGTTCGTTGAGGCGATTTTCCGCCCGTTTCCCAACAGAAAATAATTTGTCCAGGCACCCATGGATTAGTCTGAATATGACCAATCTGGAATGGCACCGAGATTACATATTTTATTTCTCCTGTTTTCACGTTCATTCCGGCAATTCCGGCAGGTCCTGCTCCCATTTTGCGTGGCCCGTAGCTCGATTCAATTTTTACATCGGCGCTCAGATGTTTGGCAGCTTCATCCTTTCCCACACGAAACCAAACCCATTCCTCATTTGCGTCCAGCGCCATATCGCCACCTGCCCGAAGTTCGGGCTGAGTGATTCCGCAAACACGCTGATAGGCAGATTCCGGTTTCAGTGTTCCTGCTTTACTGTCTTTGAAAAGCTTTTCCAAATCAACTTCAATAATAGCCAGTGAGGTTTTAATCGTATCGGTATTCATGTGGCGCATGAAGTAGAGTTTCATCGATTTCCGTGCCACATTCAGCATGCCGGAATAACCGCCATCGCTCACCTGAACCATCTCACCTGACTTCTCGTTTACAGCCATGGCTTCACCCTTTACTCTTCCTGACCTGAAAATAATCCATTTACCATCGGAAGTCCATTGGTTATGCGTTTGGTAAATCTTAGAATCCCCAGCCGGTGTGCTTGTCAGGAAAATAAGTTTATTTCCTGTAACCGGGTCTTTTATTTCTTTTCGTTCGGAAGGAAAGCGCGTGCCAATCTGAGCATTAACGACAGGAAATGTACCAAACAAACATGAGATTAGAATGGTAATCGTAAGTATTTTCTTCATTTTTTCAAAATCAATATTATTTAGTTTTCGTAAAATTGATTACATTTTCATGTATCTGCATCTTATCCCGAATGGTATCAGCCGCCACATTTTTCATAAAAATATTTTCAACCGGCATTTCTTTTTGTCCCAGAATTCTGGATTCGAATTTCACATTGGTTGCTTTTATGTTTTCCAGATAAATGTTTTTAATCGGTGTCAGTTTGCGCACATAAGTCGGCACAAGGTTCTTCCATTGATAAAGCACATCAGTTTCGATACCCAAAATACCCAAATCCATTTTTCCGGCTTTGATGTTTTTGATGTAAATGTTGTTCACATAACCACCCATGCGTTCATTGGTTTTGATAAATACAACATGGAACATCTTAGCACCGTCATTCACCACACAATCATGTACATACACATTTTCGATACCGCCCGACAGCTCACTTCCGATAGCAATGAGTTGATGTCCATTTTTCACGGTACAATTCTGAATCACTAGGTTTTTGGTGGGAACCTGAATGCGCCAACCTTCCTGGTTACGACCGGATTTAATGGCAATGGCATCGTCGCCCTGATCAAACTGACAGTCTTCCACCAGGATATTCTGACTCATTTCGGGGTCAAAACCATCGTTGTTATGACCGTGAGCATACACGTTCAACTTTCGAAGCAAAATGTTTTTCGACAGGTACATGTGAATGGTCCAAAACGGACTGTTGATGATAGAGAAACCTTCGAGGCGGATATTCTCACAGCGGTTGAACTGAATAAGGTGCGGACGCAAATGAGCAGTGTCGTTTACCATCAGGCGCTCTTCGGTAGGCACGTTCTGATACGACATATTATACAGACGCTTCAGACTTTCCATGTGTGGACGCGGCCTTGCACCCCAAACTTTCCACAAATTCATTTTGGCTTTAATGGTACCTTCGCCTGTAATGGCAATATTCTTACATTTCCAGGCATAAATGAGCGGCGAATAATTCATACATTCCATGCCTTCCCAGCTGGTATTTACCGCAGGCAAATAATCTTTTGGATCATCGTCGAAAAGTAAAACAGCTCCCTTATTCAAGTGCAGATTGACATTGCTTTTAAGATGTACCTGACCGGTAAGCCATTCTCCTGCAGTAATTTCCACAATTCCACCACCAGCTTCACTGGCAGCTGAAATGGCTTTGGCAATTGCCAGCGAATTCTTCTGTTTATCACCCAGTACAGCACCGAAATCAACAATGGAAAAGGTTTTGCACGTCCCAAAATCAGGAACAGTGATTTCCGGGATCGAAAAGGGAGCCTGAACCTGAATTTTAGTTAATGGAACTCCATTTTCATTTTTCTTATAAGAGCTGAGAAGCAATGTCAGTAATAATAAGCAGGGGATAGCAATCGTTTTCATATTTTAAATTTATCAATGTAATACCTGAATAGATTTATACTAGCAAACTTTTACAACCGGAATACCAATCAGCGATGCTAGCTTATCTATTTTCGAACCAACATGCCCTATACCAATAGCACAATGATGCGATGGTCCGGCTTTACTCCATTTATCCATAAAATGTTTGGCGGAAATTGGGAAGCGATAGCGACTATTCGTGTTCCCGATTTGCAAAGTTGGACCTTCAACCGATTCACCCTCGGCAACCAGAAGGAAAATACCATCACGACCTTCGCACACCGATAGAATCGTAACCGGTCCTTGTTTTACTGACATTTGAATAGAAAGACCTTTTCCCGGTTTGCCATGGTAGATTGGCAGCGGAACCAGATTCACGTTACCTTCGGCAATGGCAAAATGCGCAGGGCCATCGTGTCCGAGCATTACGATATCGTCATTAAAATCCATAGCGTAGAATTCAGAAAATGAGCCACCGGCACCAAGCTCAGCCAAAATTTTCATTGCCTGAACATTTTTGACTTCACACTCGCCGGCAATTGGAATATTTTTACCTGTCAATAATGTATTTCCGGCAATTACCGAAGTCACAATATTTTCATACGGATTACCATTTGAACCTTCGTAATAATAGGCCATTGAACCCAAATTATGCGCAGCAATGATCTTGTCCAAGGCGACAGAAGTGCGCGCTGCACGTTCTAATTCGTAGACTTCACATTCGTCACTTACTACAAATGTAGTTTCAAATTCTTTCAGTTTAGTGGCGCATTCTTCATCGGTAACAGCATCGCGAAGCTCTTTTAGTTCACACATTTCCAATAATTCGACATGCGTTCCAAATACAGCAGACTGCAAAGTAACATCCGTGTAAACATCGAGCATACCACCGTAGTAATGCCCTAAAATCCCCATACGGTTGTGACGCATCGCAAAAGTCACACGGGCAGCATCTACCCAATCTTCAATTTCTTTCCAGGCTTCGGCTTCGTGCAAATATCCTGTTACAATATCATATTGAATACGAGCACGATTGAAAACACCGGCTATTTCAGGCACTGAACATGCCTGACAGTGTGCCAACCATTCACCGGTCATTTTGCCACGATCGCCCATGCTGTTTATTTTGGCATAATCAATGGCGGCAACTGGTTGTAGATTAAGCAAAATTACCGGCACTTTCAGCTGTTGTGCGACAGGCAAAACCGTTGAAGATAATGCATAAGTTGAAATAAACAAAAACACTACATCTACTTGTTCGCTACGAAGAAATGAAGCTGCAGTTTGTGCTTTTTCGGGATTATCAACCATTCCCGCATCTGCTACTGCAACGCCAAACGATTCTATACGTGTTTTAATTTCATTTTGATAACCTTCCAGACGAGGAAGTAAATCGGCAAACTGAGGCCAATAAGTATCAAGTCCAATGCCGAAAAGTCCGACTTTTAATGTTGAGTTTTCCATGTGATAGGTATGAAGTTTTAGTATTGTTATTTCATTTTGATATTTCTAAATTTACAGGTCCGATTAATCCTGATTTTTGTAACGGAGAATCTTTTTCAAAAAAGTTCCATGTTGTAAAAGTCAATCGTTCTTTGACTGGTCTTTGTTCGCCTGTCCATATCCAATCGGGAATTTCAAGTAGTCGATAGCCCTGAACTTGTTTGCCTGAATAGATCATCTTTTTGTCCCACTTACAATCTCTTGGAAATTGTTCGTCACCAATAAGCCTGTTTGCCCAGGTATTTGTTACTCTAACTTCTATTTTGTTCTCACCATGCTTCACAAATGCTGTTATATTAGCCTTAAAAGGCGGTTTCCAGTAAATACCGGCATTTTGATTGTTGACGAAAATCTCCGCAATATTTTTCACTTCACCAAGGTTCAGCCAGATCCGATTTCCTGCCAATAGCTTTTTATCAATTTTGATGGGTGTTTGATATTTCGCAGTACCCGAATAAAACCGAATCCCATTATTTATATTTTCAGACCATGAACCTATCTTCAACATGGCACTGTCTGGTGCTCCCCAGTTCTTCGCAAAATGGACATTCCACGTTTTATCTATCGAAATGGTTTGATTTACAGAGCTCTGTTTGTATTCAGTCAATCCTTCCTGTTTTGATGATTTTGGCACAAAAACCACAAAAACGGACTCGTAGGGAGAAAGTGTCAGGTCAATAGAAATACGGCCATTAATTTGTTTCCAGTTTTGATAGCTCATTGTTTTTCCTGTTTCAGGAAACCAAAGTACCGGAATCTTGTCAGCAATTCTGAAAAGCAGTTCAGTCTTCATTTCAGTAGACACTGAACTTGCAACAAAATAAATATCACTATCACCTGCTTCACGATGTATCCAGCTTATTGCATCATTTCCTTCACGCAGGCCACATGCTGTTTCTTCTTTTCCACCCCAAACCATAGCCGTCCCGGAAGCTTTCAAAACTTCGACATCCGGCAATAACTGCATGCCCTTTAAATAATTCAGAAATGCCTCGCTCCAATGATTTGTTTGAGCAGGTTTATTGTAGAATGCTTTTCCTGCAGGCCGATCTTTCAAAAGCCATTCGGTCTCGGGGTCATTGGTTGCAGAGTAAGTTTTCATCCAAACCATTCGTCCCTTACCCACTGTATTTTCTGTATTTGTGCTGTCAATACCTCCCCAAAGTCTGGAAACCAGAGTTTTTACCTCCTCATTGGATTGTGGATAATTTGTAAGTCCTGTGGATTGCATTGGTTTATCCTGACAAATAACAGTTCCACCTTTTTCTACCAGGTCAAGTAGTTTCTTTGCAATTTGAGAGCTTATCTTTCCATTTGTTTTCGGCAGCAACAAAACACGATATCTTGCACCCGATGATATTGTGAAATATCCATTTTGCCAGCTCATATCATTCAGAAGGATTTCTTCGGTAATGTGGTCATAATTATAGAGTTGGTGCAGTCCTTCAGGCGTTGACTCTTTCCAGTTTACCGTAGGCATTAAAACGGCCACATCGGCAACATTTTTTCCCTGACGAAGCAAGTACTGACAGCGTGAGATGTAATCGGTAAAAGCTTTCCCTTGTTCCCACCATGTTTGTCCCGGACAAAACATAGTACCCCAAAAATGCATGGGCATGCCCGGCTTAACATCCTGTCCCCATGGCTGAAGAGCCGTTCCATGTAGTACAAACATATTTATCCCGTTACAAAAAGCGAGATCGCCAATTCGTTTCAGTCCATACGGATCCATTGTCCAGTTTCCATCGCACCAACGTCCCGTAAACATTTCAGCACCAATGGTCTTGCGTCCGTAGGTGTGTCCTGCACTTCCGGCCCATCGTGCCGAGTTCATACAATCGCCGCTTGCCCACACCTCACCCATAGGCATGTCGGTTCTTCCCCCACATCTTACCGGGTCAAAAGGACCATAATATGGTTCAGTCATAAAGATCATTCCTTTTTCATGACATTTTTGAGTGATATGCGAAAAGAAATTGTCGGCAAACAAATCAGCCTGTGTTAGATAAACATCGCTTTTAAAACGGGCTGTCATATCTTTATTTTCGACAATCTGATTCGTTTTGTAGGTTATCAACCATGGAATTGGATCATAGCCCCGCCGTTTAATAAATTCTTCTCTGAATTTGGGTGACCATTCGGGATTGCCTACTTCCCAACTGTCAGCTTCCATTCCACGAATGGTGTTTCCGGCTAATTCCGGTGAGTTTTTCAAAAAGCGACCCACCATTCCTTCGAAAATAGAATCCACAGCAGCTTTATCAAGCTTATCACATTCAAATCCTTTACCGCCATCCGGTGCCGGACGATTATAAGCCAAAGCATTCCGCATGGCATACCTCCGAATTACCCAATTTCCTTTTGGTATAATCCACATAATTCTACCATTTTCTACTTGTTTTGTAAGTTCAATTATGTCAGATGAATTAATAATTGGCTTGTCTGGAAAAGCTACAACGGCAATTTCATTAGTAAAATTCTCCAAACCGGGTAAATCAAGTGTATATTGATTGAGAATCTTAGTTGTATCCGGTGTTTGGCGGAGTATGATTTCGGTTCTTTTTGAATTCCCTGTAATTTTGATTTCTGAAAAGACTACCCGTTGAACTGCCTGAGCCGGTTTAATCCAAGGACCTCCACTATGACACCAACCCGGTCCACATTGAGATGTAACCGTTAATCCTAATCGATGTGACTCTTCTGCAGCAAATTTCCATGCATCGAAGAAATCAGGACTCATGCATTTAATAGGATTAGGCATGTGGTGATCCTGCCCCATTTTCATAGTGTTGTCGTGTCCACCAACAAGCATAATAAGCGTACCGGAAACACCGAACTTTTTGAATTGCTCCAGATCGGATGTGATTCCTTTTTTGGTCACCATATCATTCATCCAGTCCCAAAATATCCATGGTCTGAATTCAGAAGAAGGATTCTGAAAATCCACATTATTGAATTTCTGAGCAAAACAAAAATGGGATAACACCAAAAGTAAGATTAACGAGGCTGATTTTTTCATTATTATTATTTCAAAAGCCCTTGCAAGGGCAGTTTTTGTTTCTTCACGTCTTCTACAAACAAGGCTGCAACTTTGCGTGCTCCCACTTCATTCAGATGCGTGGAATCCTGAACACCGTTTTTGCGGTTCGGATATTCATCGGGCTTGCAGAAAAGATAGAGCGATTTCGATTTTTCGGGTCCGAGTTCCGAAACCAGTCTACGGGTTAGCGCTTCCATATCGACATAAGGAGTCTTTGTTTCAAGGGCAATTTCTTTGGATGCGGGAATATATGCCCCGTGGGTATCTATCAGATTGCCTTTTCCATCGAACTGACGGCGAACTATGGATGAACATACAATTGGATTTGCTCCTTTGGCGCGGGTTTCGTCAATGTATTTTCTCAACAACTCTTTGTAGGTTGTCGCTGCATCGGTATGCAGGTTTTCGGCAGGCTTTTCGTCATTATGCCCAAATTGGATAATCACATAATCGCCCGGCTTAATGCTGTCGTGAATGACTTTCCAGCGGCCTTCATCCAAAAAACTTTTGGAACTGCGCCCGTTTACCGCATGATTGCTAACCCTTGTTATGGTGTTTACAAATTCATTCATCACCATTCCCCAGCCTGTTTCGGGTGCTGCCTTGGCACTTTTGTTGGCCATAGTAGAATCGCCTATCATCCAAACAGTTACTTTATCGGCACTTTTGAATGAAAATGCTGTGATGACTATTAAAACTGAAATAATCAATTTATATGTTTTCATTAAAACTTTAGATTTGAGATATATTTAAATTCTTGAATAAAAAATGGTCTTCCTCATAATTAATCGTAAGACTGTTCTTTTAGTTTTGCATTAATAAAAAATGGTCTTCCTCATAATTAATCGTAAGACTGTTCTTTTAGTTTTGCATTATTACTCTTATATTCCAATGGAGAACCATTTACAATAACTTTCTCGAGTTTTATATCATTGTAATTCGATTTTATTGTAGGTTCAGTAGCGGTAGCTGTTACGTTGTTTATCTGAATTTTCGAAACCTGATCCATTGGATTTCCTGCAAGTTCTGCAACGACACTACACTTTATGTTTAGATTTGAAACTGAGATATTTCTGACTATCCCAAATGGTTTTGTATTACTTCCTTCAAGTGTGAAAAACTGTTTCCATGGTTTCATCTCAATTATACTTCGACATCTTCCTGTAACATTCTCTACAGTAATATCTTCATAAACCTGATAGGTGTCCGGACGCATTTTTAATCTTAACAACGGTACATCACAGTCAACTTTACAATTTCGCAAAACAATATTTTTGGCATGAATACATTCGCTTCCAAGCGTTAAGACACCGTGCGAATCGCCAAACGTACAGTTCTCCACCAGAATATCCTCAACAATTCCATTTTCTGAACGTTTGTGGGCATCAAAGCCTTTACCGCCTTTAATACAAACTGCATCATCATTCACCGAAATATAACAACCTCTCACAGTCACCCGTTTACAAACATCAATATCAATGCCATCTGTGCTGGGTGCTTTGACCGGTTTGAAAGGTGAGCGAATATCGCAATTCTCAATCAACACATCGTTACATTCATACAAATGAGTTGTCCAAAAACCTGAATTGCAAAGCTTTACATTCGAAACTGTTACTCTGTTACAGCCCCAGATAAATAGCAAGCGTGGACGATGAACTTCGAGATTGGTACATTCACGACCCAGCTTTTTCACAGAATCACGGGTAGCCCAAAAGGTCTTCCAATACTTCAATCCGTTCCCATTAATTGTTCCCGGTCCGGCAATTTCAAAGCCGTCGACATGATAGGCATTGACCAAAGCCGCGTAATAATAGATGCTTCTCCCTTCCATGCGCGAAGGAATCAGCGGATAATCGGCAATATTATCCGAACCTTTCAGCACGGCACCTTCCATCAGGCGAAGTTTGGTATTCGGCTTAAAAAACAATGCTCCCGACAAATAAACTCCTTTGGGAATCACCACCGTGCCACCGCCTTCATCCGAAGCTTTATCTATAACCGATTGAATGGCTGAGGTATTCAGTTTGGTACTGTCAACTGTTGCTCCATGATTTGTAATTACATAATCTGCTGATTTGGATGAAACTACCGCAGCCAACATACACAATGAGAAAATGACTTTTTTCATATATTTCCAGTTGTTTATTATTTATTTGAAAAAGTTGATTCGTTTCCACCAACCTTCCGTATTGCTCCACAGATGTTTTTTATGGTTCTAAGAACTTTTTGTATTGTTCCCCGGAACTTTCGTATGTTACAACAGAAGTTCCGTATTACTCTACAGAAGTTTATGTAGCTCTCCGGAAGTTCTGTATAGTTCTACTAAGCTTTCCGGCTTTAATACCGAACATCGGGATTACTCTAAAAAACTTTCCGATTACTCTACAGAACTTTTTTTATGTTCCACAAATGTTTTGTATAACTCTACGAAACTTTCCGGCTTTAATCCGAAACATTCCGGTCTTAATACGAAACTTTCCAGCTTTAATACGAAACTTTCCAGCTTTAATATGAAACTCTCCGGTTTTAATCTGAGACTTTCCGATCTTAATCTGAAACTTTCCTACTTTAATCCGGAAGTTTCAGATTGATACCCGAAACACTCGTATTGACCTCAATTTCCGTCCGGCTTCAGCACATCCACTGATGGACTATCGTACCAGTGAAATACCAAAAGTGAATCGGGCTGTTTGGGGTCAAAAGTTTTCCAGTCATCCCTGACGAATTGTTTCAATGGGTAATTATTGCTTACAATGCTTTGAACCACGCATTTTGCCAGTTCGTACGCTCCATACGGATTAAAATGCGTGTTATCAGCCAGCGGTTTATCCTGTCCCGGATAGGAGTTGGCCGGATAATGCACAAATGCCTTTTTGGAGTTCTCAACACCAAGCGCTTCATACAAATCTTTACTCATGTCATTCAGGTCAACAAGCATAACATTGTCCTCTTTAGCCATTTGACGCATAGATGCCGGAAAATCTTCCAATGTATTGATAATTTTGCCATTCGCGTCGAAACTGCGACGACTAGTTGAAGTTACCAACACCGGAATGCCGCCTTTCTTTTTAGCTTCGGCAATATAATATCTCAATTCATCTTTATAGGTTGTAAATGCATCCAAATGTGTGTTGCCGGGCTTTTGGTCGTTGTGCGCAAATTCCATAAACAGGTAATCGCCTTTTTTCATATGACTCAGGATTTTCATCAACCTTCTTTCGCCTTTAAATGCCCGTAAAGTTTCACCGGATTCTGCATAATTGGCCACCACCACATTTGCTTTCAGGAAATTGGGAAGCATTTGTCCCCACGATGCCCAGGGCTCATACTCCTGATCGGTAACGGTAGAATTTCCGGCCAGAAAAATGGTGGGTAATTCGTCGGCATTATGTATCTCAATAGCCGACACACAGGGCTTTTCACCACCAAATTCCAGTGTCAGTTTATTGTCCCAGTTGATATATTTTAGTTCGCGCGGTTTCAGTTTTATCTTCGTCGAATCATTGATTTTGGGCATCCGAACATCTACAATAATGGTTTTTACAACTATTTTACCGGCTTCCGTTTTCAGATTTTCGAACATCAGGCGGCGCGATTCGGCTTTCAATGTTGTTGACGAACCTTCGGCATTTCCTCCCAGCATCAATACAACGCGGTAATGCCCTTCGGGTAACTGAACCGAGAAATAAAAAGGTTTGACAGAGGCAATAAAAGGAGTTTTTGCTCCTTTAGTATTGGTTGTAAGCGGACCAAAACTGGTGATTCCATAACCTTTGGCATTAGTATATTCTGCCGTTGTGTCAATCTGAATACAGTTTTTGGCAGTTTTGGCAGTTCCAAACGAAAAGTTCTTTCTCCATTCGTTTTTCTGAGCACTGACATTAAAAAGCAATGCCGAGGCAATTAAAATACATACTATTTTTCTCATATTTCTTATATCAATTATTATAATTCATTGCATCAACAGACTTTAGCTGAATTTCGCCACTTTTCAAACCTGCACCCTGCACTGACAATTTAATTGCTCCAGCCTTTGTGGTTGATTGCACTAAAACAACTAGTTTGCCATTAAATAATTTCATGGTTGGTAAATGAAACAGTTCCAATGAAGTGGCATCGCCATTACAAGCTGCACGGAAAGTTCCATTTCCGCTGACATTAAACTTCAACTGGTCATTAACCACCGGACAAGGATTTCCATTTTTATCAACAACCGATGCTGTGACATAACAAATATCATTGCCATCGGCACTTATTTCGGTGCGGTCAGGCTCAAGGACTATTTTATAAGGTTTTCCGGCCGTTACAATTTGCTTTTCGGCAGCCGGTTTTCCCTCTTTATCATACGCAACCACTTTCAATGTTCCGGGTTCGTATTTCACGTCCATCCACATCAGTCGGTATCTGTTTAGAGCACTTGCATCACTTTTCTTCTGAATTCCCATACTTTTGCCGTTTACAAACAATTCTGCACTATCGAAATTGGTATAGACAAAAACGGGTGTTACCTGACCTTCGCGCCCTTCCCAATTCCAGTGAGGGAGAATGTGCAGGGTGTTTTGGGTTGTATTCCACTGGCTGCGGTAAAAATAATAACGGTCTTTAGGTAAACCTGCCAAATCGCAAATTCCAAAATACGAACTTCGTGAAGGCCAAAGATTATCGTAAGGTGTTGGTTCGCCCAAATAATCAAATCCGGTCCATACAAATTGACCGATTACCCACGGTTTTGTATCCTGCAAAACAAAATCTTCATCGGGCAGATTGGACCATTTGCAGTATTCCAAATCGTAGGACGAACATTGACGATCGTCGTATTGCTTTTCGGCACCCTTAACAGCCGGAAATTTATATACGCCACGCGAACTTACAGTAGAGGCCGTTTCGGACCCTAAAATAAATCCCTGCGGAAATAATTTATTAGCTTCTTCGTACAAATTCAAGCGATAATTTAAGCCCGGAATATCCAGCAGTGCTCCGAATCCTGATGCCATTGTTGCTTTTACCTGATCCATTCCAACTGTTACAGGTCTTGTAGGATCTTCACGATGAAAGATTTCCTGTAACATTTTAGCTCGTTTTACACCTTCTGCAGTTCGTTGATCCGGCACTTCGTTTCCTGCACTCCACATAATAATACAGGGATGATTTCGGGTAGCATGTACCAGATTCACAATATCTTTTTCAACATCGGATTTAAAAAACCGACTATACCCGTTTTTTACCTTGGGAGCTGCCCATTCATCAAAACTTTCAGCCAGAAACATAAATCCCATTTCGTCACAAAGCTCCAGTTGTTCAATCGAAGGCATATTGTGCGAGCTTCTGATGGCATCGCAACCCATATCTTTCAGTATGCGAAGCTGCCGGCGCATCGCTGCCACATTTACCGCCGCTCCCAATGGACCGAGGTCGTGGTGTAAACAAACTCCCTTAAACTTACGGACTTTCCCGTTTAAACTAAAGCCTGTGACAGGTTTATAACTTATTTCACGTATTCCAAAACGGGTTTTAATTTCGTCTTTAAGCACATTGCCGGCAAAAAGTTTGCTGACTGCGATATAAAGATATGGTGTTTCGGGACTCCACAGCTGCGGATTAGTTACCGAAATATTCTGATCAAATTCGTTCCCGAAAACATCCTGCGTACTGCCTGAAGCCACCGTATCACCTTTCGCATTCAAAATGTAAGTGCTGAGGTGAAGCTTGCTTCCCGAAACTTTGGTTTTAATATTTACTTTGGCAAAGCCGGAAGTGATAACCGGGGTTGTGATAGATGTTCCCCACTGCTCAATGCTCTCCTGATTTGTCACAATGAGCCGAACCTTGCGATATAACCCCGCACCGGGATACCAACGGGAAGATAATCCTTTGTTTGAGACCTGAACGGCCAGCGTATTTCTTGCTCCTTCCACCACCTGAGCGCTTATATTAAAATAGAAATAGTTATAACCATAATGCCATTCACCGGCTTTTTGCCCATTGATAAAGACTTTCGGCTCGCTCATAGCCCCTTCGAAAAGAATCAGCACTTTCTGTCCGACCTTATATTGTGGCAAAGTAAACTGATTCCGGTACCAGCCTTCACCAATATAGGGCAACGCCCCTGTTCTGCCTGTTTTTTCAGTTGGAATTTTCTCTCCGTTTTGATCTATTGCAATAGTTTGTTTATCAATTTCCTTATCAAAAGGCCCATAAATAGCCCAATCATGAGGCACAGATACGGTTTCCCATTTCCGGTCGTCAAACTCTTTTTGAAACGCCAAATCGACAGAACCTTTATGAAATTTCCAGTTAGCCGAAAGTTCGGTTTCCACTCTAAGCTGAGCAAATGAACTCAAAGTTGCTGACAGAAAAAACAACAGAAGGAAATTATTTTTTATTGACATGTTTATATGTTGTAATATTGTGTTGAATCCCTAATATAAGTTAGTATCAGCTTATTTCTATTTAATTTCAATACTTACACTTCCCGCTTTCAAATTTGCCGAATTTGCGGTAATCGTAATCTGTCCTTTTGCTGCAAGGGCACGCACAATAGCTGAACAACGACCGTTATAAGCCTGACGTTCAGAGCCCTGATAATTTTCGTGACTGATGATATTTCCGTTATCGAGTGCAATAATTTCACCGGTAGTTGAAATGGAGAATTTAATAAGTTTTTCCACATTCGGGCAAACAATTCCATTGGCATCCACCACCTGAGCAGTTACAAATGAAACTTCATCCGGGTTTTTCGAAAGTGCATTGCGGTCAACTGTCAGAAGAATTTTCTCCGGTTCGCCGGCTGTAATCAGCTCATCGGTTGCCACAACCTGACCTTTATTTTTGGCCACAGCCTTCAGAGAGCCTTTTTCAAAAGTGATATCCCACGAACGGGGCGCATCTCTTGTCGATTTCTGCTGTGCTCCGAGCGATTTTCCATTCAGAAACAATTCCACTTCGTCGCAATTACTATAAACCTGAATGCTGGCAGCATCATACGTTCCAAAATCGAGCGGTGTCCAGTTTGCTACCCAGTTTCCAACTCCGGCATTGTCTTCCTTGCGCATGATGTGAACCACCGGTTTATCCGACCACCAGCTTTGACGCTGATAACTCAACTGTTTCCAGTTGCCTACACGGTCGAACAAACCCTGATTGTACGAAATTTCCGGCCATTTGGCTTCTCCCAGATAGTCAAATCCGGTCCACAGAAACTGTCCGGCCATATACGGATTATCGCGCAGAATCAACCATTCCGAGAGTTCGTGCCCGTTTTCAGTTCCGATAACTTTCAACTGTGGTTTAGTCTGATGCAGCTCAACCAATTCCTTTTCACGATAATTCTGACCGACAATATCCATAATTTCTGCAAAACCATTGGTATACACTTTTGACGAACCCGGACGGAACAACGCCATTGTTACAGGACGCTCCGAATCAAACTGATGAACCAAATCCTGCTGGTTCTTGTATTTTTTGAAACCGCTGGAATCATTCAAATTATCACGGATTTCGTTTCCCACGCTGTAAAGTATGATGGAAGGATGATTTCGGTCGCGCAGAACCATATCCCGTGTATCTTGTTCCCACCATTTTGTAAAATTCAGATTATAACCATAATCGCTACCTGGTTTTGAGGCATTCCAAGTATCGAAACTTTCGTCCATAACCAAAAATCCCATGCGGTCGCACAAGTCCAGAAATTCCGGTGCAACAGGATTATGAGCAGTACGAATGGCATTCACCCCGACTTCTTTCAAGAGTTTAAAACGGTGTTCCCAAACTCCAAGCGGAACAGCAGAACCTAACCCACCGCCATCGTGATGCAGACAAACACCTTTTATTTTAATGTTTTTACCGTTCAGCCAGTAACCGGTGGCAGCTTCAAATTTGCTGTCGCGAATTCCGAAAGTGGTGGTTTGTTCGTCAATTATTAATTTACCTGATTTAATCAGTGTCGTTGCGCGGTACAAATTTGGATTATTGGTATCCCACAACTGCGGTGAAAGTATTTCCAGCAACTGATTTACCATGCCTGTTTTTCTGGCCTGAATAGATTGATTGGTTTCTGCAGTTTTGACAACTTTTCCCGATGGGTCTGTTATTGTCGTTGAAATAGTAATTGTACCCGAAACAGCTGATTCGTTTAACACCTGAATCTGCATATTCACACTTGCTTTTTTATCGCTCACTTGTGTAGAACGAGCATAAACGCCCCACGGAGATATGTGTATCGGGTTTGTAGCCACCAATCGAACATGACGGTAAATTCCTGCACCGGTATAATAGCGCGAAGCCGGTTGCAATAAATTATCAGCCCGTACTGCCAGGACGTTTTTCCCGCCTTTTCCAAATTTCAGATGACCGGTTAATTCATAACTAAAACTAATATAACCGTTTGGACGCTTACCCAAATGAAAACCATTAATCCACACATCGCTGTTGGCCATAACCCCATCAAATTCGATAAAGAGTTTCCGTTTATCATCGGTTTCGTTCAGCGTAAAACTTTTCCTATACCAACCAATTCCGGCAGGCAAATAACCTCCGCCACGTCCGGTAAGATTTGTTTGGTCGTAAGGTCCTTCAATGCTCCAGTCGTGCGGAACGTCCAGTTTCCGCCATTTTGAGTCATCATAAGCCGGCTCTTCTGCCCCTTTGGCATCCTCTTTCAGAAAATGCCAGTTACTGTCAAAATTGCTGATACTTCTGGAATTATCCTGTGCCTGCAATGCCACAGAATGGAAAATCAACACACAAAGAGTGAGATTGATAAATTTAGTTAGCTTAAACATGGTATTTTATTTTTTTTGTTCAGTAAGAGGTTTCACTAAAACGATATTCGGTTTGGGTGCTTTTTTCATATCCGTTCCCAGAAAAAAGCCGGTATGCGGCGGCTGATTATAGCCCACATTTTCCGTTGCAACTCCCAACCGATACTGAGGATCGTGCATCAGCGTGTAAATACGGTGGTTGGTGGGAATTGTAGTGCTGTAAATTCTGAGATTTTGATTGTCGGCTGTGCGGAAAATAACTTCTTCGCGCCAGTCGCCAAACAAATCGGCAGTTAAAGCCGGTGTCGCCTTAGTTCCGTTGTTCGACATACAACCTTCTGCGGTGAAAATCCGACCGACATTATACTTATCAATCCTGTTTTTATCCAGCAATTCCCGACTAAAATCACCGTCCCACCAAATCAGGAAATTGGTTGAAGTAGGTGCGTTTCCAATTCGCTCACCTTTCAGATTCAACAGTCCGTTCGAACCCGAAAACCACATTTCTGCACCCGGATTTCCGGGATAAATATCTTCGGCCACGCCACGTCCCACATCCTTATCCATCGAGCCTTTGTAAAGAACTTCACCCGTTTTGGCATCGTAAACGGCTGCTCCCTCTCCCGTTGTACCTTCTTCTATCTCATGTATGCCAAAAACTTGAAGTCCCGGTCGTTTTGGATCAAGTTTACCAACATGAATAGCATCGCCATGACGGAATCCTGTCGAAAACAGACCCTTACCATTATCATCAACCACCATTGAGCCGTAAATTATTTCATCTTTACCGTCGCCATCTACATCAGCCACGCATAAATTATGGTTTCCCTGTCCTGAGAAGGGGTTTTCACTGTCTTTACTGTCGAAAACCCAGCGTGATGTTAGTTTTCCATCCCGCCAGTCACAAGCCGCCAACACCGTACGACCATAATAACCACGACACATCACCACACTGGGATGAACACCATCAAGATAAGCCACACAAGCCAGAAAACGATCCACCCGATTACCTGTATGATCACTTTTTCCATTTCCACCATGACCATTCCAACCATTAAGCGGATAGCGATTCGGAATGTAATTCGTGGTGGCTAATGCTTCACCGGTTCGACCGCTAAAGATAGTGAAGAATTCCGGTCCCTCCAGAATTTTACCATACAAAGAACGGCTGTTTTTATCCGGGTTTCGCCAGTCTTTAGTGGAATCGCCAATAACTTTTCCAACGCCATCAATGGTTCCATCGGCTGTTTTGCAGGCAAACTCTGCTATTCCATCACCGTCAAGGTCGTAAACCATAAACTGCGTATAATGAGCACCTTCCCGAATGTTTTTACCCAGATTTATTTGCCAAAGGAAGGTTCCATCCATTTTGTAAGCCTGAAAAATAGGAATTCCCGAAATGCCGGGTGAAGGAGTATCGATACTGCGACCGGTTTGATGAACGATGATTTCATATTCGCCATCGCCATCCAAATCGCCCACCGAAGCATCATTGGGTTTGTAACCTTCGGGTGTTTTAAGCGGAATGTTGATATATTGCTGAACCGGAGAGTTCGCTTTCAGAACAAAAAGTTTGCTTGCTTCCTGCTCTTCACCATTCAATACAGCTTTTACAAAATACGAATTATCGACAGTGAAATCCGGTTTCCCATCCTGAAAATTCGTGCTTTCACTAATCGGAGATTTATTTAATCTGACGGGGTTTTCATTGCCGCTTTTCCGGTAAAGATTAAAAGTAATGTTATCCGATTCTGTTCCCAGCAGCCTCCAGCCGATATAAACCGTGTCCGCTGCAGTCCTCATTGCAATGACACCCCGACCGAGGTTTTCCATTTGCCGCTGCGACATTGCAATATTAACTGAAATAAATAAAGTCAATGCTATTACGGCAATTCTTCTAATATATGATGTTTGGATAATTTTCATAGAATACTAAATTTTTTATCGGAAGTATTTCCTTCAAAGGTATAAAAAAAACAAAACTTCAGCATCGAAGTTATTGCGATCTGAAGTTTTATTTTTTGTAATCAGTTTATTTTGAGATATATTAATAGTTTGTTTTGAGAGTAAAATCAAATCCGAATTAAGTATCAAAATCTTATTTTTTTAATGCAATTTTATTCTCAATTGAAGTATTCGAACCAGAAAGCTTGTACACTTCACTTCCAGCCAACAGAAAACATCCCAATCCGTAATCTTCAAAATCAGGAACACTGTTAAAGGTAACCGGTTGTCCATCCGATGGTTGTTTACCTGTACCCTGTACATATCCCAGAAATCCATTATTATGAACAGATTCTTTCGACATGGCTTGCCAGGCTTTTGTGACAACAGGTAAATACTTTTGTTTATTCAACATTCCATTATTTATACCCCAGGTCATACCATATGTAAATAAGGCAGTTCCGGTCAGTTCTTTTCCTCCAAAGTTCTTGGGATTGTGAAGGCTGACATTCCAAAAACCATCTTCCCGTTGAAGCGGAACCAATGCATCAAGCATTTTCAGTAAAGTAGTTTGATATTCTTCACGGTGAGGCGCATCTTTGGGTAAAATATCCAAAACGCGCACCAAAGTTGCTACAACCCAACCATTTCCTCTTGACCAATAACAATTTCTACCATTCGCCTCTTTATAGGGCGAAACAAAATCTTTATCACGCCACCATAAATTATCTTCGGGATTGAAAAGTCCCTTTCCACCTTCAACAGTTTTACTATGCATATACATTTGATACATACGTTCAAAATACCGGTCATCTTTATACAAAACTCCCAACTGTGCATATACCGGCATAGCCATTTGCAGAGCATCAATCCAGTTCCAATCGTCAATTTTTGAGGATTGTATCATTAAATCAACTGAAGATTTCAGGTTGCAAATCCGTTCCGGTTTTGGTTCTATACGATACAAATCAATATAGGTCTGTCCGCAGCAATGATTATCGGCGTTGCGTGTTGTTACACCTTTATTTAGTCCCCATTTGTGTGAATCGCCCCATTTTACAGCATAGTTATAATACTCTTTATCAGGACTAATTTGATTCAAAGCCATCAATCCTTCGTAATACACACCACGAGTCCATATATTACTGGGACGTTTTTTATCGGTTACAATTTCTTTTCCCGGATCGGGCCATTTGTTCATAAAATAGGCATTCGTTAGCTTCATCTGAGCCAACACTTCCTTTTTTGAAGGTAGTTGTTGTGCTTGTATTAAACTGAACGTAAACACCAGAACGGTTATGAGGATTTTTATTCTTCCTGTTTTCACAATATATCGCTTTAAGTTTATAATTCTAAATTTATTGTCTTTTTGATTTGTTTGTTATTTATTGGACTACAATAAGTTATATTAATATTTTGAGAGTTTCTGACCGAAAGAGTTGGTATTGAACCAACTTTATCAGCCTTTACATAATTAAGATTCGCTCCATTTACGTCATCCAGAATAATTGCCGGGCGAAAATCATCATTTTCCAGTTTCAATTCCACATGATTGAGTTCAATATTTTTAGCATGACGGATAAAAAACCCATAAGCCGGCATGTCGCCAAACTCCTGTGGATCGGGATAGGATTTCTCATGCTCACCCACAACCTTCAGAGCTTGTTCTTTGGGAGCACCACCTTTTATCCGAATCATAATATTATTCAGTTTCACATCTTCGATAGGATGACCGGGAATCCCCATAATCATGGAACAAAATTTTGGATTTTGGCTATAAGCAACCACATTACTGATATTAATTCGTCGAATAATACCTACCGGCGTTCCTTCCGGCCCACGCATGCGAGCTCCCAATCGCAGAAAAAAGGGAGCATTCTGAATGTCTTTCATCACGATATTATCCACCGATACATCTTCCAAAACTCCTCCATCAACGGTTTCCAATGCAAGTCCACGACAAAATTCAAAGGTGCAGTTTGAAATGCTGATGTTGCGAAATCCACCATTCGATTCTGTGCCAAATTTAATACGCCCTGTCACAACTCCTTTGTCGGGAACAGTCTGCGCTTCGTCTTTTTTATAGGTTCCGTTCAGAAATGATTTTCGGTCAAAACCACTCACGAAACAATTTGTTATCGTCACATCCTCCGTACTTCGGGCAAATCCCAGCGCAAATGAACTTTTCAGGCATATCGCATCGTCGTAAGGCGAATTCACACTACAATTGGAAATCCGCACGTGCCGACAGCAGTCAATATCAAAAGCATCGCGGTTGGTATCCACTTTCAGGTTATCGAGTGTCAGATTGTCAACACCGGTAGCCAAAAGGGCAAAATGTCCGCCCATCAAAATGGAAATATCTTTTATCACAACGTTACGACACAATTTCAGTGCAATGGCTTTGTTGGCCATACCCACGATTTTTAACCCTTCACGAGTCAAACCGTTTCCGATAATCGTTCCCATGCCTACGATGGCAATGTTCTGCAGATTCTCGCCATAAATCAGGCTGTTACGAAAATGGCTGTGACCAAAATCCTGATACATATCAAACTGATTCGGTTCTGCAGCATCATATCCCAAACCGTTTTTCGCCACATCAGCTGCTTCGAGCGTTGCCCCGTTATCAAAGTTCAGCGTGATAAAGCTTTTCAAATGAACGGTAAAACTAAGATACGTTCCCGTCGGAAAAAACACCGTTCCGCCACCGGCGTTGGAAGCCGCATCAATTGCGGCATCAATGGCTTTTGTATCTATAGTAACTCCATCACCTTTTGCTCCATAATCTTTTACATTATAGAACATTCCGGTTTGAGCCTGAATAGCTGTTGTCAACGTGAGCAATATTGTTAAAATGGTTTTATACATCCTAAACCGTTATCTGCTAAAAATCATCTGTTCTGAAATTTGGTGTCCAAAGTCCATCTTTGTTCGACAAGCTTGCCGGAGGATTTGTTCCCCAGCAATACCTAACCGCCACCGGAGTAGCTACATAAGCACCTGTAACCACAACTGTTTTACCATCAATTTTTGCATCAGCTGCAACCCACTTTTTATCCTCGCCGCAAATGGCAAATCCGGTCAATTTTCCGTCCTTTGCCATCAGGCCTTTACCCACATGGTCGAAATACAGACGAATGACGTTCATTTCAACTTTAAAATTCTTATACATCGGACCGGAAAATTCTACATTTTCGCCATACACTTTGGCGCGGGCTATCAGTCCCAGTCGATATCCGATTGCCTGTTTATTTTTCGGATGAATATTCGTTGGATCGTTACCTGCATTCTCAATTGCCACTGCCATACCCGTGTTTGGAATGGAAAGATTTTGAACCTGAGCTTCACGAACAGTCATCAATGCTTCATTTTTTACTGCCTCTGTCATTGGTTTACCATAATTAGCCAACTGTACATACAAAACCGGAAAATTCCCGAGTCCCCAGCGGGTACGCCAGTCGGAAACAAGCGTTTCCATAATTTCGCGATACAATTTGGCAGTCGGTCCGTTCGATTCGCCCTGATACCACAAGGCTCCCTTGATTGAGTAAGGAATCAGTGGGGCAATCATACCGTTGTAACACACATACGGGTTGTGCTGATCCAGTTCGGGATTCGGATTACGAGGGGCTTTTGGTTTCTTGGCTGTTACATCACCGGCAGCAGCCTGAACAGCAGCCATATCGCCCTGAAATTTAGTCACATCTTCACGGTATTTTGTCATTGTCGCAGCACTGTCGGCCACAAATTTATCCCATTTCTGTGTGTAAGCCTCTAACACCGGTTTCAAATTCGGATGCGCTTCCATTGCTTCCTTGCTTATCCATGTTTCTGCTGTACTTGCTCCGTATGCCGAAGTTATCAGACCAACAGGAATTTTATACTTATTGTAAATTTCGCGGGCAAAAAAGTAAGCTACTGCCGAAAAATGCCCAACTGTTTTGGGTGAGCAAATTTCCCATTTACCGGTTACACTGGCTTGAACGGTATTTTTTGGAGTATAATCAACATCAAACACACGAATCAGCGGATATTTAGCATTGGCAACTTCTTCGGCTTCATTATTCACACCACACCAGTAACGGTCTTCCTTCGCCACGGTCATATCCATATTGGACTGACCGCTGCACAACCACACATCACCTACATACACATCGTTGTAAGTCAGGATATTGTCACCGGCGATTTCAAGTGTATACGGACCACCTGCTTTTTGTTTGGGCAAGCGTGCCATCCAGTTACCTGAAGCATCGACAGTGACATTCACCGTCTGTTTATTGAGCGTTACTGAAATTTTCTCTTTTGGCCAGGCTGTTCCCCATACCGGAATTTCCACTCCGCGTTGCAAAACCATGGATTCGCAAAACAGCGATGATGGTTTCACTTCCGCGAAAACCTCTGGAATAAAAAATAAAACTACCGAAACTACAAAAAATAATATCTTGTTATTCATCTACTTATGCTCAATGGATTCTTTGAAATGTAAATTTTAATATGCAAAAACCGAAACTAAGAGCAAAGACAGTAAGATATTACACTTACTGTTCTTAGCTCACCTTCATACCTTAAACCAATCACTAATTAACTATCATTGAAAAAACTACTCCTATTAATAACTATTCCATATGAAAAAGCTCAGACAATGTAATGGAAACAGGCGAATTATCAGGATTAGTTTCCATAATATCAGCCATATACGCCCACCATTTCTGAACGATTTCGGTCTGACCTAAATCCTGCGAACCACCTTCACCACTATTTTTCTGCACAGCAAAAAGGATATTCGTTTCTTTATCCCAAAAAATAGAGTAATCAGACACTCCATTATCTTTTAATAATTGTCTTAACTCCGGCCATAAAGCGTTATGTCGTTTTTCGTACTCGGCTTCAAAACCCGGTTTCAAAAACATTTTAAATGCTGCTCGTGCCATAATATTTAATTAGCCCCCTAAATCCCCCGAAAGGGGACTTAAGAGTTGGATATTTTGAAAATATTTTCAATCTTACATTTCAAAGCCTCCCTTTCGGGGAGGTTGGTGGGGCGTTCATTTTGCCTGAAAAATAGACTCGCCGGTTTTTTGTTCGGTTTTATAAAACAAAACAGCGCTGTCATTTTTCTTCGGATAATTTTGTTGAATCAACCGAATCATTTCGCCACCTGCCAGTAAAACCGGTCCGTAACCATGCGCAGCATAGTTGTGAATAGGACGGTAATAATAATACGCCGGGTCGAAACCCATTCCTGTTCCTACACAGGTGCCTTCCACTTCGCCTTTTGCATTTACCTTCGCAGCTACCGCATTCCAGCTTAAAGTCACAATCGGTCCGTAAACCAGCGGATCAACCCAGCCTTTGTTTATGGCATGTGCAATGCAATAGGTATAAATGGCAGAAGCTGATGTTTCGAGATATGAATCGTTCCGGTCGAGCAACTGATGCCACAGTCCATCGCCCGACTGGCAGGCAACAAGGCCGCGTATGTGTGCACGAAGCAATTCCAACACTTTTTCACGTCCGGGATAATTTTCGGGCAGCGCATCAAGCACTTCCACTTTGGTCAAAATAGCCCAACCATTGGCACGCGCCCAATGAAAAGCAGGATGCTCGCTCATTGCTTCCACCCAACCGTGACGATAGAGGCCTTTTTCTTTGATAAACATGCGGTCGGCAAAAAGCAAAACCTGCTTAACGGCCTCATCGTAGTATTTTTTATCACCGGTCAGTCTGCCCATGTTAGCAATAGCCGGAATTGACATAAACATATCGTCGAGCCAAACAGAATTTGGCTGCGGGCGGTTGCGGGCAAAAGTTCCATCGGGTAGGCGGTATTCCTTGTTCATGATGTAATCCATGTAGTTATCAATCATGCCCCGACCGTTGAATTTCAATCCGTCAAGTTGCGCTTTTATCATGGCCGAACACATTGCACCAGCATCGTCAAGTGCTTTTGGGTGCAATACCGGACGCATTTGCGCATCAACAACTCCTTCTTTGTACAATTTCTCAAAATAAGGTGCCATTTCAGCCAGAAAGCTAAACCGGTCTGACACATACTTTGAATAGCGTTTAGCACCGGTGGTTTGCGCTGCCAGCAACATTCCGGCATAAGTCACACCCCATTCGTAACTTGTCAACCGGAAAGTTCCACATTCAAGTGCCGAGTTTTTATCAATTTTCGAATAATCGGTTATTACAGCTTTAGTTTCTTTGTTTATCACCGTGGTGGGTGTTGACTTATCCAGAAAATCAAACACACGGTCGATAACCGCTTTAACTTCCTCAACCCTTGGTATGCCATAAAATGTTTTATATTCGGGCTTCATTAAGTGCAATGGCGTATTGAAATCATTCGCCGGTTCCTTAGCGGGATCGGTCTGAGCCTGTGTCGTTGCAAAACTGCATAAGCAGAATACAATCGGCAGACAATATTGAATTCTTCGTTTCATTGTGTATTTTTTAGCTTTACTGTCTTGTTTCACAATCAATTACTTCAAAAGAAGTTCTTTGAGTTTGCAGTTTTTCAACTCGCGAATACCTTCGGCAATCGTTTTTGCATTCAATTTTGCACCGGCAAGCGAAGTATGCGTATGGTCGCCATAATATAAACCCTGTATGGAGTCCTTTCCCATTTTATCCAATTTGTCGGCAATATGCTTATTAGCATCCAGATAATCCACTTTTTCCATCGCTGCAGCTTCCTTTGTCCATGCTCCAAAACCTTTATTATTGCGAATTACTGCTGTACTGTCGCGCGAAGTGAACATGTTTCGTGGTATGTGTGAAAGTAAAATCGGCGTTGCACCTTTGGCTTTCACGTCGCGGGCGTATTTACGCATGTACCAGCCAAACGAATTGATAGTTACTTGTTTTCCGGTAGTTTCCATCACTACCGTTGTGTCTTTATCACCGTTCCCGGGAAGTGAAGCACGTGCTCGT
>Ga0114951_10001887_pt1 | contig 24838 bp, 20 predicted proteins | sample AM7aDNAmetaG_FD_88677 | JGI IMG/M metagenome (GOLD analysis project Ga0114951, IMG submission 88677) | Freshwater microbial communities from Finland to study Microbial Dark Matter (Phase II) - AM7a DNA metaG | ecosystem: Environmental > Aquatic > Freshwater > Lake | place: Finland: Lake Alinen... | reverse complement strand
CGACGAAACTTCCTTGGTACAGATAATCGGCCGTACTTCGCGCCATCCGGAAGGCAGGATCATCATGTACGCCGACCGAATGACAAAATCAATGATCAGGGCTATCGAGGAAACCAACCGGCGGCGCCAAATTCAAAAAGATTATAATACTGCGCATAACGTAGAGCCGACCAAGATCGTTAAGGATATTTACGATTCACTGTCTGCCAAGGACAAACAAATAGAAAAAATTCCTACCGAAGAATTTCTTAAAGATTATTTAAAACAGCTTAAATCGCAACTCGACTTGGCCCGGCGCAATCTGCAGTTCGAAAAAGCGGCCACGATCAAGCAAAAGATCGGTGAGATATCCGATAAAGTTAAAAACGAAAAATTTACTTAATGAATATCTCGCAGATAAGAAACGCAATGTAAACAGACAATAAAAGAATCGCTTCTTTTTTGGTAACTTTCCGGCCGGTCCGGATGAAGACAAAAAACAAGATAGAAGCGGCGATCAAAAAATAGCGCGCTGTCGCGAAGAGAGAAACATCGGCTATGGTTATCGGAGACACGATTACCACTAAACCCAGGACCAAAGTGGCGGGCATGATGACGGCACCCATCAGGTCGCCCAAGATCATCCTCGTTTCCCCTCTCCGCGCGGAGGCGATGGAAAAATAAAGCTCGGGGAATGAATTGCCAAGTCCCACGATCAAAACTCCGACCATGGCTAACGGTAAGTTGTATTCGACAGAGAATCTGCTGGCCGCCAAAATGATTCCCTGGGCCATGAGTATAAGAAGGACCGTGCCAGCCAAAATTTTTCCAATATCCCTCATAAACAAAGGAAGGCGTTTGGCAAGAGGAACCTGGTAGTTATTGTAGACTTTTTTAAAACGTTCCTGCTTGGAAAAAAGCCAATAAACATAAGAAAAGAAAAGTCCAAGCAGTAAGACTCCATCGAAACGCGACAGTCTTCCGTCCATGAAAAGCAGGAGCGGCAAAAGTGCGGATATCACGGTGAAAAGCGAGCTGGTCTGGAAGGTCGCCCCCCGGGCCGGAATCCCATCGCGCGCGAAAAGCGCGGCCAGCGCGATCACCAATGTCATGTCCACCACGTTGCCGCCCACAACGTCTCCGAAGGAAAGTTCGGGCATTTTATTCGCCAAGGCGAAAATCGCCAAAAAAAAGTTGGGCAAGGTTCCGGCGAAAGCCATAAGCACGAACGCCACGACGAATTCTTTCCATCCGAGGAATTTGGCGACACGCTCCAATCCTTCAATGATCCATTGACCGGCAAAATATATTACAACACAGGTAATGATAAAAAAAAGAATATAGGTAAAAAGCATACTGGTGAAAACTCATAACTTTATTTCATCCGATAAACTTGCATCTTATCTGAAAGAATAGGCCAATTCGTAAATTATACCCCCGATAAAAAATATTAGTAAGGGATAAGCGATGAATTTCCGATCCGGCCAAATTTTTTCATACATCAAAACAATCATTATTCCATCGATACTTAAGAGTATTCCGCCCACAAAGGAGAAGATGGCAATAAAATCCTTGATTCCGGCCAGATAGAGCGTAAGCGGAGTAAGAACCGTAACCACCCAAGCCACGCGCTTATCCAGCTTCAAATCGTAAGCCAGGATTTTTTTTAAAGTGAGACCAATAATAATGAACGAGGTAAAGCTGGTAATGAATCCGAATAAAAAACAAAGCGCCAGTAAATTACCGCCAAAAAGTGCCCTAAGGCCCATCAATGCCGATTCGGTCGTGGCTTGGCCGGTGAGGCCAAGGATCATCACGGTAAAGACGGAATAAGCGAAAAGAGATATTGCCGAAGACCAAAAAATAACTGGTTTGAGAAATTTTTTTCGCTTTTCCCGACCCAGCATTTCTTCAACCTCGGGAATCGATGACGAAGCCCATAAAGCAAAAAGCACGGCCCCGTAAGGCAGAAAAAAATCCTTGGGATTCCCTGAATTCGCCGACAGATTGCTTAATTGGAAAAATGGCAGGCCAACGATCGTAATGGCGCCCAAGATCAAAAAAAAGGCGATCAGTCCCCATAATTCTATTTTTGAAACCAAGTTTATCCCGAAATAGATCAGGATTGATCCGGCTAAAAAATAAACAACGCTAAAAACGCTATCAGGCGCATTCACCCAGGGAGAAAGAAAACTTTGCAGGAATTGGCCGCCAATCACCATGAAGGCGATCATCGATGCCAAAAATCCGACAATCGTGCAAACAAGCGCTATTCTCTCGCCCCACGCGCCCAAATGCACCTTGGCAAATCCGGGAAACCTTTTATAATCGGGTGTTGCCAGCGAGACTTCGGCAAACATCAAATGCACGGCGACCGCCACGGTACCCAATACCAGGAAATAGGCTGCCATGACCCAAATCCCGACTCGTGAAGCGATATAGGGCAACGCGAAAATTCCGATACCGATGGTGGTATTGCAAAGGGTTGCTAACGAGTATATCGGAAATTTTTCTTTCATTTTATCCGACGTATATTGGTTTTGATTCCCATCCGACATAGCTGTGTTCCAGCTCTATGATGTATTTTTCTATAGTCGTGTCCGGATAGGCGGATAAAATGATCGTTTTCGCCTGCTCCAGGATATTTTTGTAATGCTCGATTTCCGTCTCTTTATCCTTGAAACTCTCCGAACCGCCATAGGCTCCGCAATCCATATGCATTGTGAGGATGATACCCTGACAGTTATGCAATTTTTTTGAAATCTCTATCTGGTTCAAAAAATATGCGCGCGTCGGCTCTTCTATCAAACCTTTCAACGATCCGGCCGTAATGCAAAGGTCGCAGCCGTCGTGGCGTTCCAAAAAATGATTTTCCAGCTGCGGATGAAGACGCCAATCAAGACAGTCGAACAAAAGCCAGATTTTTTTATTGGGATCCGATGACATGGTTATTAAATTATTTTGTTGCTTATTTTCTGTGGACGATACTGGGTTCGAACCAGTGGCCTTTCCGATGTGAACGGAACGCTCTACCACTGAGCTAATCGTCCATGCCTAATAACGGCTTGCGCCGGATTGCTTATTGTATCATTTTAAAAAAATATTTAAAGATGGAAGGTGGCGTTACCCAAAAGGAGGGCGTGCGCCCTCCTTTTGGTTTGTAAGCCGGCTGGTTTAGACGAACCGGTCGGTAATCTTTTGGGCTTTGAGTTTGGCCCGTTGCAGATCAAGCACTTTCCGGGATTTGTAGACCAGGTAGTTCCGTTTCTTTTGGTCCAGCCACTCTTCGAACTTGATGAGCTTGGCTTTGAACGCCCAGATCAGGAACAGAGCCACGCCGGCCGGGATCACGAACGAATCAATGAAGGGATTGTTGGTGAAACCGGTAGATACGGTCGTCGCGCCTTGAACCATGGTCTTGGAAACCGATACGGTTGCCGTGTCGGAGTCCGAGCACGAATTCGTATCGCAGGTGGCTTTCGCCGTGTTGGTAAGGACAGTCTGTCCGAAGTTGAAATTATCCTTTGAGGCCACATAGGCATTAAAGGTAATCGTCTTGGAATCACCGCTGTCGATATTGCCCAGGTCGATACCCGAGACTAAGTTGTCGGAAATCCTGGTGCCGTCAACGGCAATGCCTTGGGCATTGGAGATGCCATTGGGGAGAATATCTGTCAAGACTACGTTTTTCAAATTCCCACCCGAGGCTTCAACCTTGATCTTAAAGGAAACCACGTCGCCCGGAGCGGCCGCGACCGAATCGGAGTAAGCGGTACCGTTCGAAAGGTTGCTCACCAGCTTATCGATCGAGACATTGCCCTTTTGGGTTGAGCCGCAGCTTTCCACGCTGATCGTAGTGTTATCCTTGACATTGATCTCGCCATTGTCGCTTACCACCTTAACGTAAGGTTTGTAGGTGCCGCTCTTGGAATAATCGCAGAGATCCTTGGCGGTATAGGTCTCGGTGCTGACGGTGACCGTTTTGTCCCAATCGCCATCGCCATCGCAGGAGAAATAGTAAGTGTATTCGTCGCTATCGTGTCCCCGAGTGCTGAGTTCGGCGTACAGGTCGACGCCGTTCAACGGCGCGCAACCGTTATCGGGTTTCCCGCTCAGCGAAACCGAAGGCGTGTTGGATCCCCCGCCGCCTCCGCATCTTATCGCGGAAACGATGGCCGTCGCCGTGTCGGTGAGGCCGAGAGCCGTTGTTTTGACCGCGGCCGTGTAATCACTGGTGGCCGTGTAATCGCAAAGATCGGCAGCCGTGTATTTGCGGGCGGTGGTCGTTATTGTTTTTTCGTAAGTACCGTCGTTGGTACAATCAAAGTAATAAGTGATCTCGTCGCTCGCGTTCCCGCCCGTTAAGGTAGCTTCGGCGGTCAGGCTATCCTTTTTAATAGGCGCGCATCCGGTCTTGGTACTGGTCGTTAAAGTCGCGTCCAGCCCGATATCGGCCTTGTTCTTGACCAAGACATTCATGGTGTCGGTGCCGGATCCGCAGCTATTGGTAACCTTTAGCGTGCAGACGTAATAAGTATCCTGAGTGACCGTAGAGGCCTTGAACGTGGCATTGGCACTGGAAGCGTTCTCGACGCTTCCGCCATTGCAAGTCCAGGCATAGGTCAAGTCCGATCCCGTGGCTGATCCGCTAAGGGTCGTTGATCCGGATTCGTAGATTTCCAAATCTTGCCCGGCATTGGCCGTGGGCAGATTGCCCGAAACCGTGACCGTCACGCTATCGGTTGCCGATCCGTCTTCGCCGGTACAATTTAAAGTATAGGTTTTAGGAGCATCGATCGTTCCCAGGGCCTCCGAGCCGCTCACCGCCTTGACCCCCGACCAGGCGCCTGATGCCGTGCAGGAGGTCGCGTTGGTGCTAGTCCAGGTAAGAGTGAAACCGGCTTGGCAAACGACAGATGAAGGACCGGTAAGGTCAACAGTCACCGGCTTAGCGGTATGTTCGCAGACTCCGTCGCCTTGGCAAACCGATCCGGCAGCGCAATTTTGATTTCCGCCCCATTCCAGGCATTCGTCGAGGTCGTAGTTGCCGCAGGTCTGAACCTGACCACTGGAACAGCGCTTGGCTCCGGCGGTCGAGCATTCGTTGGTACATTTGGTGACGCATTGTGCGCCATCGCATTTTTTATTTGTTAGAGCGCAATTATCCTGGTTTACCCATTCCCTGGTTTCGGTGCATTGCTGGTAAGAGCATCCCCGATTGATCCTTTCCCTTTGGGTCCAGTCGGCGGAACAGCGGTAATTTTCGGTCCAAAGGCTTACGCCGCAGTCTTGGTAAAGCTCTTGTTTGTTGTTGCAGGAATCGTACCAATACAGGTTGTTACCATCGCATTGTTTCTTCGTGTGGCTGGTGCAACCGCATTGGCCGTTTGAGCAGGTCTGGCCGGACGCGCACATCACGGTTCCGCCCCAATCGAGGCAGGAATCGCTGTCAAAATGTCCGCAACCTTCCACTCCGCCACCACTGGCGCAACGTTTGTCGCCTAAAGAGCATTCGTCGGTGCAGGTCGATATGCACTGTCCGCTGCCGGAGCAAACTTGTCCGGACGGGCAATCGGCCGCGCAGCCCCACTCGGTGCAGGTGTCGGTGTCGTAGTTACCGCAGGTTTCCACCTTGCCGTTAGCGCAGCGCTTGGCGCCGGAGGTGCATTCGTTATTACAAGATGCGACGCATTCCCCGGATTCACATTTTTTACCGGCGCCGCACTCGACCGCTATCCATTGAAAACAAGATTTTCCGTTCAATCCGCAATATTTATAAGCCGTGCCGGAAGCGCAGGCTTTCTGGCCAACGGTGCATTCGTTTTGGCATTCGGGCTGACAAGTGCCGAAAGTCGAAGATTTTATCCAATTATCGCAGACATATCCCCCGGAGCATTTTTTAGGATAACTCCAGGTGTAGCATCCGTTGGAACCTTTAACGCAATCGTTGTAATACACGTCGTCAGCGCATTTGGTCGTGCCGGGCGTGCAGATGCTGGTGCAGGGTGGTACTATTTTCCGGCAGTAAGTACTGCCGCCTGTTCCGACACATTCATTGCCGGCACCGCAGTCGTCATCAAAACAGCAGGTTCCGCAAGCGGAAACGCCACTGGCGTAAAAAACGCCAACGGCAACTGCGAATATAGACAACGCGATTACCGCTGCCTTTAAAAAATAACCGGTTAAACAAGTAATTGATTTGGACATCATGATATTTTCCGAAGCGATCTTTTCGGGATAACTTCGGCATTTTTTATTATTGTTGCGAACCACGGGTTTGCCTGTGGACAAAAAGAGTCGCCGGAGGCTAATTACTCTTTTGGAATAAAAAACCGCCGTCTTCCTTACCGCTTTGTCGGAAGGAAGGAAACCCCTGGTCTCCTGTTTCAATGAAACAGAGAAGGACTTAGGTGCTCCGCCCCGCATAATACGGGATATTATATTACTATCTATATTATACATTATTTATTTAAAATGTCAAGTATGTTTATGTAATCACCTTAAGCTCCGACCGGCAATTCTGAGAAAACGATGTCAGTCTATGAAACGGTCTGTTATGCGTTTTACCTTTAATTGGGCTATTTTGGCCCCAAGCTTTTTTTGCGATTGGAATTTAGTGAATGCAATGCGTCTTAAATCAAGCCAAGCCTCAATAGCTAAAATTTTGGCTTTTAGCGTCCAAATTAGGAGAAGCGATAGGCTTAGAGGGATCACAAAGGAATCGACAAACGGATTATCGGTAAAGCCGGTTGAGACCGTGGTAATACCTTCGATTTCCGCCCTTTGGACAACCACATCGGCCGTATCGGAATCGCTGGTACCTTTGCCGCGCGCGGTTGCGGTGTTGGTGATAGTCGTTTGTCCGTAGTTGAACTCCGACGCTTTGGCCACGGTAGCGGTAAACGAAACGGTTACCGTATCCCCGTTATTAAGATCGTCCAGTGTCAAACCATTCGCCAGATCATTGTTTACCGTCCGTCCGTCGATTCTGATATCGCGGGGATTGGAGATACCTCTAGGTAAAATATCAGTGATTTTTAATTCTCGTACATTATCCGACACGGCTTCGATCACGATTTTGAAATTGACGAAATCGCCGGGTAAGGCGTTCACCGAATCAAAGTATCCGGCCCCGCGGGAAAGATTGCTTACGGTTTTATCAACCTTAATTCTTCCGTTCACTCCGGCGCAATCATCGGTATTTATTACCAGAGAGTCCTCATCCGACCGGCCGCTATTTTCAACTTTGACCCTGGCGGTATAATTATCAGCGCTATCGTAGTCGCACAATCCGCGAGCCGTGTAGGTCGTGGCCGTAGTGGTGATGGTTTTGTCCCATGTTCCGTCATCCTCGCAGTCAAAATAATAGGTATACTCGTCATCGCTCTGGTTGTCGTAGCCGGTTATATGAGCCGTAAGATCGACGTTGCTCAAAGGCGCGCACCCGTTATCGGGGCGGGCCGTGAGGTCGACATTAAATTCGGTGCTCGCGCAACTTTTTACCTTCACATCGACGGTATCACTGGCTTCGTTGCCGTTGATCTCGACCGTAACTTTGGCGGTATGGGTTGCCGCCGTTTTGTAATCGCAAAGGTCTTTGGCAGTATAAGTATCATTGCTTGTGGTAATGGTTTTATCCCAGTTCCCATCGTTATCACAATCGAATCGATAAGTGAATTCGTCGGAATTATTACCGGCGCTATCGTAATTAGCGATCGTGGCGATCAGATCTACATTGTTCAAGGGCTTACAACCGCCGGTAGGCTCGGTTTTGAGCCGGACCGTGAATTCTTGACCGCAATCATTCGCTCCGATCATCACACTGTCGGTTGCTTCCTTGCCGGATTCGGATCCTTCAACCTTCACTTTAGCGCGATAATCGTTGGCGGTTTGATAATCACACAAATCGCGAGCCGTGTAGGTCGTGGCCGCAGTAGTGATGGTTTTGTCCCAATTTCCATCGCCTTCGCAAGAGAAGTAGTAGGTATATTCACTGTCTTGGTCTCCTTGGATGTCGGAAACCTTGGCCGTGAGATCCACATTATTCAAGGGCGCGCAGCCATTGTCGGGGCTCACGCTTAGATTCACCGAAAATTGGCCGGTTACTATATTTTTTACAGCTATATTGACCGTGTCGCTATCGATTTTACCGCAATTGTTGGTTACTTTAAGGGTACAGGTATAAACCGTGTCGCGTGATATTTCGGCTGCGAAGAAAGTTGGCCGGGCGGTATCGGCGTTATCAAGGGTTCCGCCGTTACAGGTCCAGGTGTAAGTTAAATCATTGTCATCAGAACCGGAAGTCGAGTTGGAACCATCCAACTGGATATCCTCACTTTCATCGATCTTTAAATCATCTCCGGCATCGGCGTTTGGGTTGACGGTTTTTACGCTGATAGCAATGTTGTCGGATGTTGATCCGCCTAAACCAGTGCATTTAAGAGTGAAAGTTTTATTGGCTGTAATATTGTCGATCGTTTCCGATCCGGATGTTTCCTTGGCCCCCGACCATCCGCCGGAAGCAGCGCAAGTTTGGGCATTAGTCGAGGTCCAGGTCAAGGTAGCCGATCCTTGGCAAGAAACGGAACCGGGACCAGCAAGATCGACTGTCGGTTTATCGGTTCCGCAATCTTTCGAGCAGCTGGTTTTCGTTTCTCCGCAGTCGGAATTGCATTTTCCGTCTCCACAAAAGTAGCACTGGCCGTTGCACTTATCGTAACCGCTCCACCCGGCGCATGAGTTAGAACCATAGTTTCCGCAGGTACGGCCGGAAGTACCAGAGCACTGGTGGTCTCCCAAAGTACACTGGTCGCTGCAGCCCTTAACACAGCCACCATCCTGGCAAGCGTAACCAGTTGAGCAATTTTTAACCGCGGACCATTCGTAGCAAGAATCAAGATCATATTTTCCGCAAGTCCTGTATCCGGAATCGCCGGAGCATTCCTTTTCGCCGGGCGAACATTCATCGGAACAAGAATTTACGCAGCTGCCATTCTGGCAACCATAGCCAAAGCTACAGTCTTTTGACACACCCCAAACGGAACAACCCTGCGAGTTCTTGGCGCAGATTTGATAAGCGGAATCTCCGGAGCATTGTTTCTGGCCCAACGAACATTCGTCGGAACAGGATCTTACGCAAACCCCGTCTTGGCAAACATAACTATTGGTACAGTTTTTTACCGTACCCCATTCCAAACATTTATCGGAATCGTAGTTTCCGCAAATACGATAGCCCGCATCGCCGGAACATTCTTTGGCACCGCTGATACATTCGTCGGAGCAGGAAGAAACGCAGCTGCCATTCTGGCAGGCGTAACCATTGTTGCAATCAGTGGTAGAACCCCAAACATAACAACCGCTGGAACCTTTCACGCAAGTTTGGTAGCCGCCGGTTCCCGAACATTGCTTGGATCCGGAAGTACATTCATCGGAGCATGACCTGACACAACTGCCATTCTGGCACGCGTAGCCGGTGGAACAGTTTGAGGTCGAACCCCAGACATAGCAACCGCTGGAGTCTTTCACGCAAGTTTGGTAGCCGTTAGTTCCTGAGCATTGTTTGGATCCGGACGTACAGACATCGGAGCATGACTTGATACACAATCCATTTTGGCAAGCATAGCCGGAAGAACAGTTAGCGGCTGAACCCCAAACATAACAACCTGACGAGTTTTTTTGACAAGTCTGATATGCGGAATCACCGGAGCATTGTTTCTGGCCCGACAAACATTCGTCGGAACAAGATCGGACACAATTGCCGCCTTGGCATACATAACCAGTAGAACAGTTTTTGGGCGTACCCCATTCAGTGCACTTGTCGCTATCATAGTTGCCACAGATACGGTAGCCCGTATCACCGGAGCATTCTTTTTCCCCGTTCGTACACTCGTCGGAGCAGGAAGACACACAGCTTCCATTCTGGCAGGCGTAACCATTGTTGCAATTATTAATTGAACTCCAAACGTAGCAACCGGAGCTTGCTTTAGTACAGGTTTGGTAACCATTGGTTCCCGAGCATTGTTTGGATCCGGACGTACAGACATCGGAGCACGATCTGATACAGGAACCATCTTGGCATATATAATCAGTCGAACAATTAGTTGCATTACTCCATTGATAGCAACCGTTCGATGCTTTAACACAAACCTGGTAGCCATTGGTCCCCGAACATTGTCTGGACCCGGAAGAGCATTGATCCGAACATGACCTAACACAGCTGCCATTTTGGCAAGCGTAGCCGGTGGAACAGGAATTGGCCGAGCCCCAGGCAAAACAGCCACTGGAACTTTTAACACAGGTTTGATAAGCACCTGTTCCCGAGCATTGTTTGGATCCGGAGGTACAGACATCGGAGCATGATCTGACGCAGCTACCATTCTGACACGCGTAGCCGGTTGAACAGTTTGAGATAGAACCCCAGACATAGCAACCCGAACTTCCCTTGACGCAAGTTTGATATGCGTTCGTTCCCGAACATTGTTTGGATCCGGAAGTACAGACATCGGAGCATGACCTGACACAGCTGCCATTCTGACACGCGTAGCCGGTGGAACAGTTTGAGGTAGAACCCCAGGCAAAACAACCCGAACTTCCTTTGACACAAGTTTGATAAGCGTTCGTTCCCGAGCATTGCTTTGAGCCAGAAGTGCATATGTCGGAACATGACCTGACACAACTGCCATTTTGGCACGCGTAGCCGGTGGAACAGTTTGAAACCGATCCCCAAGCAAAACAGCCCATTGAGTTTTTAACGCAAATTTGATATCCGGCAGTTCCCGCGCATTGTTTTGACCCAGAACTACAAACATCCGAACAAGATTTAATACACGAGCCGTTTTGGCATTTGTAGCCGGCGGAGCATGAATTTGCCGATCCCCAAACATAACAACCACCGGAGCCTTTCACGCAAGTTTGATAGGCAGTGGTGGCGGAACATTGCCTGGACCCGGATGTACATATGTCGGAACAGCTCCGTACGCAGCTTCCGTTTTGACAAGCGTAGCCGGTGGAACAACTAGAAGTGGAACCCCAAGCATAACACCCATTCGAACCTTTCACGCAGGATTGGTAAGCGTTGGTACTTGAACATTTCTTCGATCCCGACGTACAAACGTCCGAACATGACTTGACACAGCTGCCATTTTGGCAAGCGTAGCCCGATGAACAGGAGTTGGCCGAACCCCAGACATAGCAACCGCTGGAGCCTTTCACGCAGGTTTGATAAGCAGTATTACTGGAACATTTCTTGGAACCCGAAGAACACGTATCCGAGCAGGACTTAACGCATGAGCCGTTCTGGCATTTGTAGTTGGTGGAACAGTTTGAGGTAGAACCCCAGACATAACAACCACTGGAGCCTTTTACACAAGTTTGGTAACCGCTGGTTCCCGAGCATCTTTTGGAACCCGAAGAACACGTATCCGAGCAGGACTTAACGCATGAGCCGTTCTGGCATTTGTAGTTGGTGGAACAAGAGTTGGTCGATCCCCAGACGTAGCATCCGGACGAGCCTTTCACGCAGGTTTGATATGCGTTTGACGATGAGCATCTTTTGGACCCGGAAGAACATTGATCCGAACATGACCTAGCACAAGAGCCGTTTTGGCAAGCGTAGCCCGATGAACAAGAGTTGGCCGAACCCCAGACATAGCAACCGCTGGAGCCTTTCACGCAGGTTTGATAACCGCTTGCTCCTGAACATCTCCGGGCCCCGGAAGAACATTGATCGGAGCATGACCTAACACAAGAGCCGTTTTGGCAAGCGTAGCCGCTAGAACAGGCTATGACCGATGACCATTCGTAGCAATAATCGGAATCGTAATTGCCGCAGACTTGATATCCATTACCCGAACAACGTCTTTGGCCGCTGGAACAGGTATCGGAACAAGACGTTACGGCGCTAACTGTCGATGGTTTTATTAAAACAAAATAAGCCGCCATAACCGCGATCAAAAATATAAATATAATAAAAAATTTCTTAAAACGCAATGTTTTAATTCGCATAAGTGAAAATATGTCTAATTGCTATTGTTATAAATTATAATTAGTAAATTGTCAAGTAGGACTGGTCTTTATTTTTTTGTTCTTCATGCCGGATTTTAGCTTAATGGTAAGTTTGGCCGACGTCAATTATTTTTTGGATAAAAAAAAGATGCTGTTGTCCAGCATCTTAACTGTCGGATACTTCTACTTGGAAGATCGAGTCGTCGGCTCCGCCTTCCTCAAAAACTACTTCGTATTCGCCAGTTTCCGCATTTTGTCCAAAATGGAATCTGGCGATCGTGGTGGTCCATTTGGCGTCTTCGCCGGTCTTGGCCTTACCATGATCTATCAGTAATCTGACGGCGAGGAACGAATCATAGTCGGTACCGGGGTTTGAAGGGGCGCTAAGATAGGCGAAATTATAAGCGTCCGATGCCGATATCGCTTTGCCGACCGGTCCGATCCAGCCCATTCTATGCATCCACGCCATTACCTCATTGGCTATGGTCGAGGGGGCGGAAAGCCCGTATGTGACATCATCGTTCCAATTCTTCGTCATGAACTGGTTCAACTGCTCTTCCGTATAGGCCGATCCCCCGTCTTGACGGAAGGTAAAGGTAGCCATGGCCGCCGGAAAGATCGCTCTCGTTGCCGCAGCCGACATTGAGTCGTTGAGCACAAAAGGTGCTCCCCCAACTTCGGTTGTCGCTTTGTTCAAGGTCGGTTCTATGACCCCCATAGACACTACTCTTGGGTGGGCCCGTTCGACTGCTATTACTGTGCCAAACAAGCAACTGCCGATCAGTAAGGTAATCAGCAGACCAATTATCAATTTACTCATTCTATTCACGCTCCCAAACTATTTTGTACTGCGCTTATTATGTATTGATTATTATTTTTTGTCAAGGGACAAATATCTTTACTCGGTATGGCAATCCTAGGTCCATAAAAAAATAAATGAGTGTCATTAAGACGCTCATGGTTTCGCCTCCTTTTTGGAGACATTTTTTTGGACCTCAATTAATTTGATTGCCCGTGTTTTTTTTGTTTGCACGGTTTCGTTGCCAAAGATCATTGTTACGCCTTGACCAGAGATGACCTTGGTCTTTGGTGCGTTGACTGAAGTATTCTCATTGTTCACGATCAAATCCGTTTCCACAGTCCTTATCGTGGTGAGATTCTCCTTCTGACCGGCCACCTTCACCTTGCTTGGACCACCCAGGGATTCAATGGCCTGGCTAGTGCCGTTGGGCGTAGCCACCGTTCCAGAAGCAATTTTATCCGGGGAGGAAGGGTTAGGAATCGGCTGGATCACCGTAACTCCGCCAAACAGTAATGAACCCAGAATGAGTCCGATTACGATCAGGGCTAGAGCCAGCACTGCTAATGCCAGCCAACCTTTTTTGCTCATGCCCTTATCTTTCGCTACTTCTTCTCCCCCATCTTTGTCCGTATCCGTCATTATCCGTCACTCTCCAAACTGCAATGTTGCAGCGTTTTTTCGATTGAATCTAATTATAAATTATTTATCGGTCTTGTCAACCTTAAGGCAGTTTTGAAAAAAAACGATGCGCACTTGATCAGCGCGCATTTCAATTTTTTTATAGTATGCCTCTGATTTGCGCCAGTATCGCGCAAATCTCCTTGCCGTACCCCAGGATGGCAAATATCCCGAAGACGACACAACCAACCTTGATCTGTATTATTTTTACTTCCATGTCGCGGCTATGCCACCGCGAAAATTGCATTTCCTTTAGTCTCACTTTCTTCCCTCGTTTATTATTGTATGCCAATATTATAGCATAAATGAAATAAAAGTCAATAGTTCAAAAATCAAAACACCCCCGTATTAGGGGGGGTGCCGCAAATTTATCAGTCTTGTAGAACGGTTTCGACCACGATGCGTTTGAAATCTTTGCCCGGCGGCCAGCAGCTTACCAAAAATGCGGTATTTTTATTGGGATCCGTGGTTGGCAATTCTTCGCCCGGCATTAAAAAAACGGTTTTAACGACCTCGTAATTAAAGTTTTGACCATTATATCCCAGCTTTACTATATCCCCGGCTTTCAGGTCGTTGAGACGGCTGAAAACCCAATCGTATTTGATTTTTGGCCACCCGGGAGGTGCGCTATGCCCAAGAAGGATCATGTCTCCGTTCTGGCCCGGCATGGTTCCGCCCGGATACATAACAACCCCGGAATCCAAATATTTATGAATGATAGTGTTGTCGGTGGTATCGGATAGGACGATGGGAGCCTCGATTCCGATCTTCGCGATCGAAATTCCAAAACTTTTTTTAGCGCCTCCATTTTTTATCGGATCAACCGGCTGTTTTTTAACGGCGGTTGCGCCTGATTCTTCTTTTGGATCTTCCGATCCTTGGGTCGGTTGCATTTTAACTTCGGTCGGGGAGTTTTCCACGATGACCGCCGGTTTTTCTTCGGGCTTAAGGTCGCTAATATATTGTCCGGCAACTTTGTAATTGAAAAGCCAAGAGATGTTTGGCCAATTAAACCCGATGTAAAGTACGGCAAAAAAAATCACAAAGGGTTTCCAGAGGATCTCAATGGTCGAAGGTACGTGCTTTTTGGGTAATTTCACTTCCATGATCGTTTGTTTTGGTTATGATCAGAATATATTGAGGTCATGCGGAATGAGATCGAGAAGAACGCCTTTGTCGATAGCCACGAATACCACGAGAAGGACGACAAAAGCCGCTGCTTTGAAAAATAGATCCTTGTGCTTAAAATCCAGGTTGAGAAGCAAATTAGCCGATAGCAAAAGGATCATGAACAGGATCGAAGCATAAATAATGTATTGGAGAAAAACGTAATAGTCTTGGGACACAAAAGACAGAAAATCGAATTTTAATCCTTCGCGCGCGTCCTGGGTTCCCAAAACCTTTTCATAAGACGGAAGCACTGGCGTTGCCGATGCCGGTTGTCCCGCCGGAACGGTTTTATCAAGCGTTGCCGCGGGTGCCGGCGTCACCGTCTTTGCGCCCAAAACCTGCTGTTTTGAGCCAAATAGCTGCACCACGACAGTAGTTTCCGCACCCTGGAAGTTCCCGGTCACCACGGCAATACCCACTTCCCGATATTTATTGTTAAGGATGTTGGCTTTGTGGCTGGGCGAATCGATCCAGGCGTCGTTGACCTCGCTGGAATCGAGGAATCCGATCGCCAGGTTCTCCCCGGCGTAGTGGTAATTGTACCCGGACAGCTTAAACCAATACCAGGGGCTGACGCCTTTCGGACTGAAATGGGAAAAATAGCCGTTGTTAAGCATATCTTGAGCTTTAAGATAGGCCGCGCGGTCGAGAACCGGGTTTTCGGTCAAAGTCGTTAAACCGATTTTTTCCCGTTCTTGATTGGTGAGCTGGACCAAGGCTGTTTTGGTGATATCGGCAAAATAGGAAGACCGGGGAAAATAAAACAGGAACGATGCGGCAAACACTTTCAAAACTAGGATGGCGATCAGAAAATAAGCCAGAAAAGGGCCCGCGAAAATACCGGCCCGCTGACCGTTTTCCTTACAGGGAAATAAAAAAATCTTGGTTTTTTTAACCGCCGTAGCGGCAAGTTGTAGTAACATGATAAACTTATTATACCAGTTATTCATAAAATGTCAAGGATTAATGAGTTTGGTTTAGCCACTCTGTCCATCGATCGCGGAATAAAAAAATCAAGACGTGCCGTAAAAACGTCTTACCTTAACTTCAGATCGGTTTCCATTTTAATAGCAGTAACAGGCGGTTTCGCCCAAATCGTTGCCGTGGAAAGCGCAGTTATCGGATGGATCTTGTTTGTAGTTTGATCCCGTGCAGGTTTCCCCGGCCGCGGCTTTAGGCTTGCAAACACCACAAGAGTCGTCCGGCACTTCCCGCACGAACGCCGGAGGAATGACCGCACCCCCGGTCATATTGCCGTGATAACTCCGCGGATCGTGCAAGACGCAAAAATACTCGTATTTATCGTAGGCGGTCGACCAGCGTTGATTGTCATGGCTGTAATAAAGAAAACCAAAATAGGCCTTGCAATTATTGTACGCTTGGTTGCCGCTTATTTGCATCGAGATCACTGCCTCGCCCGCGTTATTACATTGGGCCGCATTGCCCACAACCCCCATAAGATCATGGACTTCGTACACGCAAGCGTTTTTTGAGGGATCGGTCAAGCCAACACCCACGCAAAGTTTTCCGTTCTTTTTACAGATCTCGTCGCAATTGAAACCGCCCCGGAGACCGCCCCAGGTATTGTCGTCAAGCGAAACTTCCCCGGCCCAGTCCTGCATCAGTGTTTTTCCGCCGGTCAGATGCACGTCGGCCGGAGTGGCTCTAACGATCGTAAAAGGTTTATCTCCGATCTTGCCATCCGCATATTCATCCATCAGATTCTCGCAACAATAATCGGTAATATAGAAATTGCTCTTGCCGGTATAGTCGTTTTTTGGTTTGTAAAGATCGGTTTGGTATTTATCCTTGGTATATTCAATATCCCCGAATACGTTGACACACTTTAATTTCTTGGTATCGGGCATACAAACGTATTTTCCTTTTTTACATTCGTTATCGTCAACCTTGCCATTGTTGTTTAAGTCAAGGTAGCAGCCTAAACCGATCTTGTCCTTTTCTTCATTGCATTGATTAACCACCACTTCGTCTTTCAGCTCGCAGGTATCGACGATACAGCGTGAAAGAATGTCTTCACAGCCGGCCGTGGTATTTCCGGTGCGCGTCTGACAATTAGCCACCGTTTCCTTGGGGTCGCATTTTTCGTCGCCGGTCACTTTTCCGTCACCACAACTAAGTTTTGGTGTCAGCTCGCAGGTTCCCTCAATACAACGCGAAAAAATGTCTTTGCAACCGGCCACGGTATTTCCGGTCCGCGCCTGGCAATCGGCCACCGTTTCCTTTGGGTCGCATTTTTCGTCGCCGGTCACCAATCCGTCGCCACAGGTTAATTTTCCGTCTTCGGGCATACCGCAGGTCACCTTGACCTTCCACCAACCATCTTTTAATCCCGACCACTCGGTGACCCCGATCACCATAAAAAAGGTGTTGATGAACAGCCAACCGGCCATCATTACCAGATAGCCTTTGAAAACGCTGGTCGCGATCATTTTTCCGGTTTCATAGTAGCTTGGGTTTGATCCCGAAATAAGAAACATGAATCCGGCAATGGCCAAAGCGACGGCGCCAAAAACGGTTGCCACATTGAAGAGCAGGAAATCCATCGCCAGCCGGAGCATCTCAAAAAACCAGCAGATGTTGCAATCCGGCTGGCCCGGCGCGCCACAGGGCACGAGGGTGGCGGAATAAACGGGCAAAAGCGGTGTCAGCGCGATCACGCCGGCTAAAAATAAAACCATTATCAATAAGTTTTTGGTTGGATAAAAACGCATAAATTTGCTTACTTTAAGGAGTCAGATCCGCCCATTGCTTCATTCAAATCCGACTTTCCATCGCCATCCGTATCGGCTACGGTTGGATTGGTGCCCAATTCCTTTTCTTTGAGATCGGTCAGGCCGTCCATATCAAAATCCAGATCTCCCGGACCGGTCGGATTGGATAATTCCTGGATTTCGGTAAGATCATCTTTGCCGTCGCCGTCAGTGTCTTTCTTGAAACGATCGGTTCCATAAAATATCTCGTCAATATCGTTTAATCCGTCCTGATCGGTATCATAAAGGCTTTGGCCCTTTTTAAGAGGATTAAATCCGTTGTTCCATTCGGCTCCGTCGCTCATTCCGTCTCCGTCCGTATCCGGGTTCAGCGGGTCGGTGCCTATCTTTTTCTCAAGGTCATCGGCCAGACCGTCGCGGTCTTGATCGTTGGAAATAGGATCTTTGCCCAGTTTTACCGCTTCCCCGTCCTTGATCCCATCGTTATCGGAGTCGGGCTTAGAACATGACGATTTATAGGTCTTAACTTCTTGGTAGTCGCTTAATCCATCATGATCGGTATCGGCAACGGAGGGATCGCATCCCTTGGCTATCTCATCATAATCGTTTAATCCGTCACCGTCGGTATCGGCTTTTGACGGATCAGTGCCAAACCAAAGTTCGTTATAATCGGCAATGCCATCCTTATCGTAGTCAAAATTACCGTCTTTGATCATTGCACTGCAAGCTAGGCGGGCACCCTCGAACTGGATTTTTTGGCAATCGGCCTCGGTTTTCGCGGCCCGATAGGCCACGTAGGCTTCAAAAGATTGTTTAAAAACCGTTTCTCCGGTTTTTTCCGTAAGTTCAACCCCATTCCTCGACGCGTCCAGTACGCAAAGTTTCCCGTATTCGAGGGTTTTTATTTTGGCACAATAATCAAGCGGCAACGATGTATCGCCATTCTTTCCGATATTGGTCGCTTTGACACGGTCAACGCATTCCTGGGATTCAAAAACGTCACCATCGCTTTCATGGCACAAAGCGGGATTATTGCTGTTGATCGCGACATCCTGGACACACCGAGACCGGTCGCTTTCGCTGGAAAGCTTGCCACAGTAGCGACCGTCCATTCTTAAGCTCGCCTCCCGGAAAAGGCAATCATTGCGAAAGGTTAAATCATCGAACATCAAACAATCCTTGATGTTTTTGGTCTTATAAAGAATTTCCGAAAGATGCCGGCGGTTGAAACATTCTTTCCGTTTGGCTCCGTCGCTCATGCTGGCGCAGTCGCCGGGAACGTCGGGCGCGCCTTCGATGAGCCCGTTTCCGTTCTCAATGACCGGTTTTTGCGCTACCTCCCTTTTTGGTAAAAAAAATGGCACGAATACAATTGCCAAAATGATCATTGAAAAAAACAGCAAACCGATTCCGATCCAAAAGCTTTTTTTCGATTCTTCCATTCTTTTATCGTCGTTTTAAAATTTAGATGGTTACCTGGTCTGTTAATATTATACTTCGACTATTTTGAAAACTCAATTTTCTCTGCTAAAATAAGTAATGGGGTTTTTCTGTATCGTAAAGATAATCAGTAAACATAAAACAAGTATTTATGAAAGCTTTCGAATATAATTTCAATCCGCAAACGCCCGGATATTTTTTTGACAGCTTCTCTTTTGAACCGGAAAGCAGCCACGAAAAAAGCTTGGGCGGTCTTTATATGGTCGGGATTTTAGGCAAAGCCAAGCAAAACGACGATTTTTTCCTTTCGAACCTGGCCAAAAAAATAAGGGAAAATCACTATCTGTCCAAGACCAAAGACCCCGAGGTCGCTCTCAATCAGAGCCTTCAGCTGGCCAACCAGTATTTGGAACAATTGGTCAAGAACGATAGCGTGAATTGGATCGGCAATCTTGGTTTCGCGGTAATCGAAATCAAAAACCGGGCCATAAATTTCACGAAGACGGGCCCGGTCAAAATTTTGTTGTTACGCCAGGGCACGGTGATCGATTTGGAAGTTGGTATTGATTTTCCCGAAATGGAAACCTGCCCGCTCCGCGTTTTTGGCAACTTGGCGACCGGAAGATTGGAGGATGGAGACGCGGTAATGGCTTGTACCCTGGAAATCGCCGATTTCCTGTCCAAACAAAAGATGGACGAAGAGATAGCCCGGCTCATCGCTCCCGAAAACCCAAGCGAAAAAATGGACGAAAAGAAACTGGAAGATCTTTTTGGCTCCCGTCGCCAGGAACTCGGCCAAATGCCAGGTTCCTGCCTAATCGTCAGTTTGAGGAAAAATGAGGCTGGCATATCAGCCGTAAGCTACGTTCCCGCCCCTAATTTAAAGAAAATGGCTCTTCGGGACGCGTTCAAACCTACATCCTTCCTGGGTTCACCGTCAATGAAGAAACCCAGGCTTTCACTGCCCTCGGTTCCTCGGATACCGTTATTGAAAACCGGAGCCTTGATCTTGGTGGTTGGCGCTATTGCCGCCGGGTTTTTCTTTTTTACCAATCTTGAATCACAAAAAAAAGCGCGGCTCTCAAACGATGCTTTCTTCGCCATTGAAAACAAGGTTGCTCAAGCCAAAAGCTACCAGCAAAGCGGGCAGATCATGGAAGCCGGCAATCTCTTGACAGCCAGCCTGCAGGAATTGGCCACTCTTGACAAACAAGCCTCGCTTACGACGGACTTGAAGGGCCGGATCGGAACACTCCGCGCCCAGATCGGCCAGAATATGGATAGCTTGAACAAAGTAGAAAATACCACCGCTCTGGAAACGGTCTTTGACCTGAAAGACAGCGGTATCGATCCGCAAAAGATTCTCCGTTTTTCGGGCGAGTTTTATTTCTTCGACCCGAAAGTCAAAAATCTTTTTTATTTGGATAAAAACAACGCTGGCAAGCTTATCGTTAACCAGTTCAATTCCGATATTGCTTTAGCCGGGGACGAATCCTTGTTGTTCTTTTCCAAGCCGAATCTGTTCGGTTATTATTCAAAAGGCGTTTTTTCGAAAGTAGCGCCGCTCAAGGATCCATACGCCAGTTACACTTTTAACAATTTCTTCACTTATAAACAAAACTTGTATTTTGTCGATAAAAATAACGGAAAGATCGTAAAATACCCGCACCTTGGCGGCACTTCCTGGGCTCTGCCTCAGGTTTGGCTCAATACCGATCCGTCAAAACTTTCAACGCTGGTTTCAATGGCGTTTGACAAAAACGCTTGGATTCTGAACGCGGACGGCTCAATCGATAAATATTACCTGGGAAAATTGGAAACCACCTTAAAGCCGGCTTATTACCCCGCCTCGGGCAAGCTTGATAGCATCATCACCTCCGTTGATAACCCTTATTTGTATGTTTTGGACAAAGATCCGGCCCGGATAATAGTTTTGGACAAGAACGGAGTGCTGGTTAAACAGATTAGGAACAGCCAGCTCACCGATATCCGTGATTTAAGCATCTCCGACGACGGAAAGTCCATTTGGGTGCTCAACGGAACGGTCTTGTATAAGCTGGGAGCCGAGTAAAACTGGTATTTACGGCACGCCCGGAAGTGATAATAAATATTATATTTTAAAATTGACTCCGCGATCGGGGTATTAAACCCCAATCTTGCGGCCCAAGGGGGCACCTTTTGAAGCATATTAAGGCTTTCGAATTACTTAAGGAATCCCCTTAACTCAATACCCCGATGCCTAGCCTGCAGGATATTGAGTTAACAAAAAAACGCGGTACTGCCATCCCGCGTTTTTTTTGACGCACATTTTTGCAAACCCTTGAACCCTTAATGTTTCAAAACCAGCAAGCTTCTAAAAATCACTTAAATTTTTTCCGGATTTTGTTTCTGGCATTCTGCAAAGCGAAGCACCCGACCCTCCAAAATATTATTTCGGAAAGGCGGGAATAAATTACGATCTCGTCATCCCCTCTCTTTTCGGAAATTGCGGAAAAGGGGGTTTTTATTCTGAAAGAATAAGTAGCCTCCGGCTATTTTATGTTCCCGGGACTTTCCCGTAGTCTACAAAATAATTAAAACTTGAACAAAGACTTGAAATAATCGGTTATCGACTGGAACAAACCCTTCTTTGATGAATCTTGGGAAACAGGAACCGTTTGAACTTGACCGTTTTTTACTACCTGTCCCTCGGGAGTGATGGTAATCTCGGGCGTTGCCTGGGACGGCGCCGTGGTGTCCGTTTTGACTGTTCCGGACGGCTGTTGGGCCGAACTTGGCACTGCGGTTTCCGCGGTATTTGTAGTTTGCGTTGGATTCGCGGCTACCGTATTTGCCGCCGTTTTTTGAGCCACTAATTTATCCGTAAGGTCAGCGATCTCTTTCTTGATCTCGGCTATTTTAGCACTAGCTTCGACCGTGCTTATGGCCATGTTTGTCGTTGTATTCTCAGCGGAAGCTATTGTATCCGTTCGAGGATGGGTGGCAACGTAGACTTGTACTTTTTGGGCCAAAACTTCTTTTTCCTTGGTAATGCGCTGGACTTCGACGGCTATCTCGGGCAAAGTCATTGCCTTAGGTTGCGTCATGGCCTGCTTAGCCTGCACTTTCACGGTGAGATCGGCAATTGTTGCCCGAAGAGTATCGATCGTAGTCTTCATTTGGGCCATTTTGGCTTGTTCATCCACCGATTGAGTTACAACCGATGTTTCCGCGTAAACTTTGGGGGCAAGACTTGCAAAAAGACCCGACGCCAACATTACTCCCGATGCCATAATGATCGCCCCGCGGAATAGCGGGCAACCCTTAGCAAAATTTTTATTTGATATTCGCTTCATATTTTTTTCTGATTTTTCCTCCCCTTTTTTCTTTTTTTTGGATAACCAGCTGTTAGGCATTACTACAGTCGACCGCGCCATCCGGCGCTTTGCCTATTTAGAGCAATTTGTCGTTATCCGTTCTGATTGTCTTTATTTGGATTTTGAGGCTTCTCCTCTTTCGGTTTTGTCTTCCGATCCTGTTGGTTCTTTTTTTTCTTGATTTCCCGGTAAATGGATTTGACTTCCCCGGCAATTATCAATACAAGCGGAATGGCAATCATCGAAAAGAAACCGATGGGTTTACGCAATACCGAAACCGCGTAACCCACATAAGGCAAGGTTAAAAAAACCTTGCCATGCACCAAAGGCTCCGGCACTTCCGCGGCATCGGCTGAATTGTTGGCGTCACCCTTGGTAACATAAACGGTCTCGCCATTGATCACTTTCGTTTCCTGGATACGATGGGTTACCGGTATCTTGTCCTTTCCGATAGCCCCAAAAGTTATAACGTCGCCGGTTCGATAAGACGAAGCGGGATGGATCGCGACAATGCTTCCGGTTTTGATCGCCGGTTCCATTGAACCGGAAAGCACGGTTAAAATGACGTAATTACCCTTGATGGGCAGGAAGGAAACAAGAAAAAAAGCCGCCAACGAGAACAGGAGAGCCAAGAACGCGTAGTAAAAAACCTGAAAAACCGCAGAGATTTTCATAAATAGTTGATCAGAAAAACAGAGAACAAGAATTGCGGCATTATGCCGGAAGTTTATAACCCCAATCCGAAGATGGGACACATCCTCATTAAATACTAATAGCAAAGTCCAATTAGTTTGTAAATGCCATTTTTAACGTTGGTCGCCCTTACCGGTCATACTCAAAAAAACCGCCGCGTTTTTTAAATAAATTACGTAAGTGTAACGAAAAACCGCGGAACGCTCCGCGGTTATTCCGTCGGTTAAAAATTACAGACCGAGTAAGGATTTCAAGAAGCTTGAAAGGTCAAACCTTGAAGCACCAGTTTTCGCGTCTTTTGAAGCCGTACCGGCTTCGGCCGCGTTAACGATAACCACCGTTTCGGCGACCGGTTCTGGGCCGTCCGAAACGCTCTCGGATACTTTCGGGTATTCCGAAACATCAAGATTGCCACCCACGCCGGTGTCAACGGTAGTCGCGCCCGCCACGGCTTTCAAGCCGGAGCTGAACATTAAAGCAATAGTATCGCTAATGACATTGATTTGTTTTCTGATCATCTCGATCTTTTGGGCAATCTCGTCAAGAGACAATTGCTCGGTTGCGGCACCGGCTACTTGCGGGACTATACCGCCGGTCGATCCGGGTCCATAACCAGGCGCGAAATCGGAATAGTGAAAGTGTCTATGAGGTTTAGTCGAGCCGCCGCACGATTGCGTGTTGCAGACTTGGCTTAAGTCGCCGATGCAATCTAAACCGCCGTTAATAGGCGCAGGATTGCTACATGTTCTAGTCTGAGTCCCACCTCCGCAGTCAGCAGAACAACTGGTCCAAGCGGTCCAGCCGCCGTTAATAGGCGTATTGCTTCCGCAAGTTTGAGTGTTGCAGGATTGGGTGGCATCGCCAATGCAATCAGTTCCGCCATTAGCCGGCGCAGGATCGGAGCATGTCCTAGCTTGCGTCCCACCTCCGCAGTCAGCGGAACAGCTGGTCCAAGCGGTCCAGCCGCCATTAATAGGAGTATTACTATTACAAGTTTGAGTATTGCAGGATTGGGTGGCATCGCCAATACAATCGGTTCCACCATTAGCCGGTGTTGGATCGGAGCATGTCCTATCTTGCGTTCCGCCACCACAGTCAGCGGAACAACTGGTCCAAGCGGTCCAGCCACCGTTGATGGGCGTATTGCTTTCACAGGCTTGAGTGTTGCAATCTTCGCTCGCATTGCCTTCGCAATCAGCGCCGCCATAAGCCGGAGTTGGGTTGTCACAAGCACGGGTTTTTGTTCCCCCACCGCAAAGTTTGGAACAAGATGACCAGTCTGACCAGCTTCCATTAACCGGGCAGGCTTGGGTATTACAAGATTCGCTGGCCTCGCCAACACAATCAGTGCCGCCATAGGCAGGTGAAGGATTATCACAAACTCTAGTTCTAATGCCGCCGCCGCACGTCTCAGAACAGCCGGACCAGTTGGTCCAGTCGCCGTTCACCGGACAGGCCTAGGTATTACAAGTTTGTTCTTCGGGACCTTCGCAGATTGCTCCTCCATTGGCCGGAACAGGATTGTCGCAAGTTCTTTTTTGGGTTCCTCCGCCACAAGAGGCCGAACAGGTTGACCAAACAGACCAGCCACCGTTCACCGGGCAGGCCTGGGTATTACAAGATTCGCTGGCATCGCCAACGCAATATGCTCCGCCATAGGCCGGAGTTGGATTATCACAAGATCTGGTCCTGGTTCCGCCACCGCACGTTTCGGAACAGCCGGACCAGTTAGTCCAGCCACCGTTCACCGGGCAGGCTTGGGTATTACAAGATTGGGTGGCATCGCCGACACAGCCAGTTCCGCCATTGACCGGAAAGGGGTTGGTACAAGACCGGGTTTGAGTTCCCCCGCCGCACCATGCCGAACAGGTTGACCAATCAGACCAGCCACCGTTCACCGGGCAGGCCTGGGTATTACAAGATTCGCTGGCATCGCCAACGCAATATGCTCCGCCATAGGCCGGAGTTGGATTATCACAAGATCT
>Ga0114951_10001886_pt1 | contig 24839 bp, 36 predicted proteins | sample AM7aDNAmetaG_FD_88677 | JGI IMG/M metagenome (GOLD analysis project Ga0114951, IMG submission 88677) | Freshwater microbial communities from Finland to study Microbial Dark Matter (Phase II) - AM7a DNA metaG | ecosystem: Environmental > Aquatic > Freshwater > Lake | place: Finland: Lake Alinen... | reverse complement strand
CCAAGAAAAAAATAATCTGAATAATGTGAAAGGGTAACGATATCATGGAAGCTAAAGCAATTTTACGGGATACTCCAACATCACCAAGAAAAATGCGTCTTGTGGCAGGTCTTGTTCGTGGAAAACAGGTTGATCTGGCGAAAGCTATTCTGCTTAACTCAACAAAGGCTGCTTCTCGGAATGTTTTGATGACGCTTAAATCAGCGGTTGCAAATTACGCTTTGCGTAATCCTGATGAAAGGGCTACTGATCAGGAACTTTTTATCAAGGAAGTTTTTGTTGATCAAGGCGTGACGCTGAAACGAACGCTTCCGGCTCCGATGGGTCGGGCATTCAGGATTCGGAAAAGATCGAATCATCTCACAATAGTCATTGCTAAGGTTAAAAATCCAGTAACTAAATAAAACAAGGAGAGAGCATTGGGTCAGAAAGTTAATCCTACTGGATTTAGGCTTGGAATTATCAGGGATTGGGCTTCACGCTGGTATGATGACAGTCCTGTTATTTCGGAAAAAATAAAGCAAGACCATGTTATTCGCACTTATGTTCTTGCTAGATTGAAGAAGGAAAGAGCAGGTATAGCACGCATTATTATTGAGAGAACAACCAAGAATGTTAAGATAAATATATATGCAGCGCGGCCTGGTGCGGTTGTTGGAAGAAAAGGTGAGGAGATAAATAATCTTTCTCAGGAGTTGAGCCGTATTACTGGTAAAGAGGTAAAAATAGATGTTGTTGAGGTTGTCAAGCCTGAAATTGAGGCACAACTTATCGGCGACAATATCGCGTATCAACTGGAGAATCGCGTTTCTTTCAGAAGAGCGATGAAGCAGGCGATTCAGCAGGCAATGCGCTCTGGTGCTGAAGGCGTAAGGATCAGATGTGGTGGCCGTTTGGGTGGTGCAGAAATTGCACGTTCTGAGCAGTATAAGGAAGGAAAAATACCTCTTCACACCATTCGTGCCAATGTTGATTATGCGAGTGTTACTGCTCACACTATTGCCGGTACTATTGGAATAAAGGTTTGGGTTTACAAAGGCGAAGTTCTCGTACAGCGTATTGACGCTATTGAGGAGGAGGAAATGAAGAGAATGAAAGATAGACGAAGCGATGCTGGCGCTAGAAACCGGGATACTCGAGATGGCCGTGCCAAGCGCCGCAACCGTACAAAGCGATCATAATATCAAGTACCATACAATAAGAAAACGAATGGAGTTGCCTGTATGTTAATGCCAAAGAGAGTTAAATATAGAAAGACACAAAGAGGCCGGATGAAAGGCAATTCAGGTCGTGGTACATCGGTATCTTTTGGTTCCTTCGGTCTGAAAGCTGTTGAGCAGGCATGGATAACGAGTCGTCAGATTGAGGCCGCCCGTGTTGCCATGACAAGATTTATGAAAAGAGACGGTAAAATCTGGATCAGGATATTTCCCGATAAACCGGTAACCCAGAAACCTGCAGAAACTCGAATGGGTTCTGGTAAAGGTTCTCCGGAATTTTGGGTTGCTGTTGTAAAGCCAGGCAGGATCATGTTTGAGGCTGATGGAATTCCTAAAGATGTGGCTACAGAGGCTTTTAGGCTTGCAGCAAAAAAGTTGCCGATCAAGACCAGGTTTATAGTTCGTCCTGATTACGAAGATTAAACGAGCAATTAATTCGACACGAGGGTTACTTATTATGAAAAAGTATGAAATTGCGGCATTGAGCAAACAGGAACTGACCGAAAAGCTCAAGGAGCTTGAAGAAAGACTTGCCGATATCAATTTTTTTAGGGTTATTGAGCAGCCGCAGAATCCAATGGTTTTCCGCAATTCGAGACGGGATATTGCGCGCATGAAAAATCGACTCCATCAACTTACGACTGCAGAAATCGGTCTTGTTTGATGGAAAGGCAAACAATAAAACGGTTTACTTACATGGAAGATAATAAAATGGGCAGTGTATCTATGGAACAAAGTGCTCCAGTAAGAGGAAGAAAAAAAAGCTGGTTAGGGAAGGTTGTCAGCGATAAGATGGATAAGGCATGTATTGTTGCTGTCGAGCGTAGCGTTCAGCACCCTGTTTACAAGAAATATTTCAAGAAGACAACAAGGCTTATGGCTCATGATGAAAAAAATGAAGCTGGAATTGGTGACCTTGTGAAGGTAGTTGAGTGTAGACCCTTGAGTAAAAGAAAAAGCTGTCGTTTGGTTGAAATTATTGAAAAAGCCAGATAAGGAAAGATTTTTATACATTTATTAAAGTTTGAAACAGGATGATCCAGAAAGAAACAAATCTGGTTGTTGCCGATAACAGTGGAGCTAAAAAAGTACGCTGTATTCATGTATTCGGCGGAACCGGGAGGCGATATGCCTCATTGGGTGATCAGATTATTGTATCGGTCAAGGCTGCAGTTCCTGGTGGTATTGTCAAAAAGAAGGATGTATGCAAAGCTGTTGTTGTTCGCTGTGTCAAGGAATCACGGAGGAAAGATGGCTCGTATATCCGGTTTGATGAGAATGCAGTTGTTCTTCTCAATGCTCAGGGTGAGCCGAGAGGAACCCGTATCTTTGGGCCGGTAGCAAGAGAGCTTCGTGACAGAAAGTTTATGAAGATTGTTTCTCTGGCGCCTGAAGTGTTGTAAGTTGTTTCAGGCGGGAGTAACTCAGTTGGTAGAGTCACAGCCTTCCAAGCTGTTGGTCGCGAGTTCGAGTCTCGTCTCCCGCTCATGATTTTATGAAATACTATTATACTCAGTGAAAAATGAAAACAGGGATTAGAAAAGTCAAGCTGCACGTAAAGAAAAATGACTCGGTTGTCATTATCAGCGGTAATGACAAAGGAAAAGCTGGCAAGATTCTGAAAGTATTTCCGATAAAAAGTCGTGTTATTGTTGAAGGAGTAAATATTCGGAAACGTCATACGCGTCCTGCTCAGGGCCAGTCACAGGGATCGATCATTGAAAGGGAGTTTCCTATTCATTCTTCCAATGTGAAGAAAAGTTAATTGTTTCTACTAAATGTAAGGATGACAAAGACCATCCTGATAAACGGACAACAAACAAGATGGACAAGAATAAAGAGATGACACAGCCAACTCTTTCAGTAGCAAGGCTTGAGACATTTTATAAAGAGAAAGTAACTCCAGCTCTTATTGAGCGCTTTCAGTACAAGAATGTCATGAAGGTTCCAAGACTTAAGAAAATATCGATCAATATTGGTGTTGGAGCCGCTGCCGCAGAGCCTAAATTGCTTGAAATAGCACTTCAGGAGCTTGCCCAGATTACAGGTCAGAAACCACAGGTCCGTAAATCAAAAAAAGCAATATCAAACTTCAAACTGCGTGAAGGTCAGGCAATTGGTTGCCGTGTAACGTTGCGCCGCAAAGCCATGTATGAGTTTTTTGACCGTTTTGTAAGTCTTGCTGTTCCCAGGATACGTGATTTTCGCGGGCTCAGTGATACCAGTTTTGATGGACGCGGAAACTACACTGCCGGAGTCAGAGAGCAGATTATATTTCCGGAAATCGATATTGATAAAGTACCGAGAATATCCGGAATGGATATCAGTTTTGTAACTTCTGCTTCTACAGACGAAGAGGCTTACGCGCTGCTTTCGGAACTTGGAATGCCATTCAAAAAGAAGAACAACTAATTAATTCAGAAAACAGATGGCAAAAAAAAGCGTTATAGCAAGGAACGAGAAAAGAATAAAACTTGTAGCGAAGTATGCGGACCTTCGTGCGGAATTGATTAAAGCTGGCGACTATGAAGCACTTCGCAAGCTGCCCAGGGATAGTTCGGCGACCAGAGTTCGTAATCGTTGTGTGCTGACTGGACGAGGAAGGGGTGTATATGCCAAGTTTGGACTGTGCAGGCACATGTTTCGTAAGTTCAGTCTTGAAGGAAAGTTGCCCGGTGTTAAAAAGGCAAGCTGGTGAGTTTGCTTGCTTGTAGATAAAGAAAGGTATTTGTTCATTTTTGAAAGTAACCAACGTTCGCTATGCCTGTAACGGATTCTATTGCAGATTATATCACCCGTATCAGAAATGCGGGAAGAGCAAAAAATAAAACAACCGATATCCCGTATTCAAAGCTTCGGGAGAACCTCTCGCAATTGCTTGTGGAGAAAGGGTATATCAAAAGCTTTACGGTCATAACAACTGAGAAATTCCCTTTTTTGCGGATTGATCTGAAGTATACGGCACAGGGTGATCCAGCCATCAAGGAGATTACCAGAGTCAGTAAGCCGGGTCGGCGTGTTTATGACGGAAAAGATATTAAAAAATATCTTGGTGGTCTCGGGTTGTATATCCTTTCTTCATCGAAAGGGGTTATAACAGATAAAGAGGCCAGGGCACAGGGCGTAGGTGGTGAAATCCTGTTCCGTATCTATTAATTTATAAGCCAGAGAGCATTAGAATACCATGTCAAGAATAGGAAAAATGCCCATAACCCTGAGTAATCAGGCAAAGATTGAGATCAGTGATTTGAACATCCGGGTGTCTGGTCCTAAAGGTACTCTTGAACAGAGTCTGACGGATCAGGTAACGATTTCAGAAGAAGGGGGTCTCCTTACCGTTCTGAGAGTGGACGACAGCAAAAAGGCGAAAGCTCAGCACGGTCTTTACCGCATGCTTATCAGCAATATGGTTGATGGTGTGACTAAAGGGTTTACCAGAAAACTTGAAATTGCCGGTGTTGGGTATCGTGCAGAACTGAAAAACGATCTGCTCGCCTTAACTCTTGGTTATTCTCACATGATTTATTTCAAGGCCCCGGACGAGATCAAAATAGAGGTGCCTGATCAGGTTACAATTCTTGTAAGCGGTATTGATAAAGCGCTTGTCGGTCAGGTTGCCGCAAAGATCCGCTCATTCAGAAAGCCGGAGCCTTATCGTGGCAAAGGAATCAAGTATGAAGGTGAAGTGGTCCGCCGCAAGGAAGGTAAGGCTGCAGGTAAGTAATGAATCAAGAGCACAAGTAGTCAGGCAATAACATTTTACAACGGTTCAAGAGAATGAGTCAAATCGATAAAGCCTCCCGGAGGCAGAAAATCAAGGACAGAAGCAGAGCCAATGTCCAGGGCACGCAGTTAAAGCCGAGGCTTTGTGTCTACAGGAGTCTTTCACAGATTTATGCACAATTGATTGATGATGTGAGCGGTAGAACAATGGTGACGGCTTCAACGATGTCGAAAGATAACAAAGCTCTTCAGGGCTCAAAGTCTGAAGTTTGCCGTATTATAGGCAATCAGATCGGTCAGAAAGCACTTGCGGCAGGTATAACAAATGTAGTATTTGACAGAAATGGATTTCGTTATCATGGCAGAGTCAAGGCATTGGCTGATGGTGCGAGAGAGGCAGGACTGATCTTTTAAAATTTTTCAAAAGAGAAAGCGTAAATGGTGAAAACATCTGCAAAGAGTATCAGACCCGGTGAATTAAATCTGAAAGAGAAGCTGGTTCATATCAACAGGACTGCAAAAGTTGTTAAAGGTGGAAAGCGTTTCGGATTCAATGCTATTGTTGTAGTTGGCGATAAAGAGGGTCATGTCGGCTACGGGCTTGGAAAGGCAAACGAAGTACAGGATGCTATTGCAAAAGGTATTGAAGATGGCAAGAAAAATGTGATCAAGGTACCGATTGTCAAGGGGACGATACCCCACCAGATTGTTGTCAAGTATGGTTCTGCCAAGGTCATGATGAAGCCTGCCACTCCAGGTACCGGTCTTATTGCCGGTGGTGCGGTGAGAGCTGTTCTTGAGATGGCTGGTATCCACGATATTTTGACAAAATCGCTTGGTTCATCCAATCCGCATAATGTCGTAAAGGCTGCAATAAAGGGTCTTCAGAGCATATCAGATGCCTATGATGTAGGAGAGAGACGGTCAAAGAGCCTGACTGAGGTTTTTGAAAGCTAAAATGAGAGAATGAGATCATGAGTGAAAAGACATTAAAAATTATTCAGGTTCGGAGCGTCATTGGTGGCACGAAAAAGCAGAAAGCTACTATTCAGGCTCTTGGGCTTGGCAGGCCTAATTACAGTGTAGACAGGCAGGACAACCCTTGTACCAGAGGGCAGATCAGGGTCGTACAGCACCTTGTAAAGGTTGAGGAAGTTTAGGATTTTTACTAATAGCAAGTCGGGAATTGAAATCATGGATTTAAGTTCACTTCGTCCAGCAAAAGGCGCAGTAAAAAGCAAAAAGAGGGTTGGCCGCGGTCAGGGTTCAGGTAATGGAACGACGGCAGGCAAAGGTAATAATGGCCAGCAGTCGCGAAGCGGCTACAAAAGGCCTATTATTGAAGGCGGACAGGTTCCGGTTTATCGGAGGTTGCCAAAATTTGGATTTACCCCTATTGATAAAAAACCGGTAAACACAGTAAATCTTACACAGATTGATAAGTGGATTCAGGATGGTCTGGTTGGAACCGAGATTTCCATTCTTGATATTAAGTCTCTCCTTCACGCGAGTAATGCGGATTATTTCAAGATTCTTGGTAACGGGGAATTGGCGAGCGCGATTACAATTACCGCCCATGCGTTCAGCAAAAGTGCTGAGGAAAAAATTATCGCAGCGGGCGGCCAAGCTGTTAAGGCATTCCGTACCCTTGAGGAGGCATCAAAGGTCAGGGAGCTTCCGTTTGATGAGGCCCTCTTGAAACCAAAAGCCAAACTGGTCAAGAGAACCAAAAAATCAATCAAGCCCTGAATACTCTAAAAGGATGATATGAAGCTTACTGAAAGTATAAGGAACATTAATAAAATCCCTGAACTCCGTCAGAGGATTCTTTATACGCTTCTGTTGTTATTTGTCTACAGGCTTGGTTCACACATTACCATTCCCGGTGTTGATGCGGCTGCAGTTTCAGGCGCATCACAGACACATGCCAATGATCTTTTTGGACTTTTTGATCTTTTTGTTGGTGGAGCATTTGCGAGAGCCTCGATTTTCTCGCTTGGTATCATGCCATACATTTCAGCATCAATCATTGTCCAGTTGCTTGGCGCAGTAACTCCCTATTTTCAGAAATTACAGAAGGAGGGAGAGGATGGCCGCCAAAAAATCAGCCAGATGACTCGCTACGGGACTGTATTTATCGCTATTCTACAGTCTTGGGGGGTGAGTGTAAGTCTTTCAAGCCCGGCATCATTCGGCAAGGTTATTGTGCCTGATCCAGGTATTTTTTTCACTGTCACCGTTGTGATACTTCTAACATCGGCAACGATTTTTGTCATGTGGCTTGGTGAAAAAATTACAGAGCGAGGAATTGGAAACGGGATATCGCTTATTATTATGATCGGTATTCTTGCGCGTTTTCCTCAGGCTCTTGTCTCCGAATTTCGCTCAGTATCACTGGGAAGCAAGAACTGGATTATTGAGATTATTATTCTTGCGATGATGGCTGTTATTGTCGCTTTCGTTGTTGTATTGAGTGTTGGTACCAGACGTATACCAGTGCAACATGCAAAGAGGGTGGTAGGGCGTAAAGTCTATGGAGGAAGCACCCAGTACATTCCAATGAGGATCAATACAGCGGGTGTTATGCCTATTATATTTGCACAGTCCATCATGTTTCTTCCGGGTACCTTTCTTTCTTTTTTCCCTGAAAATGAGGTTATGCAGAGAATCGCAGGATTATTTGCTTACGATTCATGGTGGTATGCCCTGATGTTTGGCACCATGATTGTCTTTTTTACGTATTTTTATACGGCTATTGCTTTTAATCCAAAGGAAGTTGCTGATACCATGCGCCGGCAGGGAGGGTTTATACCGGGTGTGCGGCCAGGCAAAAGCACTGCCGATTTTATTGATAATATTTTGACACGTATCACCCTTCCTGGTGCTATATCACTCGCGATTATTGCAATTCTTCCGACTTTTCTCACAAAATTTGGCAATGTAACACAGGGATTTGCACAATTTTTTGGCGGCACAAGTCTTTTGATCATTGTCGGTGTTGGGCTCGATACCCTGCAGCAGGTTGAAAGCCATCTGCTCATGCGTCATTACGACGGTTTCATGAAGTCAGGTAAAACAAGGTCTCGGCAGAGCAGGTAATATACTTCTATGATCACAATTAAAAGTGAACGCGAAATTGGGTTGATGAGAGAGTCAGGTGCGCTGGTGGCAAAGGTACTCGATATGCTTGAGATGGAATTAATGCCGGGTATGACGACCAAGCAGCTTGATTCAATGGCGGAGGCCTATATTCGTGATCATCATGGAGTTCCGAGCTTTTTGAATTATGTCCCTAAAAGTGATCCTGGTGTGACGCCATATCCTGCAACGCTGTGTGTTTCCATTAATGAGGAAGTAGTTCACGGAGTTCCAAGCACGAAAAGGGTTGTCAGAGAGGGAGATATTGTTTCTGTTGATTGCGGTGTCTATATGGGAGGTTATCACGGTGATGCAGCTCGCACTTTTGTTCTTGGTATTATTGATGACAAGGTACAGGAGCTTGTTGACGTAACCCGTGAGTGTCTTGCTCGCGGAATTGCCATGGCTGTTGAAGGCAATAGACTTCATGATATTTCCTCGGCTATTGAGGATTATGCCCGTTCGTTCGGGTTCAGTGTCATAGAAAATATGGTTGGTCATGGGATTGGCAGCGAATTGCATGAGGATCCTGCGGTACCAAATTATGGAAGGAAAAACACTGGCGTGAAGCTGCGGGAGGGGATGACACTTGCAATCGAACCTATGATCGCTCTCGGAAGATCGCGTAAGGCAATCAGTCGTCGTGGAGGATGGGTTGCTGTAACAGAGGACGGAAAACCATCAGCCCACTTTGAGCATACAATTGTTGTAAGGCCCAACGAAGCAGAAATACTGACCCATACCTTTCTTGATGCTAAACGAGCTTGATCGCCTATAACATACTATTGAAATAAAGGAGCAGATAATTTGGCAAAAGAAGAATCAATTGAGATTGAGGGCGTTATTCTGGATGCACTTCCGAATGCGCTGTTCAAGGTAAAGCTTGAAAACAGTCTTGAGGTGCTTGCGCATGTTTCGGGTAAAATACGGATGCACTATATCAGGATCCTGCCGGGTGACAAAGTTAAAGTCCAGATATCACCCTACGATATTACTAAAGGGCGTATTACCTACCGGTATAAATAAGTGATAAAACAGGTCTCCGGTATGTTTGTTTTACTGTCAATATTTATTACATTAAAAACCTTTTCACATTTCGGATGAGTTGGTTTAATTTTTGCATGTCGGGTTTATTATGAAAATATATTCTTCTATCAAAAAGCGTTGTGAGCATTGCCGCATTGTTAAGCGAAAAGGCAAGAGATATGTGATTTGTAAAGTTAATCCCAGCCATAAGCAACGCCAGGGTTGATCTTCAGAAAAACAATAGAACTTTAATGAGAATATGAGGATAGCTGGGGTAAATTTGCCGTTGAATAAGCATGCTGTTATCGCATTGACGCATGTTTATGGTATTGGGAGAGCATCAGCAGAAAGTATTTTGCAGAGAGCTGGTATTGCGCCTGACAGAAAGATCTCTGAATTGAATGATGAAGAAGCGCATGCCATCAGAGAAATTATTGCCGAGGAATACAAGGTAGAGGGCCAGGCTCGTGGTGAGCAGCAGACTGCCATCAAGCGGCTGATGGACATTGGTTGCTACCGGGGACTTCGTCACCGTCGTTCGCTACCTGTTCGTGGACAGAGAACGCGCACAAATGCAAGGACAAGAAAAGGTAAGAGAAAGACTGTTGCTGGCAAGAAAAAGGCTGTCAAGAAGTAGTAGTGTGCAGGCAAAAAATCTTAGAGACTTAAAGAGTGTAAGTTCATGGCTACAATAAGCAGGAAAAAAAAGAAAGTAAAAGTTACCCCTGAAGGTGCTGTGCATATCAAGGCATCGTTCAATAATATTATGGTAACCATTACCGATGTTCAGGGCAATACGGTTTCTTGGTCCAGTGCAGGTAAAAATGGTTTCAAAGGGTCTAAAAAGAATACACCCTATGCATCGCAAGTGACTTCTGAAGCTGCTGCTAAGGAGGCTTATGATCTTGGCATGAGGCATGTCAATGTTTTTATCAAAGGCCCGGGTGCCGGACGCGATGCCGCTATACGTGCTTTGCAGGGTGCGGGTCTTGATGTTCGTACAATCAAGGATATAACACCCCTTGCGCACAATGGCTGCAGACCTCCCAAACGCAGAAGGGTCTGATTTTATATATTCATAGAATTTCAATGAAGCAATTGATATGGCAAGATTCAGAGGATCAATAACAAAAGTATCCCGCAGGTTAGGTATTGCACTTGCACCTAAGGCTGAAAAATATCTCGAGAGACGTCCCTTTCCTCCAGGTCAGCACGGTCAGGGCCGAAAGGGGAAGGTTTCTGAATACGCTCTCCAGCTTAGAGAGAAACAGAAAATGAAATACCTTTATGGTATTCTTGAGAAGCAGTTTAGAAATTATTATCAAAAAGCAGTATCGCAGAGAGGTATTACCGGTGATAACCTTGTCAAGCTTCTTGAGCGGCGTTTTGATAACGTTGTTTTTCGTTGTGGTTTTGCTCCGTCAAGGTCAGGTGCCCGTCAGCTTGTAACGCATGGGCATCTCCTTGTTAATGGCAAGAAGGTTGATATTCCTTCTTATATTGTTTCGCCGGGCGAAGTGATTGAGTTCCGTCAGAGAAGCAAGAATATGGGAGCTGTTACGGATTCTCTTAACAAGGCTCCTGAATCCCGAATCCCTTCATGGATTCAGGTTGACAAGGCAAACCAGAAAGCAATTTTTCTGAGCGTTCCTGAGAGAGTGGACGTACAGGAGCCATTCAACGAGCAGTTGGTCGTTGAGTTATACTCTAAGTGATTTTAATGAATTCTAAGGTATAAATATTATGATATACCAGATGCAGATGCCTGCAAAGATAGAGGTTGACGAAGCTTCCCATACTGATTGTTTTGGCAGGTTTATTGCACAGCCTCTCGAACGTGGTTATGGAGTGACCCTTGGAAATGTTATGAGAAGGGTTCTGCTGGCCTCACTTCCAGGAACTGCAATAACAGGGATCAAGATTGATAATATCTATCACGAGTTTACTGCCATTGAAGGTGTTCGTGAAGATGTTCCTGAAATCGTTTTGAACCTCAAGAAGGTCCGTTTCAAGTCAACCTGTAAAAGAAATTGCAAAACTTCGCTTTCCCTTGTTGGTCCGATGGATTTCACGGCTGGAGATATTGTTCCTCAGGAAGGTGAGTTTGAGGTGTTAAACAAGGAAATGCATATTGCTACGATCAATGCAGGTGTGACTCTTAATATTGATCTTTATATAGGAAGAGGTCGTGGTTACATGCCAGCCGAGGATAACAGGCCCGAAGGTATGCCGATAGGTTATATAGCCATTGATGCTATTTATACCCCTATCAGAAATGTGAAGTTCACGGTAGAGAATACTCGTGTTGGTCAGCGAACAGATTATGAGAAGATGATTCTTGACGTTGAGACAGATGGTTCTGTCAGTCCTGACGATTCAATCAGTCTTGCTGGCAAGATCATTACAGAACATGTTATGTTTTTTGCTAATTTTTCACCGACAGAAGAAGAATTTACCGAAGAGGAGTTCAAGCAGCAGGATGACGAGTTCGAGACCATGCGCAGGCTCCTTCATACTAAAATTGAAGATCTTGATCTTTCAGTTCGTTCGCATAATTGCCTAAGACTTGCCGAAATTGATACTATCGGTGAACTGGTTTCTCACAAGGAGGATGAGTTGCTTAATTATAAGAACTTTGGCAAGAAGTCACTGACTGAACTGAAAGAGCAACTTGAGAAATTTGACCTGAAGTTTGGTATGGATATTACCAAGTATCAGATGAAATAATAAGATTAGTAACTCCTTTTTTGAATTATTGAGATCAGGAAACAGTCATGCGTAAAGTTAAGCCGGTAAGAAAACTCGGAAGAACCGCAGCCCATAGAAAGGCGACCCTTAGCAATCTGTCAACACAATTGCTTGTCTATAAGCGTATTGAGACGACAGAAGCTAAAGCTAAAGAGACCCGCAGGGTCGTAGAAAAGATTATTACCAAGGCTCGTAAAGGTACAGTTCATGCCCAGCGCGAAATTTTCAGGGATATCCGTGACAAACATGCAATCAGAATTCTCTTCGAAGAGATAGTTGCAAAAGTTGGTTCTCGTAATGGAGGATATACCAGGGTTATCAAACTTGCGCCACGTTATGGTGATGCTGCTAAAATGGCGGTGATTGAACTGGTCGATTATACCGAAGCACCGTCAATAAGTCAGAAGACTGGCAAGCAGGATCGTGCAAAACGAGTCAAGGGTTCGAAGAAAACTGCTGAAGCTTCTTCCCCCGAATAAGTCTCATTGTTGAAAACTCTGAAAAGCAAATAGTCATTGCCCGCATGAAGGTTTATCTGTAGGCAATGACTATTTGCTTTTCGGAGAAAAATGGACTGATCGTGTGGATAGGATGTTGCTCTATTTTAGAGGGAAACCCGTTATGCACTTTGCCCAAATCCAGGGCTTTCGCTATTTCGGCTTCGAGATTTCCGCCCTTGAGGCAGATCAGAATACCCTTTGGTTTCAAGAGTCTGCCGGAATAAGCGCAGAGTTTATCGAGAGAGGTAACCTGCCTCGATAGTACCGTATCAAACGCAACACCCCTAAGTTCTTCAACCCTTGTATGTTTTGCAATGGCGTTGTTGATGCCAAGCTCTTTGATCATTTCCTTGCAGGCAGTAATCTTTTTTCCTGTAGCATCGACAAGAAGAAAATGTGATTGGGGAAAGGCGATAGCAAGCGGAATCCCGGGAAGTCCTCCTCCGGTGCCAAGATCAAGCACCTGTTCACCCTTTTTGAAGGAGTGGTAAAGTGTGATCAACAGTGAATGAAAAATATGCTTGATGATCAGTGGCGCATCTTCCTTGCGGCTGATCAGGTTAATTTTTTTGTTCCACTTTTCGAGACATTCACTGTAGTGGACCAGTTGCTTGATTGTCAATGAATCGATCTCTATTGCCTGTTCGGCACACAAAGTCTGAAGAGTAGTCAAATTATCGTTCAGTTGTTCCATCATGTACAATCCTTATATAGAAGTCAGTTTATTACCTCAAAAAACAATTTTTTGGGGTGAATGGCAAATCGGAGCGGATAATTGCCGTGATTTGTTTCTTCATTTGGGAAGAAATAATTGTAGATTCTCGTACATCTCAAAAAATTTATGTTTTTACACAATACGGTAAAGTGATAGAATTTTATGACTAATGGCCAAGGCAATCATGTTTATGCTGTTATCATGGCTGGAGGCTTTGGCAAGAAACTTTGGCCTGTGTCAAGGAAAAAAATGCCAAAGCAGTTTGTTGATCTGTATAGTGATGGGGCAATGATTTCCAAAACAGTACAACGTATCTCCGGCTTAGTGATTGAAGAGAATATTTTTATCATCACCAGCGAGTTGGGTCGTACGCTTGTCTCACAATCTCTCAATAGTTTTCCTCGTGAAAATATTATCGTTGAGCCTGCGAGCCGTAATACAGCGCCATGTATCGCTCTTGCAACTGCGCATATTAAAAAAAGGGATCCTGATGCTGTAACCATTGTACTTCCCTCGGATCATCTTGTGCTTGATAACCATGCATTTATCAAGATTGTAGAAGCAGGCATCGAGGTGGCTCGCAACAATAAAGGGCTTGTGACCATAGGTATCAAACCCGACAGGCCAGAAACTGCTTATGGCTATATTCAGGCAAATGGAGAGCTGTTTCTTCCGCCAGCGTTTTCAGATGGTTGCGATTTCCGACTTTTCAGGGTAAAGGCTTTTGCTGAAAAGCCGGACTCTACAACGGCGGTTGAGTTTCTTGAAAGCCATGATTTTTACTGGAACAGCGGGATCTTTATCTGGCATATTGATGCAATATCCAGAGAGTTTGAGCGCTCTATGCCCGATTTGTACAAGGATCTTCTCAATATTTATCAAAGTCTCGGCTCCGAGGTAGAGCAGAAGGTTATTGAGGATGTTTACTCTTGGATTCATCCTCTTTCTATTGACTATGGCATTATGGAGAAGGCCGAAAAGGTTTTTGTGTTGACAGGAGAGTTCGGATGGACTGATCTTGGATGCTGGGATGAAGTTTTGAAAGTGGCAGGAAGCCAGAGTGTCCTTGTCGGACAGCAGTCCGACAGTCGTCTTTTACAGATTGACTGTGAGAATGTTTTTGTCAAGAATACCGCAAAGAAGGTTATCTGCACAATCGGTATAAAGGATTTGATCGTTGTTGAAACTGACGACGCTTTGCTTATCTGTCGTAAAGGAAGCTCCCATCGTGTACGTGAAGTTGTCGATATACTCCGGCGTGAAGGGCTTGAAGATTACCTTTAGGTTTTAGATATCAGATTTTTCCGACCAGCTTACTCCATCCCTTGTATCCTTGATCTCAATTCCGGCGCCCAGGAGAGAGTCACGTATCTTGTCACTGAGAGCAAAATCCTTATTATTTCTGGCATCATCCCTTAGTTTAAGCAGAATAGTCATGACCTCTTCAAGTTTTTTTCCACTCTCTTTGTTCCCGTGTTGATCATTCCGATTGAGGATGCCAAGGGTTTCCTGACCTGCATGGTCAAGCAAAGCCTCAATTCCTTTGCGGGATGTATCAGAAAGCCCTTCGTTGCGATCCAGCGCAGCATTAATGGCTTTAGCTAGTTCAAATAGCACTGCAATGGCTACAGGTGTATTGAAATCATCATCCATCGCTTCAGAGAAGCGATGGGCGAAAGGAGCGCTATCAAATACTCCTGTTCCTGGTGGCTGTTCCAGAAGTCGCCGTTGAGTCTCACGGAGTTTTTCAAGCCCAGTCGTTGATGCTTTTATGGCAGTTTCAGAATAATCAAGTTGTGAGCGATAATGGGATTGAAGAATGAAGAATCGAATCACCAGCGGGTCGGTTTCCTTGAACAGATCCTTAAGGTTGATTGAGTTTTTCAAGGATTTACCCATTTTTATGCCATTTATAGTCACCATATTGTTGTGCATCCAGAACCTGACATATGGTTTGCCTGTTGCCGCTTCAGCCTGTGCGATTTCGCAGTCGTGGTGAGGAAACTTATTTTCCATTCCACCGCCGTGAATATCAATGGTTTCTCCAAGGTATTTCATTGACATTGCTGAACATTCGAGATGCCAGCCGGGATAACCTATGCTCCACGGGGAATTCCACTTCATCAGGTGCCCCTCATCTGCTTTTTTCCAGAGCGCAAAATCGGAAGGAGCTCTTTTCTCGGATCTTATACTGATTCTGATACCGGACTGCTGTGCTTCCTGATCCGTGCGCCCGGAAAGTTTACCATATCCATTAAACGATTCTACAGAAAAATAGACGTTGCCGTTTACCTCGTAAGCGTGACCGGTTTTCATCAATCTTTCAATCAGTGCAATCTGTTCGGGAATGTGCGCGGTTGCCGCTGGAGCTATATTGGGTCGGAGAACCAGAAGCTTGTCCATATCCTCATAGAAACTGCGAGTGTAGAACTGCGCAATTTCCATCGGATCTGTTTTTTCAAGATAAGCCTGCTTCATGATCTTGTCTTCACCTTCATCACCGTCATCAGTCAGGTGCCCGACATCGGTTATGTTCTGTACATACTTTACCTGATAGCCACTCTGGCGCAGCCAGCGAACAACCACATCAAATGATACATAGCTTTTGGCGTGACCAAGATGGGCATGGCCGTAAACGGTCGGTCCGCAGACATACATGCTGACTATTCCCGGATGAAGAGGTTCAAATTTTTCCTTTGTTCTCCCCAGGGAATTATAAATCAAGAGTGACATCTTCTACTGTTCTGCCTTTATTATTTGCGAAGTAACGATGTTTTGTGTAAAAAGTCCGATGAAAGTTAAACATTTGGGTTTTTAACGCAAGGTTTTTAGCTTCCTTTTTTATTGCTCTTTTTTTGAGACCGCTCACTTTTGTATGAAGATTACTTTTGCCGCCTTTTACATCAGCGTTTCCAACCTTTCTGGTCTGCCGGAAGAGTCATCTCCTGAAATTGTTTTTGCAGGTAGGTCCAATGTAGGCAAGTCAACCCTTCTTAACTCCCTCACGGGGGTGAAGGGCTTGGCCAAAACTAGTGCAACTCCTGGAAAAACAAGGTTGATAAACTATTTTAATATTAATAATGAGTTTTATTTTGTAGATCTTCCCGGTTATGGTTACGCGGCAGTCGGCCATGCAGAGAAGGCCGCCTGGGGTCACCTGCTAGCCTCTTATATTGAGCACAGGAGAACTATTTCCTTGATAGTGCTGCTGCTCGATTCCCGCCATCCTGCAATGCAGTCCGACAGGGCGATGATAGACTTTCTTGAGTTCCATGAACGGCCCTATGGCATTGTGCTGACCAAGTATGACAAACTCACGCAGAAGGAAAAGGTACAGACCCGGCGCATAATGGAAAGTTGCGCCACAAAAGCCAAATTTGTTGTAAATTATTCATCTTTTTCAGGCAAGGGAAAGAATGAGCTAATGGCTCACTTTGATCATTATATCTCTCAATAAAAACAACCGTCGTGGAATCAAAAAAATTCAGGACTCCGTCTCAGTCGGCAACCGTTATTGTCGGCACACAGTTCGGTGATGAAGGTAAAGGAAAGCTTGTTGACTATCTTTCGGAAAAGTACGATATCGTTGTTCGTTATCAAGGAGGTGCGAATGCCGGTCATACAATCTGTTTCGATAATAAAACCGTTGTGTTACATCTGATTCCATCCGGAATATTCCACAAAAGCTGTGTTTGTGTCATCGGAAACGGGGTAGTGATTGACCCTGTGGCGCTTCTCAATGAAATCAAACAGGTAGAGGAACTGGGTTATGAGGTTACGGGCAGGTTGTTTATCAGTCATAATGCACATCTCATCATGCCGTATCACAAACTTCTTGATTCCTTGCACGAAACGGCTCAAGGCGATCAGAAGATTGGCACAACCGGTCGAGGTATTGGCCCAAGCTATGAGGATAAGTTTGCTCGGCATGGTATTCGTGTTGTTGATCTTCTAAGCCCAGAAGTGCTGCAGGAGAAGCTCCGCGAAAATCTTGCAGCCAAGAACAAGCTTTTCAAGAACATTTATGAGAAAGATGAGCTTGATGTTGAGCTTATGGTGCGCGAGTACGAAGAGTTCGACAAAATTATTGACCCCTATGTAACCAACACCCAGCTCTATCTGAATCGTCAACTCCAGGAGGGTAAAACAGTTCTGCTTGAGGGTGCTCAGGGCTGCTTGCTGGACGTTGATCATGGTACTTACCCTTTTGTCACGTCCTCAAATCCAACCTCTGGAGGTGCTTGTACTGGTTCCGGCATCGCTCCGAACTATATTGGTAAGGTGATTGGTGTCAGCAAGGCCTATATGACCAGAGTTGGAAACGGAGCTTTTCCTTCGGAACTTCTTGATGAAACAGGTGAGCTTCTTGGCAGAATCGGTCATGAATTCGGTGCCACGACAGGCAGAAAACGTCGGTGTGGCTGGATCGACCTTGTTGCCCTTCGCTATTCTCTGACGGTCAATGGTGTAACGGAAATTGCTCTTACCAAGCTTGATGTGCTGGACAGCTTTGAAGAGATCAAGGTGTGTACCTCCTATATGCTTGATGGCAAAGAGATTCACGATTTCCCGACTGATCACCAGACACTTGCGAGAGTAACCCCGGTTTATACTACCATGAAAGGCTGGATGGCCTCGAACGCTCAGGCAAGGACATTTGCTGACATGCAGCCTGAAGCAAGGAACTATGTAAATTTCCTCGAAGATGAGCTGCAGGTTCCGGTTACCTTTATTTCTGTCGGTCCTGGGCGAAAAGAGACTGTTTTCAAATAACTTTTCCAGTTTGTTGCTATGGCGTTGATGGATATCGCGGTTATTCCTCTTGACAGTAAGGAGGGGAGCTTGAGTGACTTTGTCGCCGGTTTGCAGGATCTTCTGTCTGGAAGCGGCTGCAGTTACCGTCTTCATGATATGGGTACGACTGTAGAAGGGCCAACGCCACTGCTCTTTGAGCTTGCGCTGAGGCTTCATGAGTATTCGTTCAGCCAGGGAGGAAAGCGTGTTTATACCGTCATGAAGATTGATGACCGTCGCGATCGTGCCGTTCGCCTGGGTGAGAAGACAGCTTCTGTTAAAGCCAAAATAGCCCCGATAAGCGAGTCGGGAGAGTAGGGGGATTAGCAAAAATATTTTATCTTCACATTCTTTATTTCTGACCGTTGTAACGTCGGTTATTTCGGCAGTAACTCTCAATAGAAAAAAGTAATGATGCAGGTTCCCGGAGATATTCAGATAATCAAGGAAGATAACGTAACGCACAGTTTTTGTGGCCTTGCCTGTGTCGGCTGGATGTATCAGAAGATTAAGGACAGCTTTTTTCTCATACTCGGAACGCATACCTGTGCTCATTTTCTGCAAAATGCTCTTGGCATGATGATTTTTGCCAAACCGCGCTTTGGTATTGCCTTGATGGAGGAGGGAGATCTTTCCAAGAATGAGCCTACGCTTCAGGAAATTATCAGTGAAATTAAGGCTGATCACCATCCATCCGTTATTTTTCTCCTCTCTTCATGTACACCCGAGGTGATGAAGGTTGACTTCAAGGGGCTGGCACACCATCTCAGTACTCCGGAAGTTCCGGTACTCTTTGTTCCTGCCAGCGGTCTTGTCTATAATTTTACCCAGGCTGAAGATTCTGTCCTTGCTGCACTGGTACCCTTCTGTCCCGAAGCGCCTGCCGGAGAAAAAAAGGTGGTTTTCCTCGGATCGGTCAATGATTCGACTGCTGATGATCTCAGGGCAGAGGCTGAAGAGCTCGGTATCCCAGTGGGTGGATTTCTTCCCGAATCTCGTTTCGACAAAATGCCTGCCATTGGCCCCGATACTGTTCTTGCTCCAATCCAGCCCTATCTTTCAAGAGTTGCTGTCAAGCTTGCCCGTGAGCGGGGATGCAGTGTTCTCCACTCCCTCTTTCCTTTTGGTCCTGATGGTACCAGAGCGTTCTGGGAGGATCTCGCCCGTGAATTTGGAATCACTATTGATCTTCGCGATCGTGAAAAAGCTGCATGGGAGAAGATTCGCAAACAAACCGATCTCTTGAAAGGCAAAAAGGTCTTTCTCACTGCAGACACTATGATGGAGCTGCCGCTTGCACGCTTTCTCCACAATGCCGGTGCTGATGTTGTTGAGTGCAGCAGCGCCTATATCATCAAGAAGTTTCATGCGCGAGAACTGGAAGCACTTGATGGCGTACGCGTTGTCGAACAGCCAAACTTTCATCGCCAGCTTGAGGATGTCAGGCGCATTAAACCTGATTTGATTGTCACGTCACTGATGACAGCCAATCCGTTTGTTGGCAATGGTTTTGTGGTGAAGTGGAGCATGGAGTTCATGCTCATGCCCATTCACAGTTGGTCAGGAGTTATCTCTCTTGCCAATCTCTTTGTTTCACCGCTCCAGCGTCGCAGTAAGCTGCCAGCATTTGACGAAAAAGTCTGGCTAGAAGGTGTTATGCCAAGTGCCCAATAATTTATTGCAAGGAAATGCAACAACAAACGTTATAGAAGTATGCGCTTAGCTTTCTGGCTCTATGAGGGAACCGCCCTTCATGGTATCAGCCGAGTCACCAACAGTATGAAAGGGGTTCACACAGTCTATCACGCCCCGCAGGGCGATGATTACATTACGGCCACCTACACCATGCTCGAAAGAACCCCGCAATTCCCTGCTTTATCCATCAGCGTCGTTCGCGGCAGAGACCTTGCGCAGGGAGTCTCACGACTTCCGACAACATTGCAGCAAGTTGATCACCACTACCATCCAGAACTTATTGTTATTGCGCCAAGCTGCAGCACCGCTCTGCTTCAGGAAGATCTCCATCAGCTTGCAGCCCATTCAGGTGTGCCGAACGAACGGCTGATGGTTTATGCGCTTAACCCCTTCAGGGTTTCGGAAAATGAGGCGGCAGATGGACTGTTTACTGAACTGGTGAAGCGTTATGCAGTCAGTCAGAAACAAACAGCAGCTCCTTCGGTGAACATTCTTGGCTTTACCTCACTTGGCTTTCACCTTCGTGCCAATCTGACCAGTATCATCCGCATGTTGCAGACGCTGGGCATCACGGTGAATGTGGTTGCTCCATGGGGAAGCAGCATTGAAGATCTCGGAAGACTTCCCGCAGCATGGCTCAATATTGCGCCTTATCGTGAAATCGGTGTCAACGCAGCCGCATATCTTGAAGAGACGTTCGCTATGCCATCGCTCTGCGAGGCCCCTATAGGGGTTGAGCCTACTATGGCATGGCTTCGTTCTCTCCTTGAAAAACTAAATGCAATAGGAGCTGAATTGGGCGTTCCTTCTCTTACCATGCCTAATCTCAACGCATTTTCACTTGATGGTCTCAGTGCTCCGAGTGGTGTTCCATGGTTTGCCCGCACGGCTGATATGGAGAGTTTCAGTAATAAAAAAGCTTTTGTCTTTGGTGATGCCACGCATACCGTCGGCATTGTCAAGTTTTTGCATGACGAGCTCGGGATGCAGATTATCGGTGCAGGAACCTATCTTGAGCAGCATGCCGACTGGGTGCGCAAAGAGTTGGAGGGATATCTTCCCGGAGCGCTCATGGTTACCGACCGCTTTCAGGATGTGGCCAAAGTTATTGAGGATGAAATGCCTGACCTGGTCTGCGGAACACAGATGGAGCGTCACAGTTGTCGCAAGCTTGATGTTCCCTGCATGGTTGTCTGTCCGCCAACACATATTGAAAACCATCTGCTCGGTTATTATCCGTTTTTCGGTTTTGCCGGAGCCGATGTTATTGCCGACAGAGTCTATCTTTCATGCAAACTTGGCCTTGAAAAGCACCTCATTGACTTTTTCGGTGATGCCGGTCTTGAGTACGAGGAGAGTGCTTCTTCTGAAGAGGTACCTGTTAGTCCGTCCGACAGTAACAAGGAGGTTTCTCAAACGGGTGTGCCAGTTACCTCTGAGCCTCCGGTTCTTCCTGAAGATGGAGAGATGAAATGGACTGATGAGGCTGAAATCATGCTCAAGAAGGTGCCGTTTTTCGTCCGCAAAAAGGTGAGAAAGAATACAGAGAACTTCGCCCATGGTATTGGCGAGCCAGTTATCACCGTTGACGTGTTTCGCAAGGCGAAAGAGTCTCTCGGTGGATAAGATTTTTCTATCAATCATATTCTTCTGTTAAACATTATGAGTTTAGTCTTAGCGGTATATGGCAAAGGGGGCATTGGAAAAAGCACTACAAGCGCCAATATCTCAGCGGCACTTGCCCTGAAAGGGGCCAAAGTACTACAGATCGGCTGCGATCCCAAGCACGACAGCACCTTTCCCATTACCGGAAAACTGCAAAAAACTGTTATTGAAGCTCTTGAAGAGGTAGATTTTCACCACGAGGAGCTGAGTGCGGAAGATATTATCGAAAAAGGATTTGCAGGCATTGACTGTCTTGAAGCTGGCGGTCCGCCTGCCGGAAGCGGTTGTGGTGGCTACGTGGTTGGTGAATCTGTCACCCTGCTTCAGGAACTTGGTCTTTACGATAAATATGATGTCATCCTGTTTGATGTGCTTGGTGATGTTGTCTGCGGCGGTTTCAGCGCTCCGCTCAACTATGCCGACTATGCTATCATAATCGCAACCAATGATTTCGACAGTATCTTCGCCGCAAATCGCCTCTGCATGGCTATTCAGCAGAAAAGCGTTCGCTACAAAGTGAAACTTGCAGGCATCGTTGCCAACCGTGTCGACTATACCACTGGTGGCGGTACCAACATGCTCGACCAATTTGCTGAAAAAGTAGGTACAAGGCTTCTTGCGAAAGTGCCCTATCACGAGCTGATCCGCAAAAGCCGCTTTGCCGGTAAAACCCTCTTTGCCATGGAAGATACCCCGGGAAAAGAGGAGTGCCTTGTGCCTTACAACGAAATTGCCGATACCCTGGTTCAGGACGAACCCATAGCATCAATTCCTGTGCCGATCGGCGACAGGGAGATTTTTAAAATGGTTAACGGGTGGCAGTAGAGGTCGTTGGTAGTACAAATAAAAGGCAGCTTTCGGGCTGCTTTTTATTGTGACTTGTTTGCGCGATTATAAATAAAAATGGATTCCTTACATTTAATTCTGGAGCCAGAAACAACAGTTTTGTTACTTTTAAAAACCTTGTAGCGGTAACTTCATGAAAGAGCTTATCATGCCATTGGTCGCACTTATTGGCGGATTGATTTCTTTATTCGTTGATTCGAAAGATAAAGGTAAACGAGGGCTTTTTGTTTTTGTTTTTGTTGCTACGGCGTTGTTGACGATCCTGTTCAATGTCCAGGAATCCGATAAGAAGGATATTGAGCTAAAAAATGCCAATAAAGAGAAGGATGAGACTCGTCGGGTTCTTCTTAATATAACAGAGCAGACTAAGGAGGTGCCAAATTTAGTTTTATGGCTTAAAAAGTTTGGCTTTACGGAAGCAAATGCGAAGGTTGCGACCCCCGATATTGTCAACAAAGCTTTTGATGCAAACGCCTTGTATAATCAATATTTGAAGCAATTCAGCCAGAGATTGGGTTCAGACGTGACGGTGGAGTACTTTCCAAAAGATGTAGATGGAGAGAAGGTTTTCACTGCCATACGAAATGCGGGGTTGAAAGTGGTAGAAAAGCGTCCAGTACGGGATGAAGCAACCAACTCTATGTGGGTAGGCGATGAGGTCCCGACTGATGACTGGAAACTGGTGAGCTTCGTTCTCCTTCGGGCTGGAGTTAACTTGGTCTCTATACGGCATTTCAGGGATGGGACTGGTTCAAAGGCCAAACTCATCCAAGTTGGTGCGGATGCCAGCCTTATAGGTCAAGTTCCCTTGACATCCTCCCAAATAGCGACAATGCCCTCCTTGTCGAGATAAAGAACGGTTTGCATTTCTAAAGCTGGCCATATCATGTTGGTTCGTTTGAGTTCCATAAGACCTATTCAAATCTCACATCGGTAAGAACACCGTATATTTCCATTTTCCTTCCGAATATCTGCCTTGATCTTAGTCTTCGGATTGATCAGCTCTTGCAAAAGGGCGGTGAAGGTGCCGAGGTAGAAGTTGCCCACGACTGGCTGGGTTGGAAAGGTTACCTTTACCGTTATTTCGGGCGGGCGGTCCATGGTGTAGGTGAACTCACCGCTTCCGGCAAAGGTCCAGGCGTTTTTGCTGATGGCAAAAAGGAAGAGCTTGAATGCAGGGCGTGGCGGGAGAACTTTTACGAATTTCTGGAAGATACCAGGAATGCGGACTTTCAGCAGGTATCGGGCGGTCCGTTCTCCAGACTCTTGCAGGATTCTGGAGGTTGCTGTCTCGCCGATCTCTTTCTGCAGTGCTCCGACCAGTGTATGAAATTTTGCCTCTTCAACCATTTCTTTCGGGAGGTTGCCGACAAGGTACCCTTGCCCGATTTTTCGTAGCATAATTTCTGCCTTGGCTTTGCCGTAAGTTGCATCGAGAGCGGCAACGGTCTGGATGATGGAATTAGGGCCTATTTTGGATGGTGTGTTCATAAAAAATGGTTTAGGTTTACAGTGGCTTGATATGTATATCGATATGGTCTGCCGACCAGTGCGTCCGTACGGTTACTTTTTCCGGATAATATCCGAATGGGTCTGCGGGTTGAAACGGGTTGATGGAGCCAGGATTCCACTGTTGTCTGAAATCAGGCTTTTTACCTCCGATGTTCGAAGGAACATAAGCACTCACGGTATAGCTGCCGGGTGGAAGGTCTGCGAACGAGTAGCGAAATGTCCCTTTCAGGCCGCGTGATGCAACTGTACGGTATGATGCTGTCGAGCTGGATGCTTCAACAATAAGATATTGACCAAAGGCAAAGCATGTGCCCGAGATACTTCCCGTTTCAGAAGTGGTTAGTGTCTGGTTGACTGTTGCAGGCTGAGTTTCTCTGTGCATTCCGGAAAGCCTGAAGAGCAGACCGGAAAAACCTGTTGGAACAAAAGTCATACTGCTCAGGCCAATTTCTTCTGATCCGGCAGTGTATTGGAAGTCATTGTTTCGATCGTTAATGGCTAAAATTCTGTATGATCCAGTCGCAATATGCTTGAAAGAGAAGGTACCGGAGCTTTCTGCCTGGATGACATAATCAGGCTTTCTTGTCAGCAGCTTTCCCGTTCCAGCAGCTTCTGGATGTTCGGCAAAAGCAAGTATCAGTGCATTTGTGGCGGGGGAAAAGTCTCTGTTGATGACTTTTCCATTGATTATTCCGCTATCGATAACTGCACCAGTGGAAAATGCCGTGGAAAAAGGAGCTGGCAAGGTACGTCCATTGTTGTCCCTGAGGTTTTTGTCGAGGGTAAGTATATAGGTTTGGTTTTGTTTCAGAGCTTTTCCTGGCCTTAATTCTGCATTTTTTCCGTCAATGGTAATATCGAACTCTCCAATAGAGGGCGTAACGTGGAGTGCATTGAGCAATTGCCGTCCCGTAACGTAGTGATTAAAGGTCAGGCGAAGCCTGTTCCCTGAGGCATTAACGCTTGATGGTGCTGGATCGGAAAATATTACCTGCAACGGCGTGGAATCGGCAGGTCCACCTGAAGGTGGACGATCAGAAGCACAGCCTCCGGTAAGCCACAGCAGGAGAATGAGGAGGACGTTCATAGTGCGGGAGGTACTCTGCATGAAAACCCTTTGATCCCTTGGTAATTGAGGCTTGATTGTATCTGACCGTGAAAATTCGTAAATTAGAAACTAATGTGGTTCTATGAAAGTTTTTCATAAAAAATTATAGATTGGTTGTCATATAGATGTCCAGACGAAATTTTAAAGTT
>Ga0114951_10001885_pt1 | contig 24857 bp, 15 predicted proteins | sample AM7aDNAmetaG_FD_88677 | JGI IMG/M metagenome (GOLD analysis project Ga0114951, IMG submission 88677) | Freshwater microbial communities from Finland to study Microbial Dark Matter (Phase II) - AM7a DNA metaG | ecosystem: Environmental > Aquatic > Freshwater > Lake | place: Finland: Lake Alinen... | reverse complement strand
TATGAAGACCCTTATTTTCTCAAAAGGAAACAACTGGCCCTGGCTGTACTGGCCGCGTATTTCACAAAAGAGAAAGTATTTATAGATAAGGTGAATGACTACCTTATAAGTATCTGTGAGGAGACCAACTGGGTTTGTCCCGCCCATGAATTGCATTCCGGGGAGATTGACCTTATGGCCGCGGAGACCGGTCTGGAGCTGGCTGAGGCCGTCTGCCTGCTTGCGGAGGTTCTTCCCCCCGAGGTGGTTGCCCGCGTAAAAAGTGAAATAGAAAAAAGGATTTTCAATCCTTACCTGACAAAGTATAAAAAGCTCTTCTGGTATAAGTTTAGAAACAACTGGAGCGGAGTTTGTAACAGCGCTGTGGGTGCGACTTTTTTGCATCTGGAGACGGATAAAAAGAGGCTCAAAAAAGCTCTGGCGCTGGTCTTAGACGGGCTGGAATTTTTTATCAGCACCGCCTTTGAAAAGGACGGCGGCTCCACTGAAGGCGTTTCCTACTGGCAGTACGGCCTGAATAACTATGTGACTTTTGCCGAATTATTAAGAAACAGGACTAAAGGCAAAGTAGATTTGCTGGGCGCGCCCCGGATGAAAGCCATTGCGCTTTACCCGCTCAAAATGGCGCTCTCAAAAGGGGCCTTTGCGAGTTTTTCCGACTGTCAGGAAAAAGTGTACTTTCCGCCCAGCCTGATAATAAAATTTGCCGGGCGTATGAACTCCCCGGAACTCTATAATTTGTTGAATCTCCGCGTGTTTACCTATTCCCTGGCTTCCGACCTCCGTAATATTTATTGGCAAAAAGAAGCAGGAAAACCGGGAAAACATTTCCCTCTTGCCGCTGCCGATGTCTTCCTGGAGTCAACGCAGGTGGTAAGGCTCACGGTAAAAACCCGTTCCAAAAAGCAGCTTGTGCTTATGGCTAAGGCCGGGCATAATGAAGAAAACCATAATCATAATGATGTGGGGAGTTTTATCTTACATACGGAAGGTGAGAGTTTATTGTGCGACCCGGGCGCGGGTTTGTATTCCAAAGAATATTTTACCGATGTAATCAGGAATAAAAATATATTTTGCAATTCCTACGGTCATAATCTTCCGGTTATAGACGGCTGCCTGCAAAAGCGCGGCGAGCAATTTAAAGGTACGGTAACCGCGTTTGAACCAAAAGAAAAAATGGTTGAAATGGAATTTGCCCAAGCTTATGGTTTAGCCGGGGTAAAAAGTATTAAAAGAACTCTGCGGCTGGAGGCCGGGACAAATTCGGCGGTCCTGGAAGATAATTTCTGTTTTAGCAGGAAAATGAAAATAGAAGAAGCTTTTCTTACCTGGTTCCCGGCTAAATGCAAAGGAAACACGGCAAGGATCAAGGGAAAGAAAAATACCCTGGAATTGAAAATAGAGGAACCTGAAGGCGCAACCTTTTTTGTTAATAAACTCGTAAAAGAATGCAAAGAAAATGCCAAAAACGGGGTGTTGAGCCGTCTAGCTTTTGTTGCTCCGGAAATATCAAAGAATACCCGGGTTAGAGTCCGTATGACTATTTTGCAGGCAAGGTCCTTCTAAGGTCTTTAGATGTAAAGAGAGTTGGAGTTTCATGCAAATTTGCATTGCCATTGCAAATATGTTGACGCAGTAGTTATTTTGTGGTATAAAGGTAGTATGAATAAGAACGCTTACATAAAAAGAGAGATACAGGCCGCAATCAGGCGTATAGCTGAGGGTTTCCCGGCCTGCGCTGTTACCGGACCCAGGCAGTCGGGTAAATCAACCTTACTGCGAACAATGTTTGCAAAAACGCATAACTATATTTCCTTCGACCTGATCAAAAACAGAGAAGACGCAAAAACTGACCCTATTTTATTTCTTAAAAATGCCGGGGAAAAGGTTATTTTCGATGAAATTCAATATGTCCCCGAGTTATTGTCTTATATTAAACTTGCCATCGATAAAGACAGGCATAATTACGGCCGGTATTATGTTACAGGCTCGCAGCAGTTTAATCTTATGAAAAATCTTGGCGATACCCTGGCCGGCCGGATAGCACTCTTTACGCTTTTGCCTTTTTCGTCCGGTGAAACGGCGCCTGTTATGCCGCAAAGTAAAAAAACAGACCGTGATCTTTTCATTAAGGCCTGTCTTCGCGGGGCCTTCCCGGAAGTGCTTCTTAATAATTCCATAGAAACCGAAACCTGGTATTCTTCATATACGCAGACCTATCTGGAACGGGATATAAGGAGTTTATACAATATCGGAGATTTAATGGCCTTCAACAGGTTTATGACGCTCTGCGCCGCCAGGACCGGCACCATCATGAATATGTCTTCTATGTCTAAAGAACTTGGCGTAAGCGTGAATACGGTGAAAAACTGGCTTTCCGTCCTGGAAGCGAGCAATATTATTTTCGTGCTGCCGCCCTACTTTTCCAATATAGGCAAGAGACTTGTTAAGGGTTTTAAGATATATTTCTTCGATGTGGGCTATGCCTGTTATCTTACCGGAATTAAAAATGAGGATATGCTGTTTAAAGGCCCTATGGCCGGGCAGCTGTTTGAGAATTTTGTAATAATGGAAATGTTTAAGAAATATTTTAATTCCGGGGTCCGGCCCAGAGCATATTTTCTCCGTACGGCTGACAATATTGAAATTGACCTGCTTATTGAGAGCGGGCAAAAACTGCATCTGTTTGAAATAAAGTTGTCGATGACGCCGACCCAAAAAATGGCCGGGGAAATGGAAAAGATGATTGACCTGCTGAAAGAAAAGTCGGCGGCTAAAGGCGCAGTAATTTGTCTGGCAGAAAAAGATACTTATCTTTCGGCTAAAACGGATGTCCTGACACTTACTTCTTTTATAAAAAAAATAGATATTTTTAATTCCGTTAAATCTTAGTTTTGAAAGGATATAGATGTTACAGTTAAGTAATATAACAAAGCATTATGGAGAGCAGGTCTTGCTCGAGGACGCCTCAGTTTTCTTTAATCCCGGAGACCGGGTCGCGCTTATCGGGCCTAACGGCTCGGGAAAAACGACTATTTTTAAGATAATTACCGGCGAAGAAAAACAGGATTCCGGGGATATTGTCATTGACGGGAAGGCCCGGATAAAGTTCCTGCCCCAGGAGATTGATTCTATCCGCGGGAAAACGGTGATTGACGAAGTTATGAGCGATAGCAAGGATATTAAACTTCTAAAAAAAGAACTGGCGGATATCGAACACCGCATGGCGGAAGGCGAGCACTCCGAGGAATTATTTGCGGAGTACACGCGCCTGCATGAAAAAGTCGAGAAAGACGAAGGTTTGTCCCTGGAGTACCGCGCAAAAAGAATCCTCGCGGGCCTCGGATTTTTACCCAAAGATTTCAGCCGGAAGACAGAGGAGTTCTCCGGCGGCTGGCTGATGCGCGTGGCCATGGCAAAACTTCTGGTGAATCCCCCGGATATTTTGCTCTTAGACGAACCGACCAACCATCTGGACTTAAATTCCCTGCTCTGGCTGCAGGATTATATTACCGCCTACGAAGGTATTCTTATTTTCACCTCCCATGACCGGGACTTTCTGGATCATGTAGCGACGCGCCTGGTAAATATTGATAACGGTAAACTTGTGGTTTACAAAGGTAACTACCAGTATATGCTGGATCAGAAAGAATTGAAAAGAGACCAGCTGCTGGACGCGAAGAAAAGGCAGGATAAAGAAAAAGCGCAGCTGCAGGAGTTCATAAACCGCTTTAAGTCCAAAGCCAGTAAGGCCGCCTCCGCAAGAAGCAAGATGAAATACATTGAAAAAATGGAAGATATTGTCGTAGAGAAAGAAAAAAAGACGCTGCACTTTTCTTTTCCCCAGCCGCAACCCAGCGGAAAAGAAGTCATGAGCCTGATGAATATACACAAAAGTTACGGCGAGAATAAAGTTTATCAGGGCGTGGATTTTAAGGTGGATCGCGGGGACAAAGTCGCACTGGTGGGTTTTAACGGTGCGGGAAAATCAACTTTACTTAAAATACTTGCCGGGATACTCCCCTTCGAAAAGGGCACAAGAAAAGAAGGGTTTAATGTCATTCCGCAATACTATCCGCAGTACCGTTTGGATGTGCTGAATGCGGAGAACACCTGCCTGCAGGAAGTAGATTCCGTCTGCCCGATGAAAAGCGAACTGGAAATTAGAAAGCATTTGGGTATTTTTATGTTTAAAGGCGATGATGTCTTTAAACAGGTCAAAGTGCTGAGCGGAGGCGAAAAGAGCCGTCTCGTGCTGGTAAAGGTCCTCTCCAATCCGCCGAATTTTATTCTCATGGACGAACCGACCAACCATCTGGATATTCCTTCAAGGGATATTTTGATAAAGGCACTCAGGGATTATACAGGTTCCATATGTTTTATCAGCCACGATGTACATTTTATTAAGAGTATTGCCAACAAGATAGTGGAAGTTGATAACGGTACCCTGACCGCTTATCCCGGGGATTTTGATTATTATCTATATAAAAAGAAATTGGTGGCGCAGGAAGCCGAGAATCAGGCAAATTTAATAAATCCGAAGGCAAAACAGGAAACCAAACCGGTGCAGGTTAATGCCGGCCAGGCGCCGATACCGGAAAAGAAAAAAATTAAACATGATAAATATAAACGGGAGAAAATTGCCGGCCGCCTGGTTAAAACAGAGAAAGAAATGAACGAAGCTGAGGCGTTGTATGAAGAGATGAATAAAATGCTCGCGAATCCCGAAACTTACAAAAATAAAGATTCGGTAAATAAGGTGAAAGAACATAAGCGTCTTAAGGAAAGAATTGATGAACTCCGCGCCGAGTGGGAAAAGCACGCCAAAGAACTGGAAGAATATGATAAGACAAAATAAAGTTCAGAAGGTTTATAAAGTTTGTAAGGTTTGTAAGGTCTAAAATCGTTGATGGATATTAATAAAATCCTGCGAGTCGTTCTTTGGCGAGACAGTCCGCCAAGCTTAAGGGCGGAAGTGGAATCAAAAAGAACTGTAATTAATGAAATCTTTTTCAAAGGAGGTATTTTATGAAACTATCAGTTTTCACCGTAACGATGCCGGAGTTCACTATCGAGGAGGCCTGTGCTTTTTTAAAAAAGACCGGCTATGAAGGGATTGAACTTCGGGTCTTTGATTTGACCGAGGAGCAAAGGAAACAACCGCCTTTTTTTTGGGGAAACAATAAAATAGATCTTGGCGTAAAGAATATGAAAGCCAAGGCAAAAAATATCCGTAAGGTTTGCGACAGTTACGGAATAAAAGTCTGCAACCTGGCGACTTATCTGAAAGTGGACGATATAGCGGACGCCGAAATTGTCTGTCAAAATATTCATACCTTTGGCTGTAAATCTTTTAGGGCCGGGGTTATGGGTTATGACCGGAAACTTACCTACCGGGAATGCTACGAGAAGACGGTTAAGAATCTTGCCAAAATTGAAAAACTCTGCAAAAAATACAAAGCCAGAGGTATTATAGAAATACACATGGGAAATATAGCCTGTTCGGCCTCAGCTGCGCATAAGATAGTCTCCAATTTTGATCCCAAATACATCGGGGTCATTCATGATGCCGGCAATATGGTCTATGAGGGTTATGAAAATTATAAAATGGGTCTGGAAATATTAGGGCCTTACCTGGCGCATGTGCATATCAAAAACGCAAGCTGGGGCTTAAAGAAAGTTAACTTTGACGGCTCGGCCATCTGGGAACCGTCCTTTGCCCCGGTCAATGCCGGTTTTGCAAACCTGGAGCAGCTTATGGCGGATCTTAAAGCTGTTAAATATGATAAGTGGCTCTCGGTCGAAGATTTCAATCCGACAGAAGCCAAAGAAAAACTTAAGAATGCGCACGATTATCTGAGAAAAATATTTAAAAAGACAGCTTTAAAGAAGTAAGCCTTAAGGTTTTAAATGTTTGCTGTTTTTAGAGCAGGGATAATTATTTCTTAGCCTTATGCTTAGGATAAATGACGCTTTTTAGCGTTATGACGGGGGCAGTAAAATGAAAAAATGCGGGATGTTCTTATTTTGCTTATGGCTGGCAGCAGGCGTAAATTTTGTATACGCAGAAACTACCGCAGATCTGACCGTGAATATAGAAAGTTTTAAGGTTAGTTCCAGAACCTTAACCCTTGAAGGAGAGAGTTTCGAACTTAAGGATAATTCTAAGTCAGAGGAACTGTCCGGCGCTTCCGGCGGCAAAGCTTTATTTTTTCCCGGGGAAAATAACAAAGCAGAGCTGGAATGTGAGTTTGAAAAAGGTTTATATAATGTTACAGTCTTTTCTCGGGCAGATGTGTATGCAAATGACGCCTTTCGTCTGTTTTTTAACGGCAGTGAAAAGAAGTTATGGCAGGACGGAATAAAAAAAATAGCCCGCTGCAAGACTTTCTCGATAGGCCTCCCGGAAACAAAAAAATATAAGATAGAACTGTTCTCCGCCAAGACCCCGGTCTATATCGACAGAATCGAAATAGAGAAAGTTAACATAGAACAAACCCTTCTAACCGTAACAGGCAAAGATGAAACAAGGAAAACCTTAAAAATAAACTTAATGCAAAATATTGAAGCAGTCCCTTTCTTTGAAATCTTCGAACTAACCTTCAGTCTGGATATTCAATATGCAAATCCGTTCTTTGACGCTGGGATAGCGGTAAGGCTTACCTCACCTTCGGGTAAGCAGGTAAATGTCGGCGGTTTCTACTTTGGCCCTTCCGATAAGCCGGAGATACTTGATAAGCTGGAGGACGGCAAGGAATATCCTTTTAGCGGAAAAAATTACTGGAAGGCGCGCTATGCCCCGTCAGAAGAAGGGAAATGGACTTATGTTTACCTTTTTGCCGATAAGAACGGAGACCGGGCGGAAGGAAACGGAAGTTTTACCTGTATTAAAGGAAAAAATCCTTTAAAGGGTTTCATGCGTATAAGCAAGGAAAACCCTTTCCGCTGGGTACTCGATGACGGCAGCGCTTTTTTCCCGATAGGCATTCAGGACTGTGTACCAAAAAAAACAGAGGCAGAAGGCGTTTTGGCCGGTTGGAGTATGGAAGGCCCTTTCCGCGAAAATTCTAAACTGATATTGCCTGAAGGCGCAATCTTCAAACGCGGCCGGAACTGCCAGGTGGACGCGGGAGTTTATTTTCGTAATTATAGTTATGCGGGTTTTAATGTCTTCCGGTTTTCGCAGAACAACTGTTCCTTCGATCAGTACAGCACTCTGACGCATTACTATATTAAAGAAAGTGTGATGACGGATGAGCTGCTGGGTTTTGTGCGCAAATATGGCTTCCATATTAATTACGGATTTTTTGGATATCAGAAGGTCTTTAACGATACTCCTGAGTTCAAAGAAGCTATGGCTTTGCTCAAGCATTTTATCAAGTACAGCGTTGACCGCTGGGGAGCTTATGTCGATATCTGGCAATACTTAAACGAACAGACAGCGGAAGCCGGCTGGTATAATACCATGTCGGAGTATCTCCGCCCGCTTTGCCCCTACAAACATCCTATTACCACCTGTTGGCCCCGGCCGGAACTTGACAGCATTGATTACAATGCGCATCACTGGTATGTTGATTCGACAATAAGCGAACTGGAAATGGACAAGATAGTTGCGGATACAAAGTATAAAAGGTTCGGTAAGGCTGTTATGCTCGGAGAGCACGGGAATATTCTTGATCTTTCAAAACCCCGGCCGGCGGGTTTCGGCGGAGTCTGGGATCCGGGCTCCGCTTTACGCATGCGGCTTAGGAACTGGAGTTTTCTTTTTAACGAAATGTCGGTTATCTTCTGGGTCACTAACGGCGCTAAAGATGCGCATTATATGAATATGTGGCTCGGGCCCAAGGAAAGGCAGTATGTCCGGGCGATGCAGGATTTTGCTAATTTGCTGGATAAAGATATCAAGATGAGCAAGGTTGAGGTTTCAGACCCTGAAGCCGCGCGCGCTTACGGCCTGGCTTCCGGAAAAAAAGCAGCGGTTTATGTGCATCACTACAAAACACATAGTGAGCCGCTTAAAAACTTGAAAATAACATTTGATGTGCCAATCAAAGCAAAAGGTTACTGGTATAATCCGGAAAATGCGGCGGTACTCGGCAGGTTTGAAGCTGAGCAGGGAAGGCAGACCTATACTGTTCCGGACTTCACAATTGATATGGCACTCCTGATTACGAACGACGGCGCACCTGACATTGATAAAGACGGTATTCCTAATGATCTCGACAAAGATAATGATAATGACGGAGTCGAAGACAGTAAAGACGCTTTTCCGCTTGATCCCGAAGAGTGGGCAGATACAGACGGAGACGGTATCGGCGACAATATGGAACACCGGTGTCAAAACATTAAGTAGCAAAATAAAACCTGACCGAGTATTCAGGAGTAGAATACCGACCAATAAAGCGTGGTAAAAACATTTCCCAGTAATGATTATATAAAAATACAGTAAAGTTCCATAATATTTGAAAAAAATATGAAAACATAGTTATAAAAACTGCAAAAGTACCCGCCAAGAATAATAAATCAGACAAAAAATCAACATATGTTCGTTGACATTAATATTTATATTTGTTAGAATCAGACCGCAGTACAAAGGCGTACTGCCTGGTGGCGATAAAGCGGTAAAGTCTGAAAATATATAGTAGAATATCAATAATACAAAACAGGTAATACCGTAAATAGTATTAATTTATCCAAAATAATGTATTGTATATGGCGTCAATACAGTAAATTATAAAATTACTTATTTTTAAAGGAAATTGTACCAAACCGGTACATTGACAAGGGCGTCTGGCCGGGAATTCCTCAGAAATGAAGGATTCACCGGCTTAGGCGTTTTTTTGTTTTAAGCAGTTCAAATCTAAACAGGGAGGGGCAAATATATGGCAGGTTATGTGAGCGAAGTTCTGGGAAACCTTGAAAAAAAGGTTTACTGGGAAAAAGAATTTCTTCAAGCGGCGGCGGAAGTATTAAATTCTATAAAAGTTCTGGTGGAAAAAGATTCAAAATATAAGGAACACCGTATTCTTGAGAGAGTTCTTGAACCGGAAAGAGTAATAATGTTCCGCGTACCCTGGCAGGATGATAATGGGAATGTGCAGGTGAATAAGGGTTTTAGAGTCGAGTTTAACAGCGCAATAGGTCCCTATAAAGGCGGCCTCAGATTTCATCCTACCGTGAACCTTGGAGTGTTAAAATTCCTTGGATTTGAACAGATGTTTAAGAACAGCTTGACCGGGCTTCCTATGGGCGGCGGTAAAGGCGGCAGTGATTTTGATCCCAAGGGAAAAACAGACAATGAAGTTATGCGTTTCTGCCAGAGTTTTATGAGCGAGCTTTTCCGGCACATAGGCGCAAATACGGATGTGCCTGCAGGTGATATCGGTGTGGGCGGCAGGGAAATAGGCTATTTGTTCGGGCAGTATAAGAGATTGAAAAATATTTATGAAGGTGTTCTTACCGGTAAGGGATTGAACTGGGGTGGAAGTTTGATCCGGTGCGAAGCTACCGGGTATGGCACCGTTTATTTTGCGGAAGAAATGCTCAAGACTAAAGGTGAGCTCTTCAAGCACAAAAGAGTCGCTATCTCGGGTTCCGGGAATGTCGCTCAGTATGCCGTGGAAAAATGCATAGAATATGGAGCGAAAGTAGTGACGCTCTCGGACTCTAACGGCACGATACTTGATGAAGACGGTATAGATTCTGAGAAGCTGGCGTATATTATGGATCTCAAAAATTGCAAGCGCTGCAGAATCAAGGACTATGCCGCTAAATACAAAAGAGCTAAATATTTTGAAGGTAAGAAACCCTGGGGCCTGGCAGAAGCAGAAATAGCGCTTCCGTGCGCGACCCAGAATGAAGTTGACCACAAAGACGCCAAGGCTTTAGTAGACAACGGCTGCATCTGCGTTGCCGAAGGCGCCAATATGCCTTCCACGCCCGAAGCGGTGGAATATTTCATCAAGAAAAAAATATTTTTTGGCCCGGGCAAAGCAGCAAATGCAGGAGGTGTTGCTACCTCCGGGTTGGAAATGTCACAGAATAGCATGAGACTTGCCTGGTCAAGAGAAGAAGTGGATAACAAACTCCACACAATCATGATCAATATCCATAAAGCGGCAAAAGATGCCGCCGAGGAATTTGGAACGCCGGGTAATTATGTGAACGGTGCGAACATTGCGGGTTTCAGGAAGATTGCTGATTCGATGCTGGATCAGGGTTTAGTTTAAGAAGCAAAGTAGGAAAGGGCTCCGGTTAATTTTATTCCGGGGCCCTTTTTATTATGAAATTTTTCACTTCCTTTTGCTTCTTGTGTCCGTATATAATAGTGGCAGTAAAAATGTAAATCCGGGTAGAAGAGGATTGATATGAAAAAAGCGATGGTTTTAAGCCTTGTCTTGCTGTTTGTCTCGAGTCTTTCCGCCGGGCAACTTACCATCGAGGGCACTTACACTACAAGTTATAAAAGCAAAGTACCTAATTATACTTTCAAAGGAACGCTTTCTTCAACCGGAGAAACAGAATATGAAGGCGAAATAACTGCTCCCTGGGACGGTCAGAACAAGACTTATAAAGGGAAAATAACAGGCAAGCCGGGCAGCGGCTCTTTGGAAGGATCTTTTATTTTAACCGGCACGAAAAGAAATTTTACTTTTACTATTGACCAAAACGGAAGAGGCGATGCGCTGGAAAACGGAAAAAAAGTCGGTGTTCTTGACGCTAAAGTTTCCGGCGGAGGAAGTGCCGCCAGCAGCGCTCCGGCGGGCGGCGTGGTAGATTTTTCAGATCAGGTTTCGGAGGCCGTAAGCAAGGAGACAAGTATATCCAGGGAAAAAGTCCTGGAACTTTTTAAGAATAAAGGAGTCACCAAAGAAGATGTTATAGCCGTCTGTGCCGCAGCGGAGATAACAAAGGGTGATTTAGAAGCGCTCTATAAAAAAAAGAAAAAGGTTAATACAACTTTTGAGTTTTTGTATGACCTGAAACTTGACAAAGAAGCAAAAACCGGCGTCGATAGCCTGATAAAGAAAATTAAGGCTGCTTTAGAAGAAAAGAATAAGAAAAAATAAAAGCCGGTAAAAAGTGTACAAATTTTTTTGTTTCGCAAAATAGCAGAAATAAGCAGGTGCTTCCCCTTTCTATTCATTTACGGCGCAAAGCTGAAACAAAACCGGATATTTCCGGATTAGTTTTGAAAGTCGCTTTTAATACCCCAAATATCCTCGCAATATAGTATAATATCTGATAGTTTTTTGAGGATGGAAGGAATATTTACATCTTCATCCTACAATGAAAATTTTTTTATGAAAATTTCAAAATATGGCCGCAATCGAAAACAGAAGAGTTTTGATTGCTATGTTTTTTCAGGTAAAAACGCGCCCGTGGCCTAACTGGATAAGGCACTAGCCTCCGAAGCTGGGGATTGGCAGTTCGACTCTGCCCGGGCGCACCATTAATATCGCAAAATTTTGAAGTAAGTAGATATAAATTACATTCCTCTCGAGTGGTAAGAAAAATCCGTAATTATAAAACAAATATTTCAACTAAGGAGATTTATGAGGAGCAATATATTAAAACATACAAGTTCAGTGATGCGCTTCACTGTCCTTGCCGTTTGTCTGGCTTCCGGTTTGACGGCGGGAGAGGCACGAAGTGACTACCGTAATCTTACCGGTTTTCCTAAGGAGGAATTGTCTCCGCTGGTAGTCGAGCGCGTCTGGCCGAAAGAAGCCGGAGAGGCCGCAATATGCTTATGGAAGGAGGACAAGACTGTTGCCTTCTCGGTAACCATTGACGATAACATCAAGTCCGACCAGGCCTGGTGGCTGGAGCAGGGGAAAAAATATGGTTTTCGTTTTACCTGGTTTGTGATTGTAAATAACCTGGTCAAAGGCGCGCAAAATGCAGGCACCTGGTCAGATTTTCAGGGCTTGCTTAAGGCGGGGCATGATGTGCAATCTCATACCTGGTCCCATCGGAGTAAAGAAATGAATCTTTCAGCGGAGGAGGACTACTCTAAAGCCCTTCCGCTCTTGACTGAAAAACTAAAAGACACCAAACCTCTTACTCTTGCCTATGCCGGGGGCGGTTTACCAAATGACCCGTCGGCAGCCGTCCCCTTTTATGCCGGGGCCCGCGGCGGGATCGGAACCACTAACGGCCCGAGGACGGACTGGCTTAATGTCAATTCTGTGAGCGGCGGCGCTAACTATAATATTCCGGCACGGACCAAAGGTGATTGGGCAAGTTTACTGCCTCTTTTGGACCCAAAGTCGAAGAATTACCGCGGCTGGCTCTGCACGCACTTTCACTGGATGGGGCCCAAAGCGGATAAAACGCGGCTGGTAACAAGCATGCCTGACACTATAGGCCTCTTCGACTTTATTAAGGAGCGTGAAAGTGAGATTTGGGTGGGACTCTTCCGGGAGGTAATTCTCTACGGCCAGGAACGAGATACTGCAAAACTGCAGGTAATAAAAAATACGCCGGAAAATATTTCACTGGTACTCACCGACAGGATGTATGATGAATGGTATGATTTCCCTCTTACCGTCAAGGTATGTATACCTGAAAACTGGAAAGCTTTGACGGCTGTTCAAGGCGGAAAAACTTTGAAAGCCGTAATTCTTGCGCATGAAGGCAAAAGCTACGCGCTCGTGGATATTGTTCCTGATAAAGGTGAAGCGCTTATAAGCCAGAAATAGAAAATTTCTGATGGCGGGATTAAAATACCAATGGAAAGAGATTTTGGAGCACATAACGAAGAAGTAAAACTGATCTGGGAGGCCTTTCAAGCCGGGAAACCCGTGAGAGTACCTATGATTATTGGCTGTAATGTCCGGGCTTTGCTCCTGGATCCAAAATTGAACAAAAAAAAGATAACTTTTAAAGAATACTCTGAAAATCCGGATCTTATGCTCGAAAAACAAATGGAGTTTCAGAAATGGTATAGAACAAGTATTTTGCAGGATGCCGTCATGGGCGTGCCCGCTGAAGGTTTTAATATAGATGTAGACCTTCAGAACTATTTCGAAGCGGCCTGGTTCGGCTGCGAGATAAATTACCGGGAAGGTCAGGTTCCGGATACCGCGCCGGTTTTGAGCGGGGACAGAAAAAATTATTTATTTGACCGGGGCATTCCGGCCCCTTTCAGCGGTCTAATGGAGAAAAATTTAAGATATTACGAATATTTTAAGCAAAAACAAAAAGATAATTACCGGTTTGAAGGGATTCCCGTAAATTCTGTGAGGCTTTCGGGGATGTATACCGACGGAGTAATGACCGGGGCCATCAATCTTCGTGGCATGGAATTCCTTACTGATTTCTATGAAGACCCGGATTATGTGAGAAAATTATTTGCATACATAAACCGCTCGACCATCGCAAGAATCAAGGCCTTTAGAAAATATCTAAAGGAACCGGAAAAAAGCCGGGGCCTGTTTTTCGCGGATGACAGTATCGCTCTTATTTCTACGGAGATGTACAGGGAGTTTGTACTGCCATTTCATAAAGAATTGATAGCGGAACTCTCAGATGGTGATTCTAACAGCATACATCTTTGCGGGGATGCGACCAGACATTTTAAGCTTATCCGTGATGAACTTAAGGTCAGGCAGTTTGATACAGGTTTTCCTGTGGATTTTGGCGGACTCAGGAAAGAGCTCGGGGAAGGGGTGACAGTATACGGCGGGCCTAATATTAATCTTCTGCTCTTAAAAGGGGCAGAAGAGGTGAGCAGGGAAACGAAAAGAATACTGCAATCAGGGATAATGGAAGGCGGGAAGTTTGTTATTAGAGAAGGGAATAATCTTGCTCCGGCTACGCCTCAGTCTAATATTAAGGCAATGTATGATACTGTAAGGGAATTTGGGAAATTCCCGTTTAGTTTGTAAAGTTTTTAAGGTCCATAAAGTCTAAAATCGTTGAAAGATATTTATGTGGGTGCAGCGTGTTGAAATTGTTCCTTTTTCTCAGTAATTAGCTATCAGCTATTAGCAATTGTTGTTAATCCATGCCCCCTCCAAACAGACTGGCGCTGTGCCCGCCAATCTCTTTGGAGGGGGCACAGCGCCGATCTTTTTGGAGGGTGTGTATCTGCTTTCAAAAATGTAAATATTATGATATTTGAGCATCCGCCTGGGCGGAAGCCGCGACTTTTAGCGGCATAAAGTGTTTCATTGCTGTAGTATTGTTAGGCCGAAAATCATCCTCTCTCGACGACAACAGACACTTGTATTCCCTGCCTGCTGATAATTTTACTTAGAGACTTTGTGAATCCCGTAACCGGTCATTTATTGGTTGTCTTTGCTAACTATATTTGCTACACTAATGGCCTATGAAAACAAAAGCGGGGATGATTATAATGGAACTTCTACCTTCCGTGGTCCGGGATATTTATACTAATATGAGGGCCCTGGCCCAGCCCGAACTTACGGTTTTTCAATTCCGTATATTATCCAAGCTTTATGCCGGTACCCGTTCTAACAGCGAGCTGGCTCTCTGGGCAGGTATAAATAAATCCACTATGTCGCGGGCTTTGACCACTTTACAGAAGAGGGGTTTGATAAGCAGAAAAATCGACAAAGCGGACCGGCGCGGGAATTTTATTTTTCTCACGGTGAAAGGCAAGAATAAATATAAGGCCATAAGCAGTGTGGTTGGGGCGATGCTTACAGAAAAGATTGATAAAATAGGCGGACGGAAACAAAAACTACTTTTAAAGGGACTTGAGGTTTTAAAGGAGGTCTTTAGCAAATGAAGCGGAATTATATTATGCTGTTACTTTTAATTGCTCCGGTTTTAGCGCTTGCCGGCCAGGTAAAACTTGAAGATGCTTACAGGTCTGCTCTGCAAAAGACGGAGTTTAACGCTATTTTGGAGGCGCAAATAAAACAATATGAGGCCCGGACTGAGAAAGCCGTCTCAGCGCTCTTCCCGCCGGTTTCCTTGAAGGCGGGTTATTCTTTGCAACAGGCTACTTTTGCGCCGGGGTATAGTGATGCGGCTGTTTTGGGTTTGAATATAACCCAGCCGGTCTACCAGGGCGACCAGTTAACCACGGCCCTGGAGGAATCAAAACTTCAGCAGAAATCTAAAGAACTCCAAAATAAAGCGCTGAAACTTGCGCTATACTCTTCCGTGGCAAGCGGTTATTACGCGGTAATGACAGCGGAGAAAGATAAAAAAAATATTGAAACCGTAATCACGCAGACAAAGGAAATGATAATTGAACTTGAAAAGAGGAAAGTTATAGGCAAGTCAAAGTATAGTGAGGTGTTGATGACGCAGGCCCAGCTTGCGGTGCTGGAAGCGGACCTTGAAGGCGTAAACAGGATCATATTGACGCTGAGAGAAGATTTTTCTTTTCTTACCGGCTTACCCCGGGAGACAGAGTTTTATGAAGGCAAAAAAACAGAATCAGAAATGCCGGAGGCGGATTTTTATTTAAAGGCATCGTTAAATAGACCTGACATTTTTGCTTTGCAGGCGGATCTTGAAATGGCCCGTTTTGAGACAGCGTTTCAAAATGCTTTTGGGTTGCCCTGGGTTTCTTTAACCGGAAATATTTACCCGCTCAGGTCAGGGGCTTCCGCCGGAATTAACTGGGATGCCGGTATAAATATAACGATGAAGCTAATTGATTCCGGAGAAACCGGCTCAAAAGTAAAAGAAGCACAGTACAAGGAAAAAGAAGCAGAACTTAATCTGGCTAAGAAAAAACGACAGGTCGAAACCGAAGTCAGGTCTGCCATAGGAAATATAAAGGGCTTGATGGAACAGGTAAAGATACTTGAAAACGCAGCGGAGATGAACGATAAGAATTATCTCGAACAAAGGAAGGATTACGAGTTTAGTTTGGTAACTAATCTTGAGGTTTTGCAGGCCATGAACTCTTTGCAGAATGCAAAAAGGACTCTGGACCGGACCAAACTGGAGTTGCTTCTGGCCGGGGCAAAATTGCAGTCAGTCAGCGCGCTGGTCCCCGAGGAAAACAGGTAGGAAAAAATGTAAGAAGCAGAACACTTTCTAAATTATTAACCGGCATTTTCAAAACAAAAGGAATTAAATGACGATATCTGAAATTTCCATAAAAAACCATGTTTTTGCCTGGATGCTCATGGGCGGGTTGATAATATTTGGCAGCATCGCTTTTACCAAGATGGGTGTGAGCCAGTTGCCGAATGTTGATTCTCCGGTGGTCAATGTCAGCATCGGCTTGCCGGGAGCGGCGCCTGAAATCATGGAACTTACCGTTGTTGATACCGTGGAAGACGCTCTAACGGGGGTGCAAGGTATTAAATCCATGTCCTCCTCTTCCAGAACAGGTAATGCCAATATTTCGGTGGAGTTTGATTTAAGTAAGGATGTGGATGTGGCGGTTCAGGAGATCCAAACTGCCATTACCAGAATTCAGCGGCGGCTCCCTGCTAACATAGAAGCACCTTCTATTCGTAAAAGCAATCCGGACAGCCAGCCGATAATCTGGCTTTCTGTTTCCTCTGATAAAATGCCTCCGACAGAACTGATGAAGTTAGTAAGATATGATATTCAAGACAGGTTTACCACCGTTGCCGGCGTGGGTGATATTATGGTGGGGGGATTTGCGGAACCGAATCTTCGAGTCTGGCTTAACAAGAAAAAAATGGCCGACCTGCAGCTTACAGCTTCGGATGTTATAAATACTATTAACAAGGAACATGATGAACAGCCGGGCGGGAGGATAGAGACCGCCGACAAAGAGCTTAATATAAGGACGAAGGGTGAAGCGGAGACGGTCGAGGATTTTGGCGAAATTACAATAAATACCCGGGGCGGTAAACCTAACTATGTGCCGGTAGCGCTTAAAGATGTGGCTAAAATAGAGAAAGGAACCGAGGATATAAGAAGCATATCCAGAGCAGGCGGTAAATTTGCAATTGGTATCGGCATTATGAAACAACCCGGGACCAATGCGGTTGAAGTCGGGGATGAAGTAAAAAAGAGGATTAAGGAAATTTCGGCCACTCTGCCGGAAGGCGTGGAAATAGGAGTCAGATTTGATCTTACGACTTTTATATCGGAATCGGTAAAGGAATTATACTATACCCTTATCATGGCAGCGCTTCTTACTTCTCTTGTCTGCTGGCTATTTTTGGGTTCCTGGACGGCTACTTTTAATATCATTTTGGCCATTCCAACCTCGATTATAGGTACCTTTATGGCGCTTTATGCCTTAGGATATACCTTAAATACTTTTACCTTACTCGGCTTATCTCTTGCCATCGGGATTGTTGTGGATGACGCGATAATGGTCCTTGAAAATATTGTCAGGTACAGGGAAAAAGGTAACGATAAGCTGCCTGCGGCCTTAAAGGGCTCTAAGGAGATAACCAGTGCAGCTGTTGCGGCTACGGCGGCAATTATTGCAATCTTTCTTCCTGTTGCTTTTATGGAAGGCGTTATCGGAAGGTATTTTCTGCAATTCGGCGTTACTCTCTCGGTAGCGGTACTTTTCTCTCTCTTAGAAGCGCTTACTTTAACTCCGATGCGTTGTTCCCGGTTTCTGACTGTTGAAAAAAGAACCACCTGGCTCGGCAGGGGAGTTGATACGGCCTTTAAGAAAAGCGCGGAACTCTACAAGAAAATGATTCCTGCAACTTTAAACCGCCCCTATCTCACGATTGCTTTAGCCACTTTATTTTTTATAGCAACGGTCTTTGTGGGAGTTAAAGAAATAAAAAGGGAGATGATGCCGGCCCAGGACCAGAGCCGTCTTATTCTTTCGCTAAGGACTCCGGTAGGCTCCTCACTTTCGTTGATGGACCAAAAGACCAAAGAGGTGGAAAAATACCTTAACACCAAGAGCGAAGTGGAAAGTATCTTTGCTTCGGTCGGCGGCGGCTCCGCGGTAAACAATGCGTCTATAATGATAAATATGACACCCAAAGCAAAGAGAAAAGTATCTGCCCAAAAATTTATGGAAGTCATAAGAAAAGAAACTAGGGATATTAAAGGCGTAAGGATAATGGTTCAGGACCCGTCGCTGTCTTTCTCTTCAGGCAGGGGCGCCGGAAAGCCGGTTGAGTTTTCCATACGCGGGCAGGAATGGGAAAAGCTTGTGGAATATTCAGAAAAATTTATGGGGGCAATGGAAAAGTCTAAAAAGATGGTGGATATAGACACCAATTACCAGACCGGAATGCCGGAACTGGAAATAATTCCTGACAGGGTAAAGGCCCGGGATCGGGGTGTGGATGTCTCGGAAATTTCTGATACGGTAAATATTATGATGGCCAGTGCTGCGGTAGCAAAATATTCAGACAACGGCAGAAGGTATGACATAAGAGTAGGCCTGGCCGCTAAAGAAAGAACTTCGGCGGAATCCATTAAATCACTCCTGGTCAGGAATGACAGGGGTGAGCTCATTCCGCTTTCGGATGTTGTAAAGATAAATCAGAAAAAAAGCCTCCAGGCGATATTCCGGGAAGACAGGCAGAGGGCCATTAGTGTAAATGCCAATGTCGCCCCGGGGAGTTCTCAACAGGAGGCTATTGATATAATGAGGAAAATTGCCGGAGAGATACTCCCCCGCGGTTATGTGGCGGTACCTACAGGCAGCACAAAAACCTACGGTGAATCTTTCCTCGGACTTTATGTTGCCATGGTGCTCGGTATTCTTGTCGCTTATATGGTACTCGCTTCGCAATTTAACAGTTTTTCCCAGCCTGTTACAATACTTGTGGCTCTGCCTTTCTCGGTATCCGGCGCCTTTATCGGGCTGTATTTATTCGGTCAAACTTTAAACATCTTCAGTATGATAGGCCTGATACTTCTTATGGGTATTGTTAAGAAAAATTCAATATTGCTTGTTGAGTTTACCAACCAGATGAGAGGCAGGGGTCTTGCAGTCAGGGAAGCTCTGATAGAAGCCTGCCCGATCCGGCTCCGGCCAATTCTTATGACCTCGCTGGCAACGATTGCCGCCGCCATTCCGTCGGCTATGGCTTTTGGTCCCGGCGCAGAAACCCGTATTCCGATGTCTATCGCGGTAATTTTCGGGGTGCTGGTTTCCACGGTTCTCACTCTGTTCATAGTGCCTTCTTTCTATCTGCTTCTTGAGAGATGGTTTCCGAGCGAAATTAGAGAAAAAGAAATTACGGACTGAGAAATAAAAACTGCATATACCGCTTTATAAGCCGGCGGTTTGGATTACTGACATAAGAAAGTTGAGACAAAGAGAAGAGAGGTGTAAATGAGACCCTTTAAAATAGAAAAGGTTAATGTAACAAGCGATAGATTTAATGAAACTTTTATATTTAACCTGGACCTGGCGACAAGGATAAAGATAACCACTGAAGACCTGGAGATATTTTGCGGCACAAATGACTCCAAACGCTTCACAAAAAAAGAAATAGGGGACGCCGAATTTAACAGGGCCTGCGAAGAATTAAGAAATCTCGAGCCGGATATTTAGCAGTCTGTAATATATATTCAAAAAAAAGTGGCGGAAATTTCTTCTGCCACTTAAATTCAGGCCTGAAAAATTTATTTTATGTATTTCCAATCGAACTTGATTCACTGCGGCCGAGGTAAACTTCCGAAAGGTTTTATCGAAGCTTCACACAGTCTCCTTTTATGCTCTTGAACGCGATTATCTTGCCGAAAAGAGCAGAAGAAAAGGCCGGGCTATAATCAATGTTTCCTTGATGTTGGGACGCTTGTAATGTTGTCTAAAGCCGGTTTCCAACCCCGCGGCTATCACCGTTCCTGACAATAGAGTTTTGATTGCTTTAAATTCAAATTCCCAGCCGGCAGAAAAATCAAAATAACCGGAGCGTCACGCGATACCCCATTTGATAGTGATTATACGGCAATTTACCAAAATTTATCAAACCCCTTATTTTCATTAAGGAATACCTTGAGAAATGCGTTAAGGTTGCTGATGCGCTCTTTCCGTCTGAAGAGACTTTTATAATTTTGCTTGAGTTCCGGGTTCCTGTATCGCTCCTGTAAAGGAAAGGTTCTAACTATTTTTTTCAAGACAAAATCGTGCAAAAAGTGTAAACTATTACTATAGTATAGCGTCTAAACAGCAGGATTATATATGAGCTTAAAAAATTTTGAGTTTAAAGCTGTCATAGCGGTTTTAGCGGTTTTTGGCGTTCTTTTTGCTATTGGCGCAGAACCTCCGGAGCAGCCTAAGTACCAGAAATATTTTGATAACTTTAAGCAAAACAACAAAATAGACGAGCTTGTTCTGAATGTTTTAAAAAGCAGGGATATCCCACCCTCTGAAACCTGTCCGGATGATGTTTTTCTACGCCGGGCTTGTCTTGATCTGACGGGCACCATACCCACTTCCCAGGAGGCAAGAAACTTTCTGGGCGACAAGGACCCTAAAAAACGAGCCAAACTTATTGACCGGCTTCTTTCTAAAAATGAATTTGCGGTTTACTGGTCCATGAAATGGGGTGACCTGCTCCGTATTAAAGCGGAATTTCCGAGCAACCTGTGGCCTAACGCGGCCCAGGCCTATGCCCGGATGGTCAAAGACAGAATTCAAAACAACACGCCCTATGATAAATTTGTTAGAGAATTACTGACCACAAGCGGCAGTAATTTCAGAGATCCGGCTGTTAATTTCTACAGGGCTTTTCAAGAACGCTCGCCGCAGTTACTGGCCGAGAATGCGGTTCAAAATTTCATGGGACTGCGGCTCGCAGAATCCGGTCTTACCGAAAATCAAATTCTCGGCATGGCCGCCTTCTTTACCAAGGTAGGTTACAAAGGCACCGAAGAATGGAAAGAAGAAATAATATTTTTTAACCCGGCCGGAAAACCTCTTACGGACAAGGAAGGTAAACCGGTTCTTCCTACACCGTTAAACGGAAAAGCGTTTGAGATTCCGGCTGATACGGATCCCCGATTGGTTTTTGCCGATTGGCTGACTTCACCGAAGAATCCCTGGTTTGCGAGAAATATTGTTAACCGGGTCTGGTACTGGCTTATGGGCCGGGGTATCGTCCATGAACCCGATGATATGAGGGCCGAAAATGCGCCCTGGAGTTCGGAACTTCTTAAATACCTAGAAAATGAACTGATAGCGCAGAATTTTGATTTAAAGCACATTTACCGGCTCATTCTTAATTCAAATACCTATCAGCTTTCCGCAAAGTCTAATGAAGGAAATGATGAGGACGAGGACGGTTTTTCGCATTACCGGGTAAGACGGCTTGAGGCCGAGGTAATAATTGACGCAATCTGTCAGATTACGGGGACGGGGGAGAGTTATCAGAGCGCCATTCCCGAGCCGTTCACTTTCCTGCCCAACAACCAGCGGGCGATAGATATTGCCGACGGCAGCATTACTTCGCCGGTCCTGGAGATGTTCGGAAAACCTCCACGCAATACCTCCTTCGAATCGGAGAGGAATTCTGTGCCATCCGTTACTCAAGTTCAGCATTTATTGAATTCCAGCAGTATTGAAAGGAAAATTGTAAATGGAAGACTTATCCAGCAGTTAATAAGCCAGCGTAAAAACGATGTAAATTTAGTTGATGAACTTTATTTGCGTATTCTTTCCCGTTTTCCGACCGAGGAAGAAAAAAAGCTCGCACTGGCCTATTTGACCGATACGAAACGGAGAGCAAATGAATCTGCGACTGATATTGCCTGGGCGCTTATTAATACCAGTGAATTTATTTTAAAGCACTGAGATAACCGGCAGAGAGGTTGAAATGGCAAAAAGAAAAAACCGCACATACCTCAAGAAAAAAATAACGCGCAAGAGTTTTTTCAAATCGGTGCTTTACGGCGTCGGCGGTATTTTTTTTACGGGCCTTCTGGATTCTAAAGCCTTCGGGCAGCTGCTGGAAAATAAACCCAAGGCAAAGTCCGTCATTCAGATCTGGATGTGGGGCGGTCCGCCGCATCTGGATACCTTCGATCCCAAGCCTGACGCGGGAAAAGATTACTGTGGCCCTTTAAACAGGCCGATAGATACCAATGTGCCCGGTATAAAGATAGGGCAGTTACTCCCACTTCTGGCAAAACAAGCCGACAAATATTCTTTGCTCCGCGGTATGACCCACGGCAACACCGGGCATGAGACTGCCGCTTATATGGTCCAGACCGGAAGAAAGCCGGGGGAAGGCCTGGTCTATCCCGGAATGGGCGCGGTTGTTTCGCTTTTTAGGGGCCAGTCCCCCGAATACAAAGGGGCATTGCCTCCCTACATAACAGTCACCACGCCGCAGGGCAGATTCTCAGAGTGTGGTTTTATGGCCTCAAAGTATAAACCTTTTTCGACGGGTGGTGATCCGAGCAGAGAACCGTTCGCGGTGGAAGGTATTGTTTCTGAAACCGTAAGCGAAGAACGGCAGAAAACCAGAAAAGAGTTTCTTAAAAACATTGACAGTTTTACCCGGAGCATGATGGAAGACCCTCTGGTTAAAGTGATTGAATCCTGTCAGGAACAGGCCTATTCGATGATCCTGGGAGAAGCAAGAAGGGGATTTTTGCTAAATGAAGAAACAAAAGAGACCCGGGATCTTTACGGCCGTAACAGGTTTGGCCAGTCGTGTCTTTTGGCAAAACGGCTCGTGGAAAGAGGCGTGCCGTATATTACCATCAATTACGGCGGCTGGGATACTCATAAGAGACATTTTGAAGCGATGAATCAGAAACTGCCCGAGTTTGATAAAGCCCTTTCGGCGCTTATCCAGGATCTTACCGATAAAAAACTACTGGACAGTACGATAGTTATTTGTGGCGGCGAGTTTGGCCGTACTCCGAGAATATCCTGGGAAGACCCCTGGTACGGCGGGCGCAGTCACTACGGCAAAGCCTTCTCTTACTTTGTGGCCGGCGGAGGATTTAAAGGCGGTCAGGTTGTAGGAAAGACCGACGGTACCGGTGAAAATGTTATTGAGCGGCCGATTTATCCCTGGGATCTTATTGTTAGTATGTATGAGCTCCTGGGAATAGATAAAAATGCTAAACTGCCGCACCCTCAGGGTTTGACGGCTTATGCTAATCCTTATACTGCCGGGGTTATCAGTGCAAAAGAGACCGGCGGGATGCTTAAGGAGATAATGTAGTGAGAATTTTTAAAATAAAAATATTCGCGGGTTTATTTGTTTGCGTCTGTGCCGGCTTTGCGGCCGAACCGCCGCATATAGGTTATATCTATCCTGCGGGCGGTAAACAGGGTACGGTAGTTGAGATAACCGTGGGCGGGAAAAATATAAAGGATGCTATCGCAGTTCATGTCACCGGGACCAGGGTCACAGGTAAGGTGCTTGAGGACCCGGATAAAGACCTCATCTGAAAAAGAGCCGAGGATATGAAATTCGAAGAAGTGACCGTTATGCCCAAGAAAACAGATAAAGAATCTTTAAAACCGGGAAATTTAAAGTTCGACCTTAATACCACCCTGACAAAAAGAGAGAAAGCCGAAAGAGAAAAAAGAAGGAAAGGCAAAAAAAACAAGAAAGATGACCCTTTTCCGGAAACAATAAAACTTAAGATAACCATTCCGGAAGACGCTCTGCCCGGCGACAGGGAACTGCGCGTTATTACTTCCGCCGGGCTTTCCAATAAGTTTACTTTTCAAGTGGGTCAGCTAAACGAAGTAAATGATGTTGAACCCAATAACCGGCCTGATCAGGCCACCAAAATACCTTCTCTGCCCGCTATTTTAAACGGACAGATCTTGCAGGGCCTCCAGGGTTTACAGGCGGATGTCGATTATTACAGTTTTATGGCAAAAAAAGGCCAGGAACTTGTAATTAAAGCGGATATAAGGAGCTTATTGCCTTACATCGCTGACGGCGTCCCCGGCTGGTTCCAGGGCACTCTGGCACTTTTTGATAATAAAGGGAATGAACTTGTTCATTCGGATAATTTCAGGTTTTCCCAGGATCCGGTAATTTTTTATTCCGTTCCTGAAGACGGTGAATATTTTCTGGAGATAAGGGACTCTATATATAGAGGGCGGGAGGATTTTGTGTACCGGGTCTCTGTGGGTGCTTTGCCTTATATCACAAATATTTTCCCTTTAGGGACACGCTTCGAGATTCCCACTGTAGTCAGGCTATTTGGAAAAAATCTGCCGGTTACGGCAGTGGAGGTGGAGAGCTCAGACAGGAAACTTCCTATGCAATACCTGCAGCTTAAAACCAAAGAAGGGATTTTCCTCAACAAAGTTATGTTTGAGTTCGGAGAACTGCCGGAGACAAATAATCTTGGTGTAAATAATTCTCCGGAAAAAGCCCGGCTGTTGAAACTGCCTGTTGTTGTTAACGGGCGTATAACCGGGGTTGGAGTTAAGGATTTTTATTCCTTTGCGGGTACGGCCGGTCAGGAGGTCAGCATTGAAGTCTCCGCCCGGCGGCTTGGTTCGCCGCTGGATTCTTATATAATTCTTAGAAACAGTAAGGGAGAGTTGATAGCGGATAACGATGATGACCTGACTTATAAGGGAGAAGGCACCTCGACTCATCATGCCGATTCCGCTTTGAGTCTCAAACTTCCCGCAGACGGGGTTTATACAGTCGAGTTACGGGATATGCAGAACAAAGGGGGTGAGGATTATGCCTACCGGCTCCGTGTAAGCGAACCCCGGCCGGACTTTGAAGTGCACTCCTTCCCGCCAAATTTGACGATTCCGCGCGGGGGTACGGCTTATTTTAAAGCAAAAGTAGTCCGCAAAGACGGATTTAGCGGTCCGGTTCAACTTTCGCTGGTTAATAATTCAGGCGGCCTGAAGCTTGACAGTTCGGTTATACCTGAAGGCAAAAACGAAATGAATCTCTCTATATCCGCGAGTCATGAGGTAAAAGAAGGCATAAATATCTGCAGTCTTAACGCAACCGGTG
>Ga0114951_10001884_pt1 | contig 24862 bp, 19 predicted proteins | sample AM7aDNAmetaG_FD_88677 | JGI IMG/M metagenome (GOLD analysis project Ga0114951, IMG submission 88677) | Freshwater microbial communities from Finland to study Microbial Dark Matter (Phase II) - AM7a DNA metaG | ecosystem: Environmental > Aquatic > Freshwater > Lake | place: Finland: Lake Alinen... | reverse complement strand
GTTCCATCGTGCAGGGAGTTTCGCGGTCACGATACCTGATTTTCCCGAGCGCCTGCATCGGGCTGCTCAGCTTTTCAAGACCGATCCAGTTGAGCCCGGAGGCAACCAAGCGACGGCTTTCAAGTGCAGATTTTTTCCCGACCTGAATACGGTTGTGCTCCGTGTCGAGCCCTGTCACGTAGAGCGGGACTTTGGCCGAAACACCCAGTCCCCGCCGCTGGCCGATCGTGTAAAAAGGGTAGCCCCGGTGCTTGCCGATAACCTGGCCAGTTTCATCCACAATGTCGCCGTTCGCCACCTTTTCTGCAAGGCCTGGGATGGCTCCGGCAAGGTAGCTGCAATAGTCATCCTGCGGCACAAAACAGATCTCCTGGCTCTCCTTTTTTTCAGCCGCCCTGACACCAAAAGAATGAGCCAGCTTGCGAACCTCCGGTTTGGTCAGTGCGCCAAGCGGCAGGATGGTTTTCGCCAGGTCGCTCTGGGAGAGCATCCAGAGAAAATAGCTCTGGTCTTTCTCTGGATCAACCCCCTTGTAGAGCCGGTATCGTCCATCGCTGAAAGAGGTGGAGGCAAAGTGGCCGGTAGCGACAAACTCCGCATCGAGCATCTTCGCTCCCTCAAAAAGGCCGAACCACTTGATCTTTTTATTGCAGACCATGCAGGGGTTTGGTGTCCGCCCTCCAAGATAGTCATCATGAAAATAGCTGATAACATCATCCCTGAACTTGCGGCTGAGGTTCAGGGTAAAGACCGGAATCTGAAAATCGGGATGGTCGCTGATAACGAGTGGCGAAGGCTGAATCGAAGGGCTTTCATCAAGGGAGTCGAGCACCTTGATGTTCAGGCCCGTCACCTGATAGCCCTGCTGGACGAGCAGGCACGCCGTAACAGCAGAGTCAACACCGCCCGAAATACCGACAAGAACTGTTTTCTTTGCGCTCATGGGATGCATTATCATTTTTTTTTCTTGCTTTTCATGGTCGGCCATAAAAATCGGCAATATCGCAGGTTTTGCGGCGCAGACACTCGATTTACAGCAACTCTCTGTCAATCCTCTCTTTGAGAAACATTTTCAGGAGCGATTGATACGGCACATCACGCTCGTTAGCGAGAACCTTTAAGCGGTTGAGCATAGGTTCCGGCAAGCGAAGCGAAATGGTTTTCATCGTTGGCTTCAGGTTGGGGAAAAGTGCTGACGTGGCTTTACTCCAATCAATATAATCGGTTGAGTCATGCGTTGCCCAAAATTCCTGCTCCTCTGTTTCACTCCTGAATTCAGGAATTACCTTTCTCTCGTGTTTCATAAACAGCTTGCTCCTTATTATTCATACTCCGTGCTGATATCACCCGAATGGTTTCTGCTCGTACAGTAAAAGCTACAAAAAGCCTACGCCCGGCATCAGTTTTGCCTAACGCAAAAAATTGTTTCTCTATGGCAGAGTGCTTTTCATCATCGGCAACTATCAACGGCTTATTGAAAAATATTTCTTCGCATTCAGCACTCGATACTTGATGTTTCTCCCAATTTTTGGAGAGATTGCCAACATCCCATTGAAACCCTGCTATACCCTTAAAAATCTTCATGGCATTTTTGTATATGGTTAAAGTATACAAAACGCACTCAACCCAATCAAACAAAAAATCAACACAAATTTATTAAACCACTTGACTACAGGCTCTGGAGCGTCACCAGTTTAGTTCCTGGCGAGTTGACTTGACGTTTCAACAGTTCAGAATTGGACAAATTCACGACGTGCGTTGTCGTGGCGCGGGTGTTGAAATGGTGAAACTTATGGTACATTCCCTGCGTTGCCTCTTTTTTTCACAGTCGTATGGCATTATCAGTAGTGCTCTATGGATGTCAATTTGCCTCTTAAAGTTATTGGCCTTGGCCGGTATCTTCCTTCTCGTATTGTTCAAAGTTCTGAGCTTGAGCGTACCTTCGCCTTGCCTGCAGGATGGGTGGAGCGGCGCAATGGTGTGCGTGAACGGCGGTGGGTTACTGCCGAAACGGCTTCATTTATGGCTGGGGAGGCTGCGCATGAGGCGCTTGATGAGGCTGGGCTGAGGCCAGACCAACTCAGCCTGATTATCAATGCATCAGGTACTGCTGAACAGGCAATCCCTGATACCGGCGCCTTGATTCAGCGGCAACTTGGTCTTGGGAGCTCGGGGATTCCTGCTATGAGTGTGCACACGACCTGCCTCAGTTGTATTACCGCTCTTGAGGTGGCCGCAACCTTCCTTACTACCGGGCGCTACACCACGATTCTCATCGTCAGTTCCGATATCGCTTCGTGCGGTATAAACCCGAAGGAGCCTGAGTCGGCTACGCTGGTGGGTGATGCGGCGGCGGCTCTGGTTGTAACCCGTTCAGGCCCGGATGACAGCGCAGCCATTCACCACGCCCATTTCAAAACTTATGGTGATGGAGCCTCTTTTACCGCCATCAGGGGAGGGGGCTCGGCACGCCATCCCGCCAAAGCTGACCATAACTCCGATGATGATCTTTTCAGAATGGATGGTCCGGCACTGCTTCGCATGGTGCGGAGCTTTGATGAAGCTTTTCTTGAGGAACTCTATGCGGGCCTTTCAAAAAGCCTGAGAGATATTGACCTTGTTGTTCCGCACCAGTCGAGCAAGGTTGGTCTGCTCCTCCTTCAGCGTTACGGGTGGCCGGAGTCGAAAATCATGCACACTCTTGAATGGCTTGGTAATTGCGTGGCGGCTTCCATTCCGGCAACTCTCTACCAGGCAGTGCGCGACGGCGAGCTCCGACGAGGTCAGAAATTTCTGCTTGTCGGCACCGGCGCCGGGCTCTCCATTGGCGGGCTGGTAATGACCTATTGATTCCACCATGACATGTGTCGTCCAGCCTTGAGCCATAGAGCCAGACGAGAGCACTCGTTCCAGCAACGGCACGGCAGGTGGTGACTATGGTGTTGATTTGCTCTGTTGTCAAGCGCATGGTATCATTGATCGGATATTGTGAAGTTCCGAATCAAGAAAAAAGATTTTTTCATTTAGAAGCAGGGAAAGCTGAGTTAGAGTCCCGCCTGAATCAATCCTGGATATACCCACTCCAGAGATTTTCAGAGAAGGATGCCCCCCAGCAGGAGCGACGCCACGCTGAAGTAGATCACGATGCCCGTTACATCAACAAGGGTTGCTACAAAGGGAGCTGATGAGACCGCCGGGTCGAGGCCGAGCCGTTTCAGCAGCAGGGGAAGCATAGAGCCGGTCAGGGTGCCGAAGAGCACAATTCCCACCAGAGAGAGACCTATGGTCAAGGCGATGAAAAACCATTGGGTGTTAAGATGGCCGAGGGCCATCGCCCAGAGGAGTACCCTTACGATACCGATAGTACCGAGAATACACCCAAGCGCCAGTCCTGAAAACAGTTCGCGTCGCATCACCTTCCACCAGTCATTGATGGTTATCTCGCCAAGTGAGAGCGATCGGATGATCAGCGATGCTGCCTGTGAACCGGAGTTTCCTCCACTCGACATGATGAGCGGTATAAAAGTTGCCAGAACAATAGCTTTTGCCATCTCATCCTGAAAAAATGCCATCGCCGAGGCGGTCAGCATCTCTCCTACAAAGAGAATGACCAGCCAGCCCGCCCGTTTTTTGATAAGCTGGGGTATCGGCAGATCGATGTAGGGCTCTTCAAGCGCTTCGATACCGCCGAATTTCTGGATGTCTTCGGTCTCCTCCTCTTCGGCCACGTCGAGCATGTCATCGACGGTCACGACTCCGATCAGATAACCGTTGGAATCGACAACCGGCAGGGCAACCGTGTCGTAACGCTTGAAGGCTTCGAGAGCATCTGCCTGATCTTGTGCGGCGGTCAGGGTGATCATCTTCTCTTCGTCGATAATATCACTCACCTTTTTTTCAGGAGAGGAGAGCAGAAGCGTTCGCGCCAGCAGCTCTCCCCTGAGTTTGCCGATGTCGTCCACGACGTAGATGACGTTCAGGGTTTCGCTCTCATGGCCGTAGGTGCGGATGTAGTCGAGCACCTGGTTGATATCCCAATCTTTTTTCACGCTGAGGTAGTCGGGAGACATGAGTCGTCCAACACTTCCTTCAGGGTAGGCAAGGAGGGTTTTTGCAATCTTGAACTCTTTGAAGGAGAGCAGTTTCAGAAGCTCATGCGCCACGGTGCCCGGCAGCTCTTCAAGCAACGCGGTACGGTCATCGGCCGACATGCTGTTGAGAAGATGAGTGACATGCTTCTTGGTAAGCGCACTCAGCAGGTTCTGTTGAGAGTCAAAATCAAGATATTCAAAGGTTTCAGTCGCAACATCTTTCTGAAGCAGGCGGAAAAGGATGCCTTGCTCGCTATCAGGAAGATCGGAGATGAGTTCTGCAAGGTCAACCGGCAGCCAGTCGTTGAAAATTCTCTGGAGGGCGCTGAAGTTGCGTTGTTCGATCAGTTCCCTGATTTCCGGTAAAAGTGGGGTTCCGATCATGAAAAGCAACATTTAATGTGGATTATCGCCACTTCCAGAGAGAGAGGCTCAGCCTCAAAAAGAGTTATTTTCTGGAACTTTCCAATATGCGTTTCTTTTTTTACACACACGTAACGTTACCTTTGGAAACATGAGGATTGTTGCGAATGAATTTTCGCCAGGGAAGTTCCCGGCTTCTTGAAATTCCCACTCTGTTACTGGAGCCGATCATCTCTTTTGGCAGTGGTGGAGCATCTTCCACAAAGAACTCTTCACCGAACAGATCTTTTCCGTTGCAACTGACGTCGATGGCAAATGCTTTGGCAAGTTTGCCGGGGCCGCTCATCAGATTGGTGATAATGGCTGTCCCTCTTTGCTCCTCCATAAACGATACTCCTTCAACAGGTTCCATTGCTCTGATGAGTACCGCTCCAGCGCTGTTTTCAGGTTCGCTGACAATATTGAGCATATAATGGCTTCCATAGGTAAAATAAACATACATGGTGCCGGGTGCCCGGTACATCATCTGGTTTCTTGCGGTTCTGCCCCTCCATGCATGGCAGGCTTCGTCCTGCTGGCCGAGATAGGCCTCAGTTTCAACAATTCTGCCTTTCAGCCTGATATTTCCCGGCAGTATGCGGACAAAGATTTTTCCGAGCAGTTTTTCAGCAAGTTCAAGTGTCGGTGTTTCATAGAATTGTCTTTTCAGCCGTTCCATGAAGCAAGATTAATATTTGTAATGGTTGATGTAAGTAGTATAATGTACCAGGATATGAAAAAACTTCAACTGCTGAAAATTTCCCTGGTTGGTACATGGGCAGAGTTATTGCGATTGCAAACCAGAAGGGTGGGGTAGGAAAAACAACCACTTCTGTCAATATAGCGGCCTCTATTGCTATTTCTGAGTTCAGGACATTGCTTATAGATATTGATCCCCAAGCCAATGCCACCTCTGGCTTCGGTCTTGAAATCGGCGATGAGATTGATAATACTTTTTACCAGGTGATGGTAAAAGGCGGAAACATACAGGATGCCATCAAATCCTCCAGTCTGGAGTACCTTGATGTTCTTCCCTCCAACGTTAATCTTGTCGGAATGGAGGTTGAACTGGTCAACATGCGGGAACGCGAGTATGTGATGCAGAAGGCGCTCAAGGGTATTCGTGACCGTTATGATTATATTATTATAGATTGTCCACCCTCGCTTGGGCTGATCACCCTTAATTCACTGACTGCCGCAGATTCCGTTCTTATTCCGGTTCAGGCAGAATATTATGCGCTTGAGGGGTTGGGAAAACTGCTCAATACAATCAGTATTGTCCGCAAGCACCTTAATCCGAAACTGGAAATCGAAGGAGTTCTGGTAACCATGTATGATGCGCGGCTTCGTCTTGCATCGCAGGTTGCCGAAGAGGTAAAGAAGTTTTTCAAGGACAAGGTGTACAAGACCTATATCCGCAGGAATGTAAAACTTTCCGAAGCGCCGAGCCATGGTAAACCTGCTCTGCTCTATGATGCACAGTGTATAGGATCGAAAGACTACCTTGATCTGGCTCAGGAGATTTTTGAGAGGGACGGCAATATTAAAAAATTTAAAGTTCGTCAGCCTTAGCTGACGGGTATGCTGATGGGTGATATGCCTAAAAATGCGTTGGGCCGAGGCCTTAAAGCGCTTATTCCGGATGAAGGTTTTGTCTCTGTTACTCAACAGGATGAGGAGCAGGAACTTGCCCAGGAGGGAAGTATCGGCAGTCTGCCGATCGACAAAATACGTGCTAATCCGTTTCAGCCTCGCAAGGAATTTGAGGAAACTGCTCTTGAAGAGCTGAAGAATTCCATTATTGAAAATGGAGTTATTCAGCCTGTCACCGTGTGCCGGGATGGAGATGGCTATCAGCTCATCAGTGGAGAACGGCGGCTCAGGGCGGTCACACTCGCCGGGTTCAAGTTTATTCCTGCTTATGTTATTGAGGCGCATGACGATTCAAGCAAGCTTGAACTTGCTCTTATTGAGAACATTCAGCGCGAAGATCTGAATGCCATAGAGGTTGCGCTTGCCCTGAAAAGTCTGATCACGAAGTGCAATTTATCGCAGGAGGAGATAGCGCAGAAAGTGGGAAAAAACCGCTCGACGGTCAGCAATTTTCTGCGTCTGCTCAAACTGCCGCTGCAGATTCAGGATAGTATAAGGAACAGGGAGATCTCTTCAGGACATGCCAGAGCGCTTATTAACCTCCCTGGTGAACAACAGCAATTGAAGGTCTGGAAGCAGATTCTCACTCATCAGCTCTCGGTTCGTCAGACAGAAGCCCTGGTGAACCGCATGTTCAAGGATCAGTCGTCAAAACCTCTTCAGGCAGCCTTATCGGAGCGATCATCGCACCTGACCGAGCTTGAATCGCTGTTGAGAAACAACCTTGCAACCAAAGTGCGTATTGTTGAAAAGAAAGAGGGCAAGGGTGAGATTCATATCCAATACTTCTCACACGATGATCTTGACCGGCTTCTTGAACTCATGCGCCGCGACTGAGCTGATGCACCGTTCAAACATAACAATACAATAATTGAAAATGAGGTTTACCCTTGTTGGGAATGGAAGAATGGGTCAGCAGGTTGCCCAGGTGATTTGGCAATCTGGTAACCATGAGGTTTCCGCTGTGCTTGATATCAATACGACTATTTCATCTGACCTTTTTCAGGGAAGTGATGCCATCATAGATTTTACCGTCAGAGAGGCTTTTCTCGCCAATCTTCCAGCCATGCTTGCATCAGGTGTGCCGGTTGTTGTGGGTACCACTGGGTGGGATGATGTTCAGGAAGAGGTGAAACGGCAGATAACTGCTGCTGGTGTTTCTTTGCTCTATTCAGCCAATTTTTCGCTTGGAGTTAACATCTTTTTGCGCACAGTGCGTGAAGCGGCGAGACTTATCTCACCGTTTGCGCAGTTTGATATCGCTTTTGCGGAACAGCATCATACCGGCAAGGCTGATTTTCCAAGTGGCACGGCTGTGAGGGCGGCAGATATGATTCTCTCGGCAAACAGCCGCAAAAAAACGGTTGTCCGTCAGCTTTCGGATGACAAAAAACTTGCGCCAGACGAATTGCAGGTTGCCTCTCTGAGGCTTGGAAGTGTCTTTGGAAAGCACTCCGCATTTATAGATTCGGATGCTGATGAAATTGTGATCTCTCATACCGCAAAAAGCCGTTCAGGTTTTGCGTCTGGCGCGGTAGAAGCGGCCGCTTGGCTTGCGTTGCGCCACAAAACCGCTCCGGGTTTTTATACGATGGAGGATTTCCTGAATGAAAAATTTTCCTGAAGTATATGGCTGCTGAAAATCCGGTTCAATCTCTTTTGCCTGTTGAGGGTAAACTCTACGCTGTTCTGCTTGGTGCTGTAATTATTATTCTGACGACAACGGTTCCTTACCTGACCCTGCTGAATGTCTTTCTCTTTGTCGGAATTTTTCTTGCTGGTGTGATTTCGCTTCATCAGACTATCATGCGCTTTCAGGTGCAACTGACCTTCAGGGAGGCTTTTGCGTTCGGTTGTATGGCGGGTTTTGCTGGAGGTGTTGTTTCTGAGGTTGTTACTTTTCTTTTGATGGAGTTCCTGCATTACAGGCCGGGGACAGAAAGTCTTGCACTTGTGATCGACTGGGCACTTGAGATGGCCAAAGGACGTCCCGAGCTTCAGGAGCAGGTGCAGACGCTTGTTGCCGCTGAGAAGCTTGCCCTTGCTCCGGTTTCGTTAAGCTTCACGGATATTCTGATGAATATGGCCTTTTCCGGTTTTTTTTATGCGCCTATAGCCGGTCTTGGTGGGGCGTATGCGGTGCGCAGGCTCAAGCGTCAGGCGGCAAGAGGCTGAGTTTTTTGTAAAATATCCGGTCTATTTTCTGTGATCCTGGCAGTGTTGCCCACTCATTTACCCGATAGTAATGTGTCGGGCATTTCAGTTTTCCAATCATGGAGCGCATGACGTCAATGATTGTGGAGTTTTCAGGGTTTTCCGGTTCAATGGTTTTGATGAACGCCACAGGACGCTGGCCATATTCATCATCATCTACCGGAACGACAAGCGCATCAAGAATCCCGTCAATCATCATCAGCGCAGTTTCAATCTCTTCAGGATGAATATTTTCTCCCCCTGAAATGAACATGTTGTCTTTCCGGCCAGCCACAGTGACGGTGCCATCATCGGTAACACTTCCAATATCAGATGTATGGAACCAGCCGTTGTTATCGGTTTGAGGCTGAATTATCCCCTCCCGGAGGTAGCCCTGAAACAGGCAAGCTCCCTTGACCAGCAATTCTCCATTATGCGCAACGCTGATCTCGCGCCAGGGAAGCAGCCTGCCGCTGTTCTCCTGAATGCCTTGAATCGGCGCAGGGGTGGTGGCAATCTGTGAACTCATCTCGGTCGATCCGTAGCTAAAGTAGAGTGGAATATGCCGACGGACAGCCTCCTCAATCAGCGATTTTGGCGCTGAACTACCACCAAGCAGCACAGCTTTCATTGTTCGCAGCAGGGCAGTGCTCTCTTTGTCGGCAAGTAGACGGAAAAGCTGTGTTGGAACCACCGAGAGATGGGTCAGCGGAAAGTTTCGGAGTGACTGGCCGAGAGATTCATCCGGTTTGCCAAGAGCAAGTGCGCCCCCGGAGATGAGTGAGCGGAAGAGAAGGGAGTATCCTCCTATGTGGAAAAGCGGCAGCGAAAGAAGCCAGCAATCGCCAGCGCCAAAAGGAATATTTTCATTGGAGCCGAGAGCGCTGTGCCAGTGGTTGCCAAAACTGTGAACAGCAGCTTTTGCCTCTCCTGAGCTTGCGGAGGTGTGGATAATGGTGACAGGTCGTCGCATCTCTTCCATGTTCTCTGCCATGTCAGGCATAGCAACGACATTGTTGTTGTTCGGCACTGTGCTTTTGGTTGCACGGAGCGCTGTCCCGACCGAGTTGGTATCAAGCAATTCAGCAATGCTGATGCTGTCCGGCAGCGATGTTTTGCCGGAGGTCACGATCAAACTGGGCTTTAGTTTTTCAATTGTGTTGCTGAGCAGGTGTTCGGGAAAACGATTGTTCAGCGGTGCGGCAATGAGGCCCGCTTTCAGCAAACCCAGCAGCAGCATCACCAGCTCCGGCGTGTTTGGCGATACCACCGCAACAATCTCGCCGGAGCGAACACCTCTACTGCGGAGGCGGCTTGCAATGGCTTTGGCCACAGTGTTGCATTCGTTGAAAGAGAGTGTTCCGTCGACCATTCGCAACGCTGGTGCGTTCCCGAAAAGTTTAGCGGCACGAGCTATAATATCCATAACGACCTTCTCCGAAGGCATCTCTCCCTTACCTTCACCCCATCTTTGTAGAGCTTATATGGATCAAGCAAAGCGTTCTCAGCTCCAAAGGGAGTCTCAAGCAGGTCATGTTGCAGGTAACGGTAGGTGTCGAGTCCACATGCGGCTGGTTCGACGGCGGTTGACGCTGCCAGCCATGCGTAAAAGCTCAGGCTGATGCCGCTTTCGAAAGCTGAGCTGAATACGGCCAGCAGATTATTTTCTCTCGCATATCTGGCGAAGTGCAGTGCTGCGGATATACCCCCTAACCGGTTTGGTTTCAGTATCAACGCAGCAAGGGATGCTTCTGGAATCGTGGCGAGCAACTCAGGTTTTTGCCAGAGTGTTTCGTCGAGCGCCGAGTGGATTGCTGTTTTGGCATAGAAATTGCCTGTGAGTTCTGCCTGTTGCAGTGGCTCTTCGATATAGGCAACGCTTCCCGGAGGAATCTGTTTGGCAAACGAGATGGCCTCATCAAGCGAGAGCGACTGATTAGCATCAAGCCGCAGTTTGACAGTACTGCCAAAGGTGCGGTGCAGCTCCCTGATGCTGTTGATGGATTGTGTTGTCGTATTGGCGCTGACTTTAAGCTTGAAAGTGCGGTATCCAAGCTCGAAATACTTTTCGGCCCGTTGCATGACCAGCGAAGTGTCGCCGAAGAGCAGAGCATTGACCGGAATCTGCTCTGCAACCTGCTCCTTCTCCGAAAACGATGGAAGTGTGCCTGAAATGGCCGCGTCAAGGTTGATCATGGCCATTTCGACTCCGGTACGAACTGACGGGTAGAGCTTATCTGGCATCATGCTGGAAGTAAGAGTCTCCCGTTTTGAAAACAGCTCGACAAGTTGAGCTTCGGCTGATTGCAGTGTCTCCTGGTGGAGCCCCGGCAGAGGTGCTATTTCACCGTAGGCAACATGTTTCTCACATGCACTTTTCAGTGCAAGGATAATGCCCTCCCTCTGCACAAGCTGTTGCCTTTTTACGGTGATTGGCTCAGTGAAAGGGATGGCATATCGATAGAGAACAACATGCGAAGCGTTCAAGGTCGTTTTGGAAATTTGTTGAAATCGGGTTTCCGTTTTTCGACAAAAGCATTTCTTCCCTCCTGCCCTTCTTCACTCATATAATAGAGCATGGTGGCATTTCCTGCAAGCTCCTGCAATCCGGATTGTCCATCGCAATCGGCATTGAGGGCCGATTTCAGGCAGCGAATGGCAAGTGGAGAGTTGGCCAGGATTTCGCGACACCACTGCACAGTCTCCTCCTCAAGGCGCTCAAGCGGTACAACGGTGTTCACAAGCCCCATGGCAAGCGCTTCAGCGGCATTGTACTGGCGGCAGAGAAACCAGATTTCGCGAGCCTTTTTCTGGCCGACAAGGCGTGCCATATAGCTCGCGCCCCATCCTCCGTCAAATGATCCAACCTTAGGGCCTGTCTGGCCGAAGATGGCGTTTTCCGCCGCAATGGTGAGGTCGCAGAGCATGTGCAGCACGTGGCCGCCGCCTATGGAGTAACCGGCAACCATGGCAATAACTGGTTTAGGACAGGTACGGATATCACGCTGGAAGTCAAGCACATTCAAACGGTTAACCCCTTTACCGTCGGCATAACCGGCATTACCCCTGATTTTCTGGTCGCCTCCCGAGCAGAATGCCTTCTCTCCCTGACCGGTGAGAATAACAACACCAATTTTCTCATCATTTCTTGCATCCGACAGGGCGGCAATCATCTCATCGACCGTCTGGGGACGGAATGCGTTCCTTACCTCCGGGCGGTTGATGGTGATCTTTGCAATGCCTTCCGCCTTATGGTAAAGGATGTCAGTAAATTCACCTGCCGGGATCCAGTTCACTGTGCTCATTGGTTCTTCTTCTCTTGCTGGTTGAAAAAATTCTTCAAACGATCCAGAAACAAATCCCTGTTTTCGAGGTGCAGGGTATGGCCGCAATGCGAAAAGATTTCAAGATCGGATTCAGGAGATAACTTAACCATTTGATGGCCAATCTCAACGTAGCGTTCATCTTTTTCTCCCGTAAAAAAGCTCACCGGTACGCTGTTGTTTTTTAACTCGTCCCAGAATGACGGCTGTCGTCCCGTTCCCAGAAGCCTCAACGCCAGCGCGAGGTTCTGAGGGTCGTTGATTTTTCTTTCGTTCTTAACCTCTTTGAAGATCGGGTGACTTTTGAGTGTGGCGAAGAGCGGCTGTTCATACCATGCTTCAATAAAACTGGCAAAGCTCCGTTCAATTTTCCGGGCCACTTTTTCGTCATGCTCCTGCCTGTTGATTTGCTCTTTCTCTGTTTTGAGCCCCGGTGAAGCAGAGATAATAACCGCCTTGCTGAAGAGTTCCGGATGACGAAGCAGCAGCGCCAGCGCAATACGGCCACCCATCGAATAGCCCGCCAGAAAGCAGGGAGGCGCGGCTGATTGGCGCAGCAAATCGGCAAGCGCATCAACAGTCTGTATGAAAAAATCATCCGGGGGTTGCGCTTGCAGGAGGTTGGCGCTCCCGTGACCGGGAAGATCAACCATCAAGCAGCAGTAGTCGTTCTGAAGTTCCCTTGTCACCGGAAGCCAGTCGCTGCCTGAGCCGAGAAAGCCGTGCAGAAACACGATGCGCGGCAGGGCTGGATTGCCGAGGGTGAGGGTGTGGAAGGGGATGCCGTTTATTGTTGTTGGCATGAGAAATGGTGTTGATTTGATATAACTTGTTGTATTATTGTCAAATTTACTATTATTTCCTCATAGGTTTTTGTGGTCTTGAGCCATGATTTAAGGATTGACTGATTTCCTGATAGGAGTTTGCTATGTATTTGTCTGTAATTGGAGTGACTCCTCTGGGTGATTATACTTTGATGCTTGAGTTTGAAAACCGTGAACAAAGAGTTTTTGATATGTTACCATATCTTGATACCGTCACCTCAATGTGATGCCAAACGATACATCCACTATGCTGCTTGATTTCAAGGGAGTTATGGTTTCGAGCACCTTCACCGACCTGAAGGAGCACCGTGCAGCTTTGATCAAAATTATTGATGGTGCGGGGTTTAAAGCTGTGGCGATGGAGCATGATTCTGCCAAATCTGATGTGGATGTGATCGACTCTTCGTTGCGGATGGTTGGTGATGCTGCCGTCTATATTGGCATCATAGCAAAGAAGCTTGGCCAGATTCCAAAATGTCCCACACGTAATCCTCGTAATGTTTCAATTACTGAACTGGAATTTATCGAAGCGGGTCGTCTCGGTCGGCCAATTCTTTTGTTCCTCATGGGAGCAGGTCATCTTGTCCTTGAATCCGAGATTGAAAGCAAGCAAGGAAATCGCAAGAAGCTGAACGCCTTCCGTGAGCGGGCAAAGAAGATGGGGCCGGATTCGGAGGTTCATCGTGTTTATGCCGAGTTCAACAGCCTTGATGAGTTCAAGGAAAAGGCTGCTAAAGCCATATCTGATCTTCGCCTTGTTCTCCAGAAAAAATATATCAAACCTTCTGTCAGGAAGGGAAAAAAGCCACCCGTTGACAAAATACATAAAGCTTACGCAGATCGTTATCAGGCAACCCTCAAACAGGAGTTGGGTTACATTCGTATGCTTGGGCTTCCGGGTGTTGAAAGCATCAAGGTCAACCTGAATAACGACACCTTTGTGCCCTTGCGCCTCTCCGACAGGCACGAGAGAGGTGGTCCTGTCGCAAAAGAGGGCGACATGCAGGGGAGTGAGCACATTCTCTACCCCGACGAGATCATGAAGCAGGCTTTCCACGACCGGAGAGGTCGCCGGATGCTGCTCGTTATCGGTGACCCTGGCGCTGGCAAAACAACGTTGCTCAAGTATTATGCCCTTAGTGCGATTGAGGATTACACGAAGCTTGGATTCAGTGCGCCAGTTAATGTCTTCTACCTGCCCTTGCGCGATCTTGTCCGCGATAAGGATGGTCGGTGTACAGAAAAGCTGCCAGCAACCCTTGCCGGATGGTCAGAAAAGCATCATCAAACCATTGATGCAAAAGTTTTCAATGACTGGCTGAACCATGACAGCTCACTGGTGTTGCTTGATGGCCTTGATGAAATCAGTAACATTGAAGAGCGAAAAGAGGTGTGTCGCTGGATTGATAACGCCTTCAGCGGCTTCGGCAAGGCTTTTTTTGTGGTGACCTCACGGGCGACAGGGTATCGCAAGGATGAAGGTATTGAGCTTGCCTCAGAGTACGAACGAGCCGATGTGCAGGACTTTACTGCGGAGCAGCAAGAGCGGTTTTTGCGAAACTGGTTTACGGCAGCATTTCTGAAAGAGCCTTGTGAAAAAGGATTTGACGAGGAGAGGTGGCAAGAGAAGCAAAAAAAGGAGGCCGAAAAACGCACTACCACCATTGTTGCGCATCTCAAGGTCGAGAAAAACAAGGGGCTTCGTCAACTGGCAGCCATACCCATGATTCTGCAGATCATGGCTATTTTGTGGAAAGAGAGAGAGTACATGCCGGAAAGCCGTGTTGAACTCTACGATGCCGCGCTTGACTATCTGCTTGAATTCCGCGACAAACGCCGGGAGATCAAACCCCTGCTCTCTGCAACTCATGCCCGGCAGGTGCTTGGGCCCGTTTCGCTCTGGATGCAGGAGAGGCTCAAAAAAGATGAAGCGGCAAAAGCTGAGATGCACAGTGAAATGAAGGAATCTCTCGATACTCTTAATACCCCTCCAACAGCAGAAGCTTTTTGCGACTATCTGGTCAAACGAGCAGGTTTGCTGGTCGAGACCGGCGGCAAAGAGTACCTTTTCCGGCATAAATCGTTCCGTGAATATCTTGCGGGAGTTCAGCTCAAGGAAGATCGTCCGTATGAGCATCTGAAAACGCTTGTTGCGAATTTTGGTGATGACTGGTGGGAGGAGCCACTCCGCTTTTTTATTGCTTCGGTTGATGCCAAAGTCTTTGATGCTTTCATGGCAAAGCTCTTCGATTCGCCACAAAGTGACGATTTGACGCAAAAGCAGCAGTTGTTGCTGCAAACCATCATTGAAGAGGCTAAAGGGAAAAAAATTGACGCATTGTGCAACAAGCTGCTTGAACCGGCGACAACAGCCAGTCGGCAGCGGGTGATTCTTGACTGCCTAAAAGCCATCAATAAACCGGCCTCTCTTGACGCGCTCCTTGAGTTCAGGGAGAAAAAACTCGCCAGAGAGAACAGTGACGTTATCAATCGCACTGAAGAGGTGATTCTGGCGCTTGGTGGTCAGCCGCTAACGTCAAACGCTGAAAAAAGTGCTGATGGAAAACCGGCCTCGTTCCGAAATCCTCATGAACAGGGTGCTGAGTACATCCTGATACCGGGTGGAAACTACCGGTATTCAGTGACAGACAAAATTGTGGATGTGCCTGATGCTTACTTTGCCAGGTATCCGGTAACCAACAAGCTTTACCGCCTCTTCATTGCATGGTTGCAGGCAAAAGAGACACGAGTTTTGTTTTCAGCATTCACCTCAGAACTGGATGCTATCGCCCATGATAACAGTTGGGGAGATGAGTTTGGCGACTATCTCAACAAGGGCAAAAACAATCTTGCGGCGCTTTTTCGTTCACAATTTGATGAAGATCGTAAATACGATGGAGAGGATCAGCCGGTGGTTGGGGTCACCTGGTATGCTGCCAGAGCCTATTGCCTCTGGCTTTCGTTGCTTGAAGGTGACAACACACTTTACCGTCTTCCTGATGAAATGAAGTGGGAATGGGCAGCGGGTGGAAAGCAAGGGACAACGGGTCAGAAAGTACGTCCTTATCCGTGGTCGGAAGCGAAGGGAGAGCCCAACGCAACACTTGCGAACTATAATAACAACATAGGCACAACGACACCAGTTGGGAACTATCCTGAAGGTGCTACCCCGGAAGGGCTTTATGATATGGCGGGCAATGTTGATGAGTGGATGGAGAATATACGCGAAAAATACGATTCTGCCCGCGCGTTGCGCGGCGGCTCCTGGTACGTTGTTCCCGTCAACCTGCGTTGCTCTGCCCGGAACAGCAGCGATCCGGCGGGCTGGTTCAGCTATGTTGGCTTTCGGGTTGTGCGTTCCAGTCCTCTTCCTGAAACTCTGGCAATCTGATATCTGGAACTCTGAAAAAAAAGACCTTCGGAAAGAGGCAAACGTACAGGGTGGGATGGAAATTTTTTTTTTTGAAGTTGAAGCTTATTGGTGTAAAAAAAGTCTTGAACCTTGATTAAAGGATTACGGGATTTCTTGATTACAAGAAACAAGGTGGAGGATAAATCAAGTAATCAGGAAAACCAAGCACAGTCACGGTTCAGACAGCTATTGCCGCAGGTTATTATTGACATCCCTTGCAGTTGCCTATATTCATCAAAATGCGCACAGGGCTGCATGAGAGCTCAACACAACGTTATAAAGGTAAAATCGTCATGCCGGAACTGAGTTTCAAGGGCAAGGAGTTTGTTTTCAACCATCACCTCGCAGTTCCTCACAGGCCACTCGTGCCTGATGCTGCCAGGTCCGTCGGGGAGCCTCGACTTGACGGGAATCTGATTATTCACGGCGACAATCTCCATGCGCTGAAATCGCTGCTGCCGATGTATGCGGGCAAGGTCGATTGTATCTTTATCGATCCGCCTTACAACACAGGTAACGAGGGTTGGTGTTACAACGATAATGTGAACAGCCCGATGATGCAGCAGTGGCTGAACGAGAACCCTGTCGGTATTGAGGACGGCCTTCGTCACGACAAGTGGTGTGCCATGATGTGGCCACGGCTGAGGTTGCTGCATGAGCTGCTTGATGATGCAGGTAGTATCTGGATTACTCTTGATGACAATGAGATGCACAGGGCAAGAGGAATGCTTGATGTTATATTTGGTGAACAGAATTTTGTTGCAACCTGCATTTGGCGAAAGAACTATGCTCCGAAAAGTAGTGCACGCCATTTCTCTGAAGATCATGACTACATTCTTGTCTATGCCAAAGATGCGGCAAATTGGGCGCCAAATCTCCTTGCGCGAACTGATGAGCAAAACGCAGCATATCAAGACACTGGCGACCCAAGAGGTGCTTGGAGGCCGAATAATCTTGCGGCAAGAAACTATTACAGTAAAGGGACATATTCAATTATGTGTCCTGGTGGAAGAAAAATAGAAGGTCCACCGTCCGGTTCTTATTGGAGAGTAAAGGAAGAAAAGTTTTGGGAGATGGATCGAGATGGTCGCATCTGGTGGGGTGAGGATGGAAACAACATACCAGCGCCAAAGATTTTTTTATCAGAGGTGAAAGATGGCAGAGTTCCACAGACTTTTTGGGATTGGGATGAAGTTGGGCATACACAGGATGCAAAGAAGGAATTGATTTCTATCCTGAACTTTGGTAGCTCTGGAGATGTTTTCGTTACTCCTAAACCAGTCTTGCTCCTGAAGCGCGTTCTTGATCTTGCAACAAACGAGCATTCCATTATCCTCGACTCCTTCGCCGGTTCCGGCACCACCGCCCATGCTGTGCTTGCAGCCAACCAGAAGGATGGCGGTGAGCGCAAGTTTATCCTTGTCGAGTGCGAAGAGTACGCCGAAACACTCACCGCCGAACGGGTGCGCCGGGTGATTGATGGTTACAGCTTTCAGGGCACACAGCGTGAAGAACTCCTGAAAAAATCCATCACCTACACCGACCTGAAAAACTCCACCAAGCTTCTGCAGCAGATTGCCGGCATCGAGAACATGGAGAGCCACCGATTCGACAAAATCGAGAAAAAGGTAAAAGACGGCGAGCTGCTGGTTGAAGGGGTGAAGAGCATCACTGACCGGGTTGAAGGACTTGGCGGCAGCTTCACCTACTGCACACTCGGTGAAGCCATCGACATGGACAAGATGTTGACCGGCGAGAATCTCCCGGGCTTTGAGCAGTTGGGCGCGATGCTCTACTACATGGCCACCAATGAGGTGATTGATCCCGCTATGATTGTCGAGAAGGATGGGTGCGGCTACCTTGGCGAATCCTCCTCATTCCATGTCTGGCTTATCTACAAGCCTGAACTTGACTTCCTGAAATCGCGTGATTCGGCGCTGACGCTCTCCAGGGCGAAGGCGTTTGCAGCAGAAAAGCCCGGCAAGCGGCATCTGGTGTTTGCACCGGCAAAGTTTGTGTCGCAGAAAGTGCTCGACGAGGAGAGGGTGGCGGTTGAGTTTGCCCCGTTGCCCTGGGCTCTCTATCGCATTGACCGGAGCCGATAATGGCATTACGTGAACTCGACTATCAGGGTCGCGTGCTGTCGTGCCTTGACGATTACCTGACTGAGCTTGCACATCAGAAGGCAAAAGCCGACAAGATTGCGGCGGCGAATGCCGGTGAAACTGACCCCGATCTGATCCGGCCGGTGCCTGATTTTCCTCTGAAGGCATGGGAAGCCATGCGGGCGGCGGGCAAGCTGCCGGATACACGTCAACATATCCCTTACTCATCACCCATGGATGGTGTCAAACGTCCGGTGCCGGATATTGTCTTCAAGGTGCCTACCGGCGGAGGCAAGACCTTTCTGGCCGTGGCATCGCTCTCGAAAATTTTGGGGCGTTATCTTGGGCACAACAAGGGCTTTGTGCTCTGGATTGTGCCCAACGAGGCGATCTATGCCCAGACTCGCCGTCAACTGACTGACCGTCAGCACCCCTATCGCCAGATGCTCGATGTGCTCTCCGGCAACGCGGTGCGGATTCTGGAGAAAAACGACCAGTTGGATGCCCGTGATGTGGAGAGCCAGCTCTGCATTATGCTGTTGATGCTGCAATCGTCAAACAGGGAGAACAAGGATACTTTGAAGATGTTTCGTGACCGTGGCGACGTGCATGGATTTTTTCCCCCCGAAGGTGAACAGGATGCTCATGTTGCAGCGCTGGCTCAAACTCCTAATCTCGACAGCTATGACCTCGGTGAATCGGCTTATCCCTGGCATCAGGTCAAGGACTCTATCGGCAACGCTCTCCGTCTGATCCGTCCGGTGGTGGTGATGGATGAGGGGCACAAGGCTGTTTCGGAACTGGCTTTTTCGACACTCTACGGCTTCAACCCCTGTTTTGTTCTGGAACTGACTGCGACTCCGAAAGACGTAGCGCCAACAACCGGCAGGAATCCACGGTCGGCACGTTACGCGAATGTGCTTGTTGATGTGAAGGGCATTGATCTTGATCGGGAAGGGATGATCAAAATGCCCCTCAATCTCGATCCGAGAGCCGGGAGCGATTGGCACCATACCCTGGCAGCGGCGCTCAATCGGCTTCGCCTGCTGGATGAAGCTGCGAAGTCACTGCAAGCTGATTCCGGCAGATATATTCGCCCCATTCTTCTGGTGCAGGTTGAGCGCACCGGCAGTGACCAGCGGGACGGGAATCATATCCATGCGCTCGACGCAAAGGAATGGCTTACCAATGTTGGCGGTCTTGATGAGGCTGAGATTGCCATCAAAACTGCGGATACCAACGATCTGGCTGCGCCCGAGAATCTGGATTTGCTCGGCACCACGAACCGGGTTCGCGTCATTATCACCAAATCGGCATTGCAGGAGGGGTGGGATTGTCCTTTTGCCTATGTTTTGTGCGCCCTGGCAGCAAGCGCCAATCTTTCGGCCATGACGCAGTTGATTGGCCGGATTCTTCGCCAGCCGCACGCCGAGAAAACGGGTGTTGCGTTGCTTGACGAGAGCTACGTTATCACCCATCATGCCAATACCGCTGACGTGGTCAATGCCATAAAAAGGGGGCTGGAAGAGGATGGTATGGGCGATCTGGTCAAGGAGATTCGGACAAGTGACTCCTCCGGGATGCCGTCGGGGCCACGAACTGTTTTTCGACGGAGCAGGTTTGCCGGAACAGCAATCTTTTTGCCACTGGTGCTTCGAGTGACTGGCAACGACATTCGTGAACTGCGCTACGAGGATGATATTTTGTTTGCCCTCGACTGGCAGTGTCTTGACATCTCTTCACTTGTGGCCAAAATTCCTGACAACATCAACAGTGCGGAACGTCAAATGCAGCGTATCCGACTTGCGGAGTCGGGCAATGAACGCATCATTTCCGAAGTTGCGGGTGTTACCCAGGAGCACCTGATGTTTGATACCGCCTACGCTGTTCGGATGGTTTCGGATATTGTGCCGAATGCCTGGTGGGCGCGTGACATTATCGGTCAGCTTCTTGCCGGTCTCGAATCCCGTGGCTTCGGTAAAGCTCAAGTAAACCAGCTTGCGGGCCTGATTGTCGAAGAGTTGCGCAAATGGTTGGAGGAGCAGCGTAACGAGAAGGCCGAGGCGTTGTTCCGTACCGAAGTTCTGGCAGGACGCATACAGTTTCGGCTGCGCGCCGATGGCCGTAACTGGAAGTTGCCCCTCACAGCGGAGACCTTCGAACCGGAAGGCGCCGAGCAATTGAATGGAAGGGATGGCGGCGCGTTGGACAAAAGCCTCTTTTCTCCTCTTTACAAAGGGGACTTTTCCAGTCAGGACGAGCGCGACATTGCCGTCTATCTTGATGGCGACAAGGCCCTGACATGGTGGCACCGCAATGTCGCTCGCTCTCATTATGCCGTTCAGGGCTGGCGCCGTGAAAAAATCTATCCTGACTTTATCTTTGCTGTGCGGCATGGTGAGTATGCCGGCAAACTGGTTGTGCTCGAGATGAAGGGCAAGCATCTTGCGGGCAACGATGATACGGAGTACAAAAAAGCCGTCCTGCATCTCATGAGCAACTCTTTTGCTGCTGAGCAGACGCTCCATGTTGGAGAGCTTGACCTTGTCGGAGATAATGGCATCGATGTCGAGTGCGATCTGGTGCTGATCCCCGAGTGGAAGAGCCGATTGCCGGGTTTCTTGAAATAGACCGTGTGAAAGTGAATATCAGAAGAGCTGAAAAACTGAAGGAGAACATCCGATGAACTTCGAAAAACTGGATGCAATGAAAGCGCGGCTGGAGAGCTTCAGACCCTTCAGCCCTGAGATGCTCAGCAATCTGCATGAGGATCTGGTGTTGCGCTGGACCTACAACTCCAATGCTATCGAGGGAAATACACTCACGCTCAAGGAGACCAAGGTTGCGCTTGAAGGCATAACCATTGGCGGCAAAACCATGCGCGAGCACTTTGAGGCTATCAACCACCGGGAGGCCATTTTTTATGTTGAAGCTCTCGTTCAGAAAAATGAGCCTCTTTCGGAGTGGCAGATCAAATCATTGCATCAGCTTATTTTGAAAAATATTGATGACCGGAATGCCGGGCGATACCGGATGCAGAATGTTGTTATTTCCGGCGCTGAGCACCGTCCGCCCGACTATCTGAATGTGCCTGAAGAGATGGAGGCTTTTATCCTACAGACAGCAGTGAACAAACAATGTTTGCATCCTGTTAAACATGCAGCAAGAGTGCACGGCGACTTTGTGAAAATCCACCCCTTTATCGACGGCAATGGACGAACCGCACGCCTGCTGATGAACCTTGAGCTGATGAAGGCCGGGTTTCTCCCTGCTGTTCTTGCCGTAGAAAAACGCCTCGGATATTACGAAACGCTTGACCTTGCCCATACCAAAGGTAAATTCGAACCCTTTCTGTCGTTGATGGCTGAAACCGTTGAACAGGCTTTTGAACCCTACTGGTATGCGCTTGGTGTGGGGAGATGATGGGATGAAAAAATGGTCGCCAGAAAAATAAAACGGACTGGATTCGCCTACTGCGGAGAGATATACTCATCGGCCAGCGCCATAATCCTCCCCCGCAATGCACGGTGCTGGAGCACATTATCAGCCCGCGAACTCTTCACCTCAATAACAATACTCCGGTTACTGCTGCACGCAGCGCTGTACACCTCACTGAATTCCCGGTTCGTCTGCGGGCAGGCATAGTCAAGCCCGAAGGTCTCTGCGGCTGAGCGGACGCTGTAGTTCTGTGGCGTAGCAAAGTGGGTTTCAAAGACATCCTGACATTCTGCAACCGGAAGGAAGGAAAATATGGCGCCACCGTTGTTGTTCAGGACGATGATCTGCATGGGCACCGGGAGTGTGCCGAGCAGTGACAGAGCGTTGAGGTCGTGCAGGAAGGCAATGTCGCCGATCATCAGCGTGGCTGGCTTCTGGTGCCCGTTGGCAAACCCGGCAGTGGTGGAGATGATGCCGTCAATGCCGCTGACTCCACGGTTGATTGCTGTCGGAATACCACCGGCATGATTGCTGCTGGCGTAGTTGTCCATATCCCTGACCGGCATGCTGTTTGACACAAAAAGCACCTGTTGCTCCGTAATAAGCTGCGAAACCAGCCGGGCAGCCGAGATATCGGTGACCAGCTTTTCGGGCAGCAGTTCGCTTTGAATCTCTTCCGATACCGCGCTGAAAAATCTGTCAGTCGTATGGGCGTCAAGTTTTGGCGGGGTGGCACGGCATCCTTTCAACTGGGCTGCGGTCAGTGCAATAGAAGCTTCAACACGGCAGCTAACGTTATGATCAGGGGAAAAGCGGGCAGGTTGTGGCTTGACGACAATGTAGTGTTCCGGTTGCCACTCTTTCAGCGCGCCGGACGGGTGTTTTGCAATGACGTTGCCTCCAAAGTGCAGCACAAGGTCAGCCTTGAAGGATTTTCGGAATTCGGGTGACTGGAGCAGAAGTTGCCAGGGTTGGACTGAGGCAACCAGTCTCAGGCCGGATGAAAAATCGGCATAGAGCGGAATGTTCAGGTCGTTGGCCAGTTTACTGACCGCCAGGGCATCGGTACGGCTCGTCATGCTGCCGGCAATGATTATCGGCTGCTTTGCCTCGGCGAGCAGTTGGCGCAGTATGTTGATGGCACCAGCATCGGGTACTTTTTCGGGGACTATTGCACTGCTGAATGGTCTGGGATGTTCAAGCCAGGGCAGAAGGGGAGCGACCCAGGGATCGTTGAGATCCGGAGTTGCCGGTTCAAAAGGCTCACGGAATGGCTGATTCAGATGGACCGGGCCTGCGGACTCTCCGAGAGATTTTGCAACAGCATAAGCGACCGTTGAGAGGAGCGCCTTCAGGGGAGTCTCTGTTGACGGCGCAGGCAACTGCATACTCCATCGGGTATAGCCGCCGAAGAGATTTTCTTGCCGGATGGTCTGGTTGGCGCCACAATCCAGCAGCTCAAAGGGGCGGTCGGCAGAGAGCACTATCATCGGCTGAAAATCAGTTGATGCCTCAACCAAAGCGGGAAAGTAGTTGGTAACTGCAGTGCCTGAAGTGCAGACGAGCACTGCGGGCCTGCCAGTTGCCCTTCCGTACCCGAGTGCAAAAAATCCGGCGGAGCGTTCATCGACAAACATTTTCCATCGTGCTTTCGGATTTCTTGCGATGGCAATGGTGAGTGGTGTTGAGCGCGAGCCGGGTGAGATGCAGAAAAATCCTGCGCCCTGGCGAATCAGCTCTTCAACAATAATGCTGCTCCACAGCGACGTGATTTGCCGGTTGTTCATGCTTCCTGTCTGGTTATGGCAAGGATGTCCCCGATCTTCTGCTCAACCTCTTCCCATTCAGAAAGGGGATCAGACCCTTTTACAAGACCAGCGCCGGAGTAAAGATAGGCAAAACGTCCATTGACAAGCGCAGAACGGATGGCAACGCAAAATTCAGAAGCATCCTGGCTTACCCAGCCAACAGGCGCGGCATACCAGCCTCTGCTGAATGGTTCCAGCTCCATAATGTGTTTCATGGCAGGGACTTTTGGTACGCCACCGACCGCAGGAGTCGGGTGGAGAAGGTTCAGCACTGCGCTGTCATGTTCAAATTCAGGCTTCAGCCTGGCGGAACAACTGGTGTAGAGGTGCGCAAGGCGGTGCAGTTGCAGAACCTGAATCTCGTCCTCCATATCAATATCGCTGCATATCTTGAGCAACTCATTATAGATCATCTCTCGGACGAAATTGTGTTCCCTGATATCTTTTTCTGAATTCAGGAGTATTTCAGAGGCGTGACGGTCATCTCCGTTGAGGCTCTCTTTTGAACATGTTCCAGCAAGAGCTTCAGTGAGGAGCATGTTTCCTTCTCTCCGGTAAAGACGTTCGGGAGAAAAACTGAAAAAAGCATGGTTTTCGGCAGGCTCGAAGTAGAACCTGTAAATGGCATTCTGCGGATAGGGGTAATTCAGCAGAAAAAAGAGCGGTGAAAAGTTTTTGCTGAATTCAAGAATAGTCTGTCGTGCCAGCATGATTTTCTCCATTCCGTCGGTCTCAAAGGTCTGGATTGCTTTCTGGCACTGTTCAATCCAGTTTTTTTCATCCGGATTACAGGAGAGGTTCAGTAATTCAGGCAACTTCAGGTCGGAGCAGTCAGTGCTGGTAACAACAAGATGAAGGGTGTCGGTTATTGCACTGATTTTTGACTGGAGATCGTCGTCGCATTCAAGAAAAAGATGGCAGGTGAGGGTGAAGGTATTTTTTTCAAAGGTCAACTGAACAAGTGGCAGTACAAAAGAAAATGAGGTAAACTTCTGCCAGATAGGTTCCTGTTGTTCCATGTTGTTGAAGCAGAATCCGCCGAAATAGCGTGCGCCGGGATCTTTGTCTGCTATGGCAAGTCCGAACCGTTTAAAACTTGCGCTGTTGTCTCCTGCTCCATCAAATGCAATAGTGTCAGCAATTCCGATACCAGCAACAGAAAAATCCTGTTCCCGGTTCATCCAGAAGAGTTTGGGATATACCTTTTGCTGGCACAGCCATTCCGGAATCTCTGTCGGTTGAACGGGTTGACGGAATGTTACAAGCCGGGCTTGAGCCCTGCGATCGGGTGATGTCCGTTCGTCACGATAGCGGTTTAACGCCGCTATAAGGCACGAAACCGCCTCTTCTATGGATAGGGGTTCAATTCCGTTAATCACCTGGCCTCGTTTTTGAAATGTTTTTGCAGAGAAACGGCAAGATAATTGTTTTTATCAAGAAGCCATTTGTAAATCGCCTCTGCTTCAGCTTTGCGTCCTGTCTCGTTATAGCAGACCGCAAGATTGTAGTGGGCATCGACAAATGATTCGCTGTTTTCAATGGCTTCATTGTAGTATTCCGCCGCTTTGTCAAACTGTTTCAGTTGCATATAGACATTGCCAAGATCGTAAAGC